>Ga0185307_1002074_pt1 | contig 10625 bp, 11 predicted proteins | sample LHCtaG_FD_128010 | JGI IMG/M metagenome (GOLD analysis project Ga0185307, IMG submission 128010) | Hot spring microbial communities from Little Hot Creek, USA to study Microbial Dark Matter (Phase II) - LHC4sed_matched (SPADES... | ecosystem: Environmental > Aquatic > Thermal springs > Hot... | reverse complement strand
AAGATTGCGAACCCAACCTTTCACACCACGCATTTTGGCTTCCCGACGCGTTTCATGTCTGAAAAACACGCCTTGAACACGCCCACTCACAAACACGTGGGCCCTCACCTTCATAAAGCCCGCGCCCACCACACGTTTTGAAAGCAATAGCATGTAGGTTTTAGGCGTTCACTTTAACTTAACTCTCTCTCCGCAGTACATTTCCAACAATGCGCCACTGGCTTTTTAAAGGGAAAATGGAAGAGCGCAAATTTTGGAGGCTGAAAGGGTTTGGAGTCAAGCCTTGGGAAACTTTTGGTTTACGCTCCAAAAACGGCTTCTTGTAGGAAAAGGCTGAAAGTCGTAAAGGCGGCTGTTGAGAAAATCGCAAAAACGTTGAAAATGGACTTTGAAGTTGTAGCGTTTAAGGGCAACACGCCCATATACGTATACTATAAGGATGGAACAGCGGACCCCGTGCCCCTCTACTGCGACGGTGAAGGCACAAAAAGCCAAGAACAAGTATGCAGCACGTTGCGAAGCATGATGTTTGTCTTGTCGTTTCACCCGAAATACACGGGTCTAAAGAGAAACAGAAAAATTGTTATGAGGTTTTCCTAAACTTTATAGACTGGTTTTCAAGGATTACCTCGTAAACCTGGTTAACGTCAAAGTCTATCCCTAGGCTTTCATACTCCTGCTCGGTTAAAAACAGTATGATTTTCGGAATTGCAAACTGGGCTCTAGCTGGAAAAATTGGCAGTTGCTGCTGTAAAGCCTGAAAAACCTCCTGAACAACCCTAGCCTCTTCAGATTGGGGTCTAAGGGGAAACTGGGGGATTGGACGCTCCTCAACAAGTTCTATACGTTTCCCAAGGTTCCCGTCCGGGTCGCGGATAGATTCGATCTTGTTAACCCTAACCTGAATCATCAAATCATCCAGCAAAAAGAGAAGCATACCGATATTTAGGGTTTTGCGGCAAAAACGTAGAGGCGGCTATTCCATTTCTATGGTGGCTGGGGGTTTAGGTGTAACATCGTAATAGATTGTTGAAACGTTTTGGCATTTTGCAAGGACTTCTTTGGCTGTTTTTTCAAGCGTCTCCCAGGGAATTTCAGAAACCTGCGCTGTTAGGAAGTCTTTTGTTTGGATTGCTCTTACGCTTATAACGTAGGGTTTCTTTTCCGCTACTTCGTCTACAGCATATAACACTCTCGTGATGGCTGGGTTTTCGCTTGTTATTTTCGCCTGCAACAAAACAAGCCTCGAGACGGGTGCTTGGAAAACTTTTCCGTTAACGGTTTCAACTTTAACGCCTACAATTTTGCCGTAACGACGTTTACCGCCCTCAACGCCTGTAGCCTTATCCTTGAAAAACTTCACACACACGTTTCTGGAAGGCACGTTTAGAAGTCTTGCCACGGTTTCCCGCAAATGAGCCGCTGACGGCTCTGAGGCTTCCTCATTGTCTATTATGGCGGCGAAATACTGGCTTGGCTTGTGTTCCGCAAGCAAACCCTCAACGATAGTTGTCGCCTTTTTAAGAGTTTCAAGCTTGTCCGGGCGGATTTCGCCCACAACTCGCACTGAAAGCCCTGGACCTGGAAAGGGTTGCCTTTCAGAAATTTCTGGCGGCAAGCCCAAGTATCGGGCGACCATGCGCACTTGCTCCTTGTAAAGCGCGAGCAAAGGTTCAACCACTTTGAAGCCAAACTTTTCCATGGGGTTTATGCCAATCTGCTCAAGAACGTTGTGCTGGGTTTTTACACCGCCAACGGTTTCTACAATGTCGGCGCGGATTGTTCCCTGCACCAGCACAGTGCAGCCTTCTTTTTTGGCGGTTTCGCTTAAAACATTGTAGAAGGTTTCACGGAACTTTTTGCGTTTCTCTTCCGCGTCCCTCAAACCTTTCATGGCGTTTAGGAAGCGTTCGCGAACATTTACAATTTTCACGGGGACGTTGAAGGGTTCTTTTGAGAGGATTTCCGCCACCCTTTCCGGTTCGCCTTCCCGCATGAAAGCGTCATCCAAGAAAACGCAGACAAGGTTTTCGCCTATGGCTTTACGCGTTAAAACGGCGCATGTAGTGCTGTCAACACCGCCCGAAACCGCCACAAGCGCTTTTTGATTGCCTATGGCTTTACGCATAGCCTTAATCTGCTCTCCGACAAATTTTTGGGGGTTGAAACTTTCCATACAGGATGATCCTCCTTTCAAGGGATTAACTGGTTTAGTGTCTCACGGCTTATGTATTTGCCACCTCTTGGTATTTTAGAGACCCTTAAAACCCTTTTTAACAAATCCATTGAAATCCCCATTTCAAGCTCTTGAAAATTCGTAAATCTAATGAAGGTGGCTTTTTCTCTGCCTCCCAAAAATTTAACATAACCCTCAAAGGAGTCTAAACATGTTTCATCACCATATTTTTCCCAAAGCTCTTTAGCGTCGCCGGCCACCCGCTCTAAAAAGTCGGCGACGCCGCGAACCTGCATGAAGGGACGCTTAACATAGAAAAGCAATTTCTCAGCGTAAAGGGGTCCCACAAGGTTTCGCCGCACAAAAGCGTGGACGCTGTGCTGGCTTTTTGTTCTTTGGCAGAGTTTTTCCCACCATTTCACGTCAGAAATCAAAATAAAGCCGTAATGCTCATCTGTCGACAAAGCTAGCACCCAGTAGATATACACCACTTTTTGGTTGTTTGGCTCGAAAAATAACCCTTTCGGTTTAGAAGAGAACGCCAAGCTTCCCAGCTTTTACGAGTAAAATACAAACCTCTGAAAAAGACTATGCAAAATTTTGAAACAAGACTTTAAAAAACAGCGCCTACAAAAACTCGAAAAACCCCGTATATGAACGCTGACGGCTGTTAAAGTTTTTACAGTCACTCCACCTATTACAACTTGCCTTCCAAAAGCCCCTAACAATTCGGAGGTTTCGCTAAATTGGATGTTAACCAATTAAAAGCCTTGTCAACTGCTTTGAAAGAGTTGAATGAAAGCTATGATGATTTTCTATGTTCTATGAAAGACACCGTTCGGGAGGCAAAAACTGCTAAAAAACTTTGGCACGATGGCCAAAAGCCATGGCTGATAAAGTTGGGTTTAGCCTTAATAGTTTTTCCAGAACCAGCCGTAAGCGACATCCTCGGCACTCTCTTGGTAGCTGCTGGAACAGTGCAGGAAGGCTTGCGTCGCCGCGCCCTCCACGTAGAGGATGTACCTAAAACCTTCAAAAACGTGGTGAAGGAACTCCAAGCGATACAGAAAAGCGTTAACCTTTCTGGAAGGCTTGGTTAAAATCTTATATTTGCAACATGTTATAAGCATAACATGCCCGGGTGCGGGGTGAAAGTATGAAGCTCGTAACAGTCCTATTGCCCGAAGCCTATTTGGAAGGTTTAGACGAGCTTGTCAGGGCGAACATGTATCCAAGCAGAAGCGCCGCTATAAGGTCGGCGGTTAGAGATTTGCTCAAAAAAGAGCTTTGGGAGAGAAGGGAAAGATAAAAGTCTAAAACATGCCGTCTAATAGCGAGTAGTTAAACACTGCCACGCAAGATTCCTAATTTTTTGAGCGGATTCCGCCGGGTTATCCGCCAATGTTATTGCTCGTCCTACAATGAGGAAACGGGTGCCAGCCCGCAGCGCCGCCTCGATTATTCCGCCTTGAGGCCCTATGCCCGGCGAATATATCGGGATTTTTCCGCCCAGCACCTCGTTGACTTCCCTTATTTTGTCGGGGTATGTGGCTCCAACGACGACTCCGTCAGCACCCCATTTCAGCGCCTTTAACGCGAATAAGTAGTATTGGGGCTTGCTCCACCCGGTTTCAGCATCAACAACCATTTGTCCGTAGCCTTCACCAGCACTTTTGTGGCTCATGTAGATGAGCAGCAAAACACCTTTCTGCATCTTTCTGGCAGTTTCAAAAACTGGTTTTAAGCCTTCCTCCCAGCCCACAAAAGGATTTGCAATCAAAGCGTTGAAGCCTGCTTCGAAAAGGTATTCCGCAATAACGCGGTTTGTTTCGCCTATATCATTTATTTTTGAATCCGCTATTGCCATCAGCTCCATTTCATGGGCTTTTTGCAAGAGCCTCTGCAAACCATTGAAAATTCCGAGGGGCAGAATTAAGTGATAGTTGATTTTTACTGCGCAGATGTAGGGGTTAGCGGCGTCTAAAACTTTTTCAGCTCTTTGAAAGAGGGCTTGGCGGTTTACGGGTTTTTCGAAGGGAAAATCTAAAGCCAAAACAATGTTTGTCTGTTTGTTTTGGGCGATTTCTTCAATTTTTTCACGGAAAGCCAAATCGGGGGACACCCTAAACTTGTTGGGATGTTGGGCTAAAAACTTTTACTGTTTGGATTTCGCCGCCGCAAGCCTCCCTAATATAGGCTAAGGCTGTTTTAATAGCCTCCTCAAGCTGTTGAGCTGTTATCCCCGGCGCGCCGTAACCAACCAGCAAAATATTTCTTGTTTTCTCGGTTATTTTTGTTTGGTCAGCGTCTCTATGAGGGTAAATGCACAAGACTCGTTTCGTGTCGGCTAAAACAAGCATGTTGCTTTTCAAGGCCGTAGGTTTGTCCATGCCTATCCCAGTGAAGGTTTCGCCTTCCACGGCGAACCGCACATTGAAAGGCGGGTTAAGCGTGTCCCGGTCGAAGCCGCTTATGGGAGTTATGGTTTTCATCGATGCCAAATTATAGGCGTCTACAGCCGTTGAAATGGCTGGCAGTTCGCTGCCGTGCAAAACACGCCGCAGCAAGGCTTCGCCGGAAGGTCTTGTTTTTGTTGGGTCTATGCCCAGACGCCAATAGAAATCTCTGTAGGCGCGCACAACGGGGTTATCTTTAAGCTTTTCAATGTCGTGTTTTGCCCTAACCTCAGCGTAAACGGCTTGTTTTAGTTGGCGGATTTTCTCGTTCTCTCTTTCAACGACAACGTTGCTTATTGTGCCTACGCTTATGGCTAGTTGGGGGAATTTGGCTGCCACTTCGGCGCACCAGTAAACCTGGATTTGCACCGCGCCCAGCCTCTTGAAAACTGTTAAATATCATGATGGTTTTACGTTTTTCCCTCATGATAGGTGAGCTTGCAGCCCTCGGAGCGGCTTTATGCTGGACTTTCTCAGCAGTCTTCTACAAGCGGGCTTTAGCTTCAACTACACCCGTTTCAGCCAACACAATACGCTGTGTTGGAACAAGCTTAACCCTGATTACAATTTTAGCTATTTTAAGGAAAATTGAAGTCTTAACGGAACTATCAACACAGACTCTTTTTCTTGCATGTGTCAGCGGTCTCATCGGCTTGGGACTTGGCGATACGCTTTACATGTTTAGCCTAAAAACCATAGGAGTTTCAAGGGCTGTTCCAATAACATGCACTTACCCCCTCTTCAGCCTTGTTTTAGCTTATTTTTTGGCTGGCGAAACCATAACCATGCAAGTGGCGGCTGGAGCAATTACAATAGTTTTTGGTGTTTGGCTTTTAAGCGCAGAGAAAACCGACATCACAGCCAATAAAACATCAAGAAACAACCGAGTCATTGGAGTGGTTTCTGCGCTTTGCACAGCTGCAGCTTGGTCAATAAGCATTTCAATGATTAACCTTGCCGTGAAAAATTCTCAAAGCATTGAGCATGCCTACGTTGTGAACACTGTTCGGCTTTTAGCCGTTGCAGTGCTATTTTTCGCCTACTCATTGGCGAGAAACAGGGAGCTAGGCTTCATAAAGGTTGGATGGTGGAAGGCCGCATTGCTTTTGAGCGGCGGCCTAATAGCTATAGGTTTAGGATGGTTCTTCTTAACATATAGTTTTCTCCTCATACCAGAATCCCAAGCAGTTCCAATTTCCTCCACAACACCATTGTTCTCAGCTTTGGCGGGAGTGGTGTTCCTCCATGAAAAGGTAACAGCCAAAATAGTTTTAGGATCTATAATGGTTGTCGCTGGAATCTTTCTAGTTTTCACGGCTTAAACAAGCTTTGCAATAGACTTGTCGAAAACGTTTATATGGTTGAACCTTGAACCCCAGGTGTGGGTCGTGGAGACCCATCTTAACGAGATTAGAAGAATTTTTGGAGAACAAAATGGAAGGCTTTTATCCTCTTCGTTGGAAGCAAAAAATCGAGAGAAAAAGGCTGTTCTTGTTTTAGAGGATGGATCCTTCTTTTTCGGTGAAGGTTTCGGAGCAACCGGCGAAACCCAGGGCGAGCTTGTCTTTAACACTGGGATGACTGGCTATGTGGAGGCGTTAACAGACCCATCGTATGCTGGGCAAATATTGATGATGACTTACCCGCTTATCGGAAATTATGGTGTTTGCAAAGAGGACTTCGAATCCGACGGAATAAAAGTGGAAGGCTTCGTGGTTAGAGAGGTTTGCGAAACACCCAGCAACTGGCGCTCCGAAAAATCTCTGCCAGAATTCCTAGAAGAGCATGGCGTCCCGGGAATGCAGGGAGTTGACACAAGGATGTTAACGAAGAAAATACGAATTTATGGAACAATGAAAAGCACGCTTGTGGTTTATGAGGGGAAAGACGAACCAAACATCCAGGACTTAATTGAGAAAACTAGAAAGCAGCCAGCCATAACGGAGATTGACGTGGTGCCAAAAGTATGCATTAAAGAGCCAAAGATAATTGAGGTTGGCCAGAAGTTGGACGTGGTTCTGGTTGACTGCGGCGTAAAATGGAGCATAATTCGGCTACTGCAAAACTATGCAAACATAGTGCTAGTTCCATACAACACTCCAGCAGAGAAAATCCTCGAATATGATCCAGACGGCGTTCTCGTTTCAAACGGTCCAGGCGACCCCGTGAGGGTTAAGGAGACAATTGAAACCGTGAGAAAGCTTGTTGGCAAAGTTGTCTTGTACGGCATTTGCCTAGGCCACCAGATAATTTCGCTGGCTCTAGGTGCAAAAACCTACAAGCTTAAGTTCGGCCACAGAGGCGCAAACCAGCCCGTTAAGGACTTTGAAACAGGAAGGGTTTTCATATCAACCCAAAACCATGGATTCGCCGTGGCAGAAGAAACCCTTGAAAAGGCAGGGTTAATTCTAACCCAGATAAACTTGAACGACCACACTGTGGAAGGCGTAAAACACAAAGAACTGCCCATAAAAGCCGTGCAATACCATCCTGAAGCCGGCCCCGGCCCCCATGACACTTACTTCTTCTTCGACGATTTCGCAAAAACCATGAGGGAGTACACGTAATGCCAAAGAGAACAGATATCCATAAAATCTTGATAATTGGTTCAGGCCCCATTATAATTGGGCAAGCATGCGAGTTTGACTATTCTGGAAGCCAAGCATGTAAAGCCTTGAGAGAGGAAGGCTACCAAGTTGTGCTGGTTAACTCTAACCCAGCCACCATAATGACGGACCCGGAGATGGCGGACAAGACCTACATTGAACCGTTAACTGTTGAATTCTTGACGGAAATAATCAAGAGGGAGCGCCCAGACGCTTTACTTCCAACCCTCGGTGGACAGACCGGGTTAAACCTCGCCGCTGAACTTGCCGAGAAAGGCATCCTAGACCGTTACGGTGTAGAGCTGATTGGGGCGAAGCTTGAAGCCATTAAACGGGGCGAAGATAGGCTTCTGTTCAAGCAAACCATGGAGAGTATAGGAATACCGGTTCCTAAAAGCGCGCCGGCCTACTCGGTTGAAGAAGCAGTGAAAATTGCTGAAGATATAAGCTATCCGGTCATAATAAGGCCGGCTTTCACCCTTGGAGGAACGGGGGGAGGCATAGCCTATAACAGGGAGGATCTCATCCAAATAGTTTCTAGAGGTTTAACCTATAGCCGCATAGGCCAAGTTTTGATAGAAGAGGCGGTTATAGGCTGGAAAGAATACGAGTTGGAAGTGATGCGGGATTCAGCCGACAACGTGGTCATAATTTGCTCTATAGAAAACATGGATCCCATGGGCATCCACACTGGAGACAGCATAACAGTGGCTCCAGCTCAAACCTTAACAGACAAGGAATACCAAGTGCTCCGAGATGCTGCCATCAAAATTATACGGGCTGTCGGCGTGGAAACAGGCGGATCAAACATACAGTTTGCCGTTCACCCAGAGAACGGCCGCTTCGTAGCCATAGAGATTAATCCCCGTGTTTCGAGAAGCTCGGCTCTTGCGTCTAAAGCCACTGGTTTTCCAATAGCCAAAATTGCCGCCAAGCTTGCTATTGGACTGACTCTTGACGAGATTCCAAACGACATTACGAAGAAGACGCCGGCCTCCTTTGAGCCAACCATAGACTATGTGGTTGTTAAGATTCCAAGATGGCCCTTCGACAAGTTCCCCGACGCCGACAAAACGTTGACGAGCCAAATGAAATCTGTGGGCGAAGTTATGGCCATAGGCAGAACCTTCGAGGAAGCCTTGCAAAAGGCTATTAGGTCTCTGGAAATTGGCCGCTACGGGTTGGGCGCTGACGGCAAGGATGAACCCATGCCAGACGTTAAAACCCTAAGGGACTATTTGAAGATTCCCACCCATAAGCGGGTCTTCTACATTAGGTATGCCATAAAAAGCGGCATGAGCATCGACGAAATCTACAATTTGACAAAGATTGACAAGTGGTTCCTTTACAAGATTAAAAACATCGTTGACATGGAGGAAGAACTCACAAAATACACCATCGAGACCATTCCAAGGGAGGTTTTGTTAAAGGCTAAACGTTTAGGCTTTTCGGATAGACAAATAGCCTATCTCCTCGGCACGGATGAGCTTACAGTGAGGGCTTTGAGGAAGAGGTTGGGCATAATTCCAACCTACAAGATGGTGGACACGTGTGCAGCTGAGTTTGAGGCTGAAACCCCATACTACTATTCCACTTACGAGGATGAGGATGAAGTTAGAGACGCGGGTAAAAAGAAAATCGTGATACTTGGTTCTGGGCCGAACAGGATTGGCCAGGGAATAGAGTTTGACTATTGTTGTGTTCACGCGGTTAAGGCTTTGAGGGAGGAAGGCTACGAAACCATAATGGTGAACTGCAACCCCGAAACCGTTAGCACGGATTTTGACACCGCCGATAAACTCTACTTTGAACCATTAACCTTCGAGGACGTCATGAACATTATTGAACGAGAAAAACCCGAAGGCGTTATTGTTCAGTTTGGTGGACAAACACCGCTCAATTTGGCCATTCCACTGGAGAGGCAAGGAGTGCGAATTCTTGGAACGCCGCCGGACGGCATAGACAAGGCTGAGGATAGGAAAAGATTCGCCGAGATTGTGGAAAAACTTCGGATACCACAGCCGCCTAATGGAACGGCTATGAGTGTAATGGAAGCCGGAGCCGTGGCGAGGAGGCTAGGTTATCCGGTGCTTATTAGGCCTTCATATGTGCTTGGCGGCAGAGCTATGGACATAATTTACGACGAGGATACACTGTTCAAGTTTATGGGTGAAGCAATTGAAGTTTCATCTGAACATCCAGTTTTGATAGATAAGTTTTTGGAGGATGCTGTTGAAACGGAAATTGACGCTGTATGTGACGGCGAAACAGTGTATATAGGCGGGGTTATGGAACACATTCAAGAAGCTGGAGTGCATTCCGGAGATGCAGCGTGTGTTCTGCCGCCTTTCAGCTTGAATAAAGAAACCATTCAGACAATGATTAATTACATGTGTAAGTTGGCTAGGGAGCTTTCAGTTGTAGGACTCATAAACGTTCAGTTCGCGGTTAAAAATGGGACGGTTTATGTGCTTGAGGCTAACCCGCGGGCTTCTAGAACCGTGCCCTTCGTGAGCAAGGCTACCGGTGTTCCGCTGGCAAAGATTGCAGCCAAAGTTATGGTTGGCAAAAAACTAAGAGAATTGGGGGTAAAAGCCGAAATTGTGAAGTTTAAACATGTGGCGGTTAAGGAGGCAGTGTTCCCGTTTGCGAAGCTTCCCGGAGTGGACGTGGTGCTTGGGCCTGAAATGAAGTCAACCGGGGAGGTTATGGGCATAGACAACGAGTTTGGAATGGCCTATTACAAGGCGGAGGCCGCTGCCGAAACCAAGCTGCCCACAAGCGGAACAGTTTTCATAAGCGTTAGAGACGAGGAAAAGCTGCGCATCATTCCAATAGCTAGAAAACTGTTAGATCTTGGCTTCAAAATTTTGGCAACCCGTGGAACCGCCGAGGTGTTAACTGCCATGGGTGTTGAAGTTGAAGTGGTTCCAAAAGTGAGCGAAGGCCAGCCGAACATTGTGGACTACATAAAGTCTGGAGAGATTAGTTTGATAATAAATGTTCCGAAGGGTAAAGGTCCAAAGGACGACGAGTTTCATATTAGGAGGGCGGCGGTTGAATACAAAACGCCATACATAACCACTGTGGCTGCGGCGTATGCCGCTATGGAAGCCATCGAATGTATTATGAGGAATAAGTCTTTCACCATAAAGTCGTTGCAGGAATATCATAGGGCGGTTGCTGAGGGTGGAACGCAGCTTTTACCGCAGCTTCAGGTTCGACGTTTCTCGTGGCGTTGACATTTTGCCATGACGCAGAGCGGTACAGTTTTATATTTGCATGTTTATGGGTGGAGATTGGGCGGACTGAAGGGATAGGCGTTTACATGTCTGTGTCTCCAAGTGTTCGCGAGGTTCTTGCGAGGCGAATTGCTGGCGAAATTAT
>Ga0185307_1002073_pt1 | contig 10626 bp, 8 predicted proteins | sample LHCtaG_FD_128010 | JGI IMG/M metagenome (GOLD analysis project Ga0185307, IMG submission 128010) | Hot spring microbial communities from Little Hot Creek, USA to study Microbial Dark Matter (Phase II) - LHC4sed_matched (SPADES... | ecosystem: Environmental > Aquatic > Thermal springs > Hot... | reverse complement strand
TAACAGGACATGCAGGTTTAAACTTTAAGCTTGGGAAAGGATGGATGCTTGATCTTGTTGGAAGGGGTGACTATAACGCTGATTATAGTGCATATGGTGTAAAGGCTATTTTGAGGTATTCTTTCTAAAATTTATAAAATGGGGATCACCAACATCTCGGTGGTCCCCAAAAAAAATAATCATATAAAATTTTTTTTAATCTAAGGCTGTTCTAAAAATCTAATAAGAACTCAAGTATACCTGTAAAATAAAATCAAAATATCAAGACCAAAGATAAGAAGATAAGAACTAAGGAGGTTACCAGCACATAAAAGTTCCATAGAATAGCACAGGCAAAGGCTTCCTTTCTTGCTAAGTCTTCCCTAATCAGATTTGAACTTGAACCGATCTTTTGCTTAATGCTCTCAAATATCTGCTCTATCATGTATCTCTTTTTTCTCTTTGTGGTTTGTCGGTTTGAACTAACTCTTTCAAGAAAGTGTTTAACTAAAGCTTAAAGTTTTTTCAGAACTAAAGCACTTCTTCTCATACATAAAGTCTTAGTTTATCTCTTGTTCGCCATAAAATCATATTTTTAGAACAGCCTTAGTAATTTCTTGACAAATTTAGAAAAAAGTTTAGACTTAGCAAAAACCTAAAAAGGGAGGGTTTCTTTGGCAGGGATAATAGTTAAGGATGGGGAATCTTTCGAACAAGCATTAAAAAGATTTAAAAGATTAGTTGAGAAAACAAAAATACTTTCTGAAGTTAAAAAAAGAGAGTTTTATGAAAAACCTGGAGTAAGGAGAAGAAAGAAGTCTCAGACGGCTCGTAAGAAACTGCTTAAGAAATTGAAAAAGGTTCAACAAAAAACTAAGGGTTAATTTTTAAATTTATTTGGAGTGTTAAAATCTTTAAATAAGTTAGATTGGTTAAGAATATTAAATCATTTAAGTAATTTTCTTTATTCAGATTTTTCAAAAGAACGTTGTCAAAATTTAGTGCCCCTTTTTTCTTACGAAGAGGCTGTTAAAGCACAAGAGAAAACTAAATTTATCTGGAATCTATTAGAAAAAGGTGAAAAATTAGAGCTTAATTTTTTGAAATCTTTAAAGAATCTATTTGAAAAAGCATCAAAAAGGGGATTTTTCTTACCTGTTGAACTTTCAGAAATTAAAAAATGGTTTCTTACCTTAGAAAAACTTATTCCTTATTTTGAAAATTCACCTTTTTCACATTTAAAAACCTTATACGAAGAAATCAAAGAAATAGACCTTTATCTTAATAAAATACTTGATTGGGAAAAAGGAGAAATAAAGGATAGAGCCTCTTACGATTTATTTATTATAAGAAAAAAGCTAAAAGAAGCAAAAGAAATTTTATTTACAAAATTAGAAAAAATAAGAGAAAATCTTTTTAAGAAAGGTTATCTTCAGGAAAATCTTTTTACACAAAAAGAAGGCAGATATGTATTACCTGTTAAGGTAGAATATAAGAACAAGATTAAGGGTATATTGCATGAAGTTTCCCAAAGTGGAGCTACAGTATTTATAGAGCCCGCAAGTATAATATCTTTAAGTAATGAAATAGAAAATCTTCGTCATATAGAACAAAGAGAAGTAGTTAAAATTCTAAGGGAAGTCTCTCAAGAAATCTTTTCCTATTCCTATTCTTTTTTCAATTTAGAAGAGAGCTATACAGATTTTGAAATTGCTTTTGCTAAAGCAAGTCTCGGAAAAACTTATAAAGGAAGTTTCCCTCTTCTAAAGAAAGAAGGTTTAATAAAAATTCGTTCAGGTATTCATCCCCTGCTCCTATTAAAAGAAAACTCTTCTAAAACAGTTTATAATGATTTTATAATTGAAAAAGGTCTTCTTATCTCTGGTCCCAATTTAGGAGGTAAAACTGTATCTTTAAAAACTATAGGTATTCTTACTCTTATGGGACAAAGTGGTTTTCTTATTCCAGCTGAAGAGGCAGAACTTCCTTTATTTTCTAAAATCTTCGTAGATTTGGGAGATGATCAGGATATAATCGAAGGTGAGTCCTCTTTTTCTTCACATTTAAAAAATTTAAAAGAAATTTTAGATAAAGCTGACGAAAAAACTTTGGTTTTGCTTGATGAACCTGGAAAGGGTACTAATCCAGAGGAAGGAGCAGCCTTGGTTGCAGCTATTATAAATGAAATTCTTAAAAGAGAAACAAAAGTTGTTATTACAACCCATTCTCAATTTCTTAAAACCCTTAGTTTAAAAATGAAAGATTTGAAATTAGCTACTATGGAATACGATTTAGAAACAAAAGAACCAACTTATAAAATAATATACAATATTTGGGGAGAATCCTTAGCCTTTGATCTTGCTAAAAAAATAGGATTTTCAGAAGAAATTTTAAGTGAAGCAATAAGTTATTTAAAAAATAGAGAGTATTGGGAATGGTATAAAATAGTGGAAAAAGAAAGAAAAAAACTTAAAGAGCTAGAAGAGGAATTTAATTTAAAATTAAAAAACCTGGAATCTAAAGAAAAAGAGCTAGAAGAAAAGAAAAAAGAATTAAAAAGTCTTTATAAGAAAAAAATAGAAGAATTAATCTCTATTTGGAATGAAGAATTTCAAAAAATGATAAAAGATATAAAAAAAGGAGCTGTAAGTTATAAAAAGGCAATTCAAAATTTTGAGGATTTTTTAAATAAATTTTTAGAAAGTTCAGTAAGAGAAGAAGAAATAAAAGAAGGAGATAAGGTACTTGTTTTACCTTTTAAAAAAGAAGGTGAAGTTTTAAAAGTAAAAGATAAACTGGTAGAAGTAAAACTTGGGAATTTTAGGATAGAGGTTCCTAAAGGAAACATAATAAAAGATTATACAGAAAAACCTTCCTTTAAATATTTCAAACCTAAGGATTTAGAAAATTTTCAAAAAATTTATGGAAAAATTGAAAAAAAAGAAACTTTAAAACTTATGGGATTAACTGTTGAAGAGGCTTTAGAAGAAATTGAAAAGACTCTAAATAAAGCCTTTTTAGAAGGAGTCTCAAAAGTTTATTTAATTCATGGACATGGAACTGGTAGACTAAGAAAAAGTATTAGAGAATATCTCAAAAACCACCCTCTTGTTAAAAATTTTAAATTTGCTGATCCTATGGAAGGGGGTACTGGAGTTACTGTAGTTTATTTAGAAGAAAAAAATTAAAAATAAAATTTGTAAATAACTCTTGAACTTTTTAAAAACTATGTTAGAAAATATAAAAATCTTTCATATTAATTCGACCGAATATTCGATGAGGTTAATTTTAAAAGTCTTTTATTTATCAAAATTTTTTTCTCGCTGCAAAGGGGTTAAGCAAGTTACTAATTTTTAAAATAAATTTTTAACTAAAAATTATTTAAATATGTCTTTTGAAGACCTTTTTGAAGAAATAAAAAATTCTTATGACATTGTAGAGGTTATATCTTCTTATGTTAGGCTTAAAAAGGTGGGGAAAAATTTTGTAGGTTTTTGTCCCTTTCATTCAGAAAAGATACCCTCTTTTGTAGTAAGCCCTGAAAAGCAGATTTTTAAATGTTTTGGATGTGGAGCTGCCGGTGACGTGGTTACTTTTTATACAAAAATTAAAGGTCTTTCTTTTAAAGAAGCCCTTTTAGAACTTGCTGAAAAGGCAGGTATTTCAGTAGATAAAAAATTTTTTGTTGAAAAGAAAAAAGAAAAAAGTTTAACAGAATTAAATTATAAAGTTGCTAAGTTCTATCATCACCTTTTATATTTCCACAGTTCCTCAAAGGAAGCTCGAGAATATTTAGAACAAAGAGGTATAAATGAAGAAACTATCAAAAACTTTCTTTTAGGTTTTGCCCCTCAAGATGGAAGAGTATTAGCAGGTTATCTTAGAAATTCTTCTGAAGAGTTAGCTAAAGGAGAAGAGCTTGGCTTAATAAAAAGAACCTCTGATGGTTCTTATATAGACCTTTTTAGAGGAAGAATAATTTTTCCTATTTTTAATCTTAAAGGAGAATGTGTAGGATTTGGGGCAAGAGCCTTAGATAAAGATGCAGAACCAAAGTATTTAAATACTCCAGAATCAAAAATCTTTAAAAAGGGTGAAATTTTTTATGGGCTTTATCAATCAAAAGAAGCTATTAAAAAAGAAAATCTTGGTCTTTTAGTTGAAGGATATTTTGATTTTCTTAGCCTCTGGGAAAAGGGTGTGAAAAATGTAGTTGCTACCTGTGGAACAGCATTAACAGAAAGTCACGTTAAACTTATGAAAACTTTTACAGAAAATTGGATAATCCTTTACGATGGAGATTTGGCAGGTAAGAAAGCTACCCTTAGAGCTATTTCTCTCTTTTTAAAAGAAGGAATTTTACCAAGATGTGTAATACTTCCTGAGGAACACGATCCAGATTCTTGGACAAGAAAAGAAGGATTAGAAGGGGAAACCTTAAAAAGGAAAATCGAAGAAATTAGTGTTGATGCTATCACCTTTGTTATTAATTTTTATAAAGAAGAATATAAGCTCAATCCTTCTAAAGCATTTAAAGAAATTATGGAAGTTTTTAAGTTAACCAAAGATCCCTTTTTAAGAAACCGTATAGCGAGAGAACTTAGTTTTTATTTGGGAATTCCAGAAAATGAAGTTTTAAAATATTTTGTAAAAGATGTGTATACAGAAGAAATATTGGAAAAGTCTATAGAAAAAACTAAGGAAGATGTTCCAGGTTTAAGAAATATTGCTCAGTTTTTAATAAATTATCCAGAATATTATTTTGAACTTGAATCTTCAGGACTTTCTAAGCTTCTTGAATTTTATTCAGATACCATTTATGGTAGATTTTTAAAACATCTTTTAGAGGAATTTAAAAAAGGAAACAGAGAAGTTGATTATATCCCTGATTTGGAATTTCAGGAAATTTTAAGTGATCTCCTTTTAGATCCACCTTTTGAGAATAAAGAGGAAGTTCTTTATCATATAAAAAATTATATAAAAAGAGAACTTGCTAAGAAAGAAATAAGAAAAGTTACAGAAAATTTAAAACTTCTTCAAATAAAGGGTTCAAAAGAAGAAATAGAAAAATATCTCTGGATTTTAAAAAGTTCTATAACAGGAAAGCTTATAAAAGAAACTAAAAATTAAAGGAGGGGTTATGAGCCTCCAAAAAGATAAAAGATTTTGTTTGTTTAAAGATGAAGTAGATTTTGAAGAAATATTAGAAGAAGAAAAAGATGATTGGTTAGATGAAGAAGGGGAAAAATTAAAAATTTCTAAAAAGAAAGACACTGAAGATCCTATTAAGATTTATTTTAAAGAAGTATTTTCTCATAAACTTTTGACTCGAGAAGATGAGATAAGAATAGGAAAAACCATTGAAAAAAATGAAAAAGAAATTTTAAAAGAAGTTCTAAATTATTATTCTCAGCTTATAAAATTTTATCATCTATTAATAAAAGCAGAAAGAAGTAAAAATCTTTCTTTCCTTTTTAAAGATTATGAAGAACTTTCAAGAAATAGTGAGAGAACAAAAAAATGGTTAGAAGAGATAAAAACAAATATTAATAAATTAGTGGAAAATTTTAGAAAAGGAAAAAAGAAAAAATTAATAGATAAAGTGATAGATTTGATTTATGAAACAAGACCTACTAAGTTTTTACTTGATGAACTTGCTTGTGAGATACTTGAAAGTTATGAAAAAATTAAAGAATTTTATAAGTTTAAAGAAAGGCTTCAAAAAGATTATCTTCTAAATGAAAGAACTTTCCAAAGAATTTTTTCTCTAAATGGGAAACATGAAAATATTGAAAAATATTTTAAAAAGATAACCTTAGAAAAATTTAACATAGAAAAAATTAAAAAAGACATTAATGAATACAACAATTTCATGAAAAAAACCAATAATTATTTTGGAGAATCTTTAGAAAAGATTTATGAAAGTGGAGAGAAAATTTGTCAAGCCTTTCGAGAAATTAAAAAGAATAAAGAAGAATTAGTAAAAGCTAATCTTAGATTAATAATTTCTCTTGCTCGTAAATACTCTCCTAAGGGAATGTTTTTAAGTGATCTCATTCAAGAGGGGAATATTGGTTTATTAAAAGCTATAGAAAAGTTTGATTATAGGAAGGGATTTAAATTTAGCACTTATGCTACCTGGTGGATAAGGCAAAGTATAACTAGATATTTAGCTGAAAATACAAGAACCATAAGAGTACCTGTCCATATTATTGAAACCATTTATAAAATAAGTAAAATTATTTCCACCAAATTTTACCAGGAATACGGCAGAGATCCTACTCTTGATGAATTAGCTAAGGAAACAGGTCATTCTATTGAAAAATTAAATTACATTTTTAAAGTTATGAAACAGCCAATCTCTCTTGAAACTACAGTTGGAGAAGATGAGGATGCAACTTTGAGAGATTTTATAGAAGATCAAAATACTCTTAAACCCGATGAAGCAACATTTAATACTGCACTTTCAGAAAAGATTAGGGAACTTTTAAAAACCCTCTCTCCAAGGGAAGAGAAAATTATTAGATTGAGATTTGGAATAGGAGAAAGAGAAGCCTGCACTTTAGAAGAAGTAGGTAATAAATTTGGCGTTACCAAAGAAAGAGTTAGACAAATTGAAAGCATGGCTTTAAGGAAACTTAAACATCCAAACAGAATCAAATTACTGAAAAACTTTTTAATTTATGGCTCTTAATAAGCTTTCCCAAACAACTGAAAAAGAACTTCTAAATATTATCCAGAAGGAATTTCCTTTAGAAAAGCGCCCCTTTTTAAAAATAGGAGAAAAATTGAATATAAAAGAGGAAGAAGTAATAAAATATTTAAAATATCTCAAAAAAAAGAAGATTTTAAGGCAGATCTCAGCTATATTTAATCCTTGGTTTTTTGGTCATAGATCTTCACTTTTTACTTTTAAGGTTCCTTCAGAAAAACTTAATAAAGCAATTTCTATTATTAATAAACATCCGGGAATAAGTCATAATTATTTAAGAAATCACATTTATAATCTTTGGTTTATTTTGGTTAGCTTACCAGAAAAAGATCCTTTAAATGAAGTTGATAGATTAGCTAAACTTTGTGAAGTAGAGGATTATTTATATTTACCTGCTTTAAGAACTTTTAAGATTTCTACAATTTTTGAAGATAGGATTTCTAATTTTGATAAAGAAGAATTTACAGAAATAGAGACCATTGAGGTAAATGAAAATATTACTGAAAAAGATAAAATTTTGGTGAAGGTATTACAAGAACCTTTACCTTTGGTTAAAACTCCTTTTAAAGAAATAGCAAACTCTCTTGGTATTAAAGAGGAAGACCTCTTTTTATGGCTTAAAGAAATGAAAGAAAAAGGTGCTTTAAGAAGATTTGGAGCACTTTTGAAACACGATAAAGTGGGATTTAAAATAAATGTAATGGTAGCTTGGGAAGCAAAAAGGGATGAAATTGATTTTTTTATTGAAGAACTTTCTAAAGAACTTTTTATAACTCATTGTTATGAAAGAAAGACCTATCCAAATTGGGAATATAATCTTTATACCATGTGCCATTTTAAAGAAAAAAAAGAAAAAGAAAAAATACCACTACTTGCTCAAAAATATGGTATTAAAAATTTTATTATGCTTGAAACAATAAAAGAGTTAAAAAAAGTCAGATTAAAGCTATTTTATGAGTTAGAATAAACTCTATTTAAAAAAGGAAATCACATAATTAAAAGAAATAAAAAGGACTGCGCCTGTAATTATTATTCTTATTAATCTTTGAGGCATATATTTTTGAATTCTTGCACCAAAGGAAAGACCTAAAGCTCCTCCTATTCCCAAAAGTAGCCCCAGTAACCAATCAGGGGGATATCCACCTAAGGCAAAAATTATAACCCCTGCTATAGAGGTGATACAAGTCCCAGCAAGGGTTGCTCCTGCAAAGACATAAGCTGGTATTCTAAAAAAAGCAAGTAAAATAGGAACCATTAACGCTCCACCACCAATTCCATAAATTCCTCCAATTATTCCAATAAAAAAAGCAAGAGAAGAAATAAGAACTGAGTTAAGGGTAAATGTTTCTTCAGAATAGATAAATTTTGTTATTCTCCAATTAAAAATTAATGTTTTTGGAGGATCTGGGGAAAATTTGGTTTCCCTTTTGACTGCAAAAAATTCATATATCAATCTTATGGCAATAGTTAAGAGTACAAGACCAACTAATAATTTAAATCTTTTCAATTCTTCAAAAAAAGAGATTCTTAAAAGGTAACCTATAATTACCCCCGGAAAGGTTCCTAAGATAATTATTAAAGTTAAAGGATAATAAAATCTTTTTTCTTTCCAGTATCTATAAACTCCAAAAGGAATGGCAAATACATTATAGAAGTGATTGGTAGCACTCACAGAAGGGGTAGTAAATCCAAGAATACTTACCTGAAAAGGAAGAAGTAAAAAAGCTCCACTTATTCCACCAGAAGCACATAAAAAGGATATTAAAAGACTAACAAGAGGGGGTATTAAAATAGAAGTAGTTACACCAGAAATAGGAAAGGTATAGATAAAAGGTAAATTTATTATTAAAACCCCCTTAGTTTATTATATCTATAATAACAATCTTTATACCAGGATTCATTTTTAGGTCCTAATTCTAAAGCTTTTTCATAATTTTTTAAGGCTAGATTAAAATTTTTCTTTTCTTCATAAGTTCTTCCTGCATAATAATAGGAAATTCCGTTAAAAGGAATCAAAGATTTTCCTTTTTCAAAAAATTTTAAAGCATTCTCAAAATTTTTAAGTTTAAAATTAATTATTCCAGAAATTATATTAGCAGTAAAAAAATTGGGGTCATAATTAAGGGAGTATTCTGAATATTCCTTAGCTTTATTTAAATTTCCTTCTTCCATTTCTAATTTTGCTAAATAAATTGAAGCAACTGTATTTTTCGGATAAAGCTCTAAAGCTTTTTCAAAAAGGTTTTTAGCCTCCCCTCTTTTTCCGTTTTTATAAGCTTTTTTACCATTTTCTACATATTCGTAAGATTCTTTAGTTTGCAGAATAAGATTTCTAATTTCTTGAAATTTTTGAGTATCCTTTATAAGGATACCAGTTGGTTTAAAAGTTGCTATATATTCTTTAGTTTCTTTAATTCTTGATTCTGGTAAAGGATGAGTAGAGAGCCATTCGGGTGGTCTTTTTTTCTCCATCTTTTTAAATTTTTCAAAAACTTCTATCATTCCGTGAGGTGAATAACCAGCCTCAAAAACATAAAGAAATCCATATTTATCTGCTTCTCTTTCCTGATCTCTACTAAATTTAAGGGTTAAAAGAGAAGCTGAAACTTGACCAAGCTGAAGTAATATTTCACCAGTTAAATCTTGAGGAACAAGTAAGCTTCCAATTTGTAAAAGCATACTTAAGGCTAATTGTTTTTCTAAGAATTTTACATGATGTCTTGCATTAATATGCCCTAATTCATGAGAAAGGATTCCAGCTAATTGACTTTCATTATCAATTTGTAAAAGAAGTCCTCTTGTGATTACAACAGGTCCACCAGGAAGTGCAAAAGCATTTACAATACCAGAATTTACTACATAAAATTTATAAGGAACTTTTCTTTCTGCTACTTTAGCAATTTTTAAACCTATATTATTTACATAATTTTGGATTTCTTCTTCGGGATAAAGTCCCTCAAACTCATCAATTGAAGAAGGGGTATAAAGTTTTCCTAATTCTATTTCTTTTTCTTCTGGTATAAGAGTAAAAAAAGGTTTATTGGAATTAGATGTGGTACAAGAATTTATAAAAAAAATAAAAAATAAAAGGATTAAAAGTGTAACAATTCTCATAAGTGGTTATAATTATATACAAAGTAATTTATTATGTCAAATTAAAAATAAAGGGGGTGAGGGGAGATGAGACTTTATTTAGTTCAGCATGGAATACCAAAGCCAGAAAGTGAAGATCCTCAAAAATCTCTTTCTGAAATTGGTAAGGTTGAAGTTGAAAAGGTTGCTCAAGTTCTCAAAAAATTGGGGATAAAGGTTTTTAAAATTTTTCATTCAGGAAAACTAAGAGCTAAGCAAACAGCAGAGATTATAGGAGACTATCTAAATCCTTTAGAAGGTGTGATAGAAGCAGAAGGATTAAATCCCCTTGATCCTCCAGAAATATGGGCTGAAAAGTTATCTGGCTTAAAAGATGATACAATGTTAGTTGGACATTTACCTCATCTTCAAAAACTTTGCTCTTTATTAGTTATCAATGTTCAAGAAAAACCTGTTATTAAATTTAGACAGGGAGGAGTTGTAGCCCTTGAAAGAGATGATAAAGGTAACTGGATAATTTCTTGGGCTCTTTATCCAGAATTTATTTTATGAATAGAGTTTAAGTTGCATTTATTGACAAAAGTAAATTTTGGGGTATTTTTTAACAATACGGGCGGATAGCTCAGGGGGAGAGCATCGGCCTTACAAGCCGGGGGTCAGAGGTTCAAATCCTCTTCCGCCCATTCTTTATTTAAATTTTTCAAATTATTTAAAACTTCTTGAAAATTTAAAAAAATTTTATATAATTTTTTAAAAGTAAATTCGGGGCTGTAGCTCAGCACGGTTAGAGCGCCTGCCTGTCACGCAGGAGGTCGCGGGTTCAAGTCCCGTCAGCCCCGCTT
>Ga0185307_1002071_pt1 | contig 10631 bp, 7 predicted proteins | sample LHCtaG_FD_128010 | JGI IMG/M metagenome (GOLD analysis project Ga0185307, IMG submission 128010) | Hot spring microbial communities from Little Hot Creek, USA to study Microbial Dark Matter (Phase II) - LHC4sed_matched (SPADES... | ecosystem: Environmental > Aquatic > Thermal springs > Hot... | reverse complement strand
TGACCTCCTTTCGTTCAATTTTTCACTCTCACTATAAAATTGCGATTTCGGGTGGCAAATGATAACCAAATTGCACTCATAAAAATTCACCATTTTGTGCCAAATTTGCCGCCAAAATTCACATAATCTCCCTGGAAGGCTTTCATGGCGTGGTTCGCAAAGCGTGATGCGTAAAGCGTAATGCGTGGTAATGGCGATGTAAGAGACTTTTCGTGTTGGGGGTTAACACACTTCTGCGAAATTAAGCACCTTTTGACGCAAAGATTCAGTGATGCCTGCCCAATCTTCATGTGTAAAACAGCGGACGACCTCATGTGGGCAGACTGGGTTCACAAACACGAAGACAACCTTCACAAAATCGGCGCCGAAAACTTTATGGACAGCAAGGGCATAAGCTTGTGCTTGGACGATGTAGTGCTCTTTGAAAAGCCGCTCTGCATCTTCTGCATCTCCGATAGAGTCGGTTTTGAAATCAACGACCAACCACTCATCACCTTTTGCAATTAAGTCCCATCGCCCTGTGAGTTCAAGGGATGGTTCGCCATCAATCCAAATTCTGAAATCCAACTCGTGCCACCTGTCAGATGCTTTCAAGGCTTGCTGCCATGCTGACGATTTAGCGGCGTTTTCCACGAACCTTCTCAAGTCGCCCGCTTTTGCAAGGGCAGCGTCAGCATCTGCACCGACAGTCAATGCAATCCATCTGATTTGCTCGTCCGTTGGGGAAATGATTTGGCGTTGAAGGCAATAGTGGACGATCAAGCCTGCTTCCTGCGGAAGCAAAGTTTGTTCTCCAATAGTCGCTTTCGGTCTCACTTGCTCGTCCTTTTCAATCAAATCGGTGACGCTCAGCCTCAACACTGATGGCGTAAGGTCAGGCAGGTCAAATTTGGGCGCTTCAAGGCTTGGGATGGAATCGGGTTCATGAAGCCATTTCACCGCTTCGGTTTCCATCTGGCTGAACTCTTTGCCCCTTTGACGGGCTTCGTCAGTGCTCATTGTCTCGCCCTTCAACCAAACCGAAACGCCATCAACATTGAAAGGTTCATCCCACTTTTCGCCCACAGGCACTTGCAAAGTGTCGGCTACAAGTTGAAGCCAGTTTGCCCAACCTTTTTGCTGGCTTTGCTTCCCTTTACCTTCACTTTCCGTCCCGACGAGGATAAGTTTGTCCTTCGCTCGTGTCCAAGCGACGAAAAGCAACCTTTCCGACTCCGCTCTCTCGCGAATTTTTCGGACTTCGTCAACGGCAACGAAGCGCTTCATCCGCTCATCGTTCCTTTCCAAACTGCTTCCAGCCTCATCGTAAAGCCTTACCCCGATGCCTTTGTCTGGCGTGGCTACCAGAATTTCGCGTGAATTTTCTGGTGCGTTAACTTCGCCCAACATTGGCACGATGACAACGGGAAACTCCAATCCTTTTGCTGCGTGGATGGTCATGACTTGAACTGCGTCGGCGGTTGCGCCCGCCAGCGGTGGCTCACCGATTCGGACTTCGCCTTCCAACAACGCTTTCGCATATCTCGTCAGCCCTCTGATGTTCAACTTCAAATCCTCGCTGAGTTGCTGGGCTAATTGGACGAATTTTCGGATGTTAGCCAACCGCTGCCGACCTTGAGGGAGAGCAGCCGCTATCACATCGTAACTCGTTTCCCGAATGACCCACTCAAGCAACTCGCGGACGCTCAAAATCTCGGCTTTCGCCCTCGCTTCTTCAAGCAACTTTTTCGCCCGCTGAATTTTCTCCTGCTCGGGGTTGGGCAAATCGTTTGGGATGTTTTCCAAAGGGTCGCGAGAAGGGGAGGAATTTTGACCGAAAACCCAAAACAGCGTTTCATCGCTGACGCCAATCATCGGCGACCTGAGCCATGATGCTAAAGCGACATCGTTGTCGGGTTCAGAAAGGACTTGAAGGAAAGCAAGCAAATCCCTCGCTTCCGTCGTCTCAAAGAACCCATAGCCTGTGATGATGTGGTATGGGATGCCGTGACGGCGCAGGGCGTCTTCATAGACGGCGGAGTTGACAAGTTCGCGCAAGAGCACGGCTATGTCCCTGTAGGCGAAGCCCTCTCTGCGAAGTTCAGAGATGCGCTTCGCTATCCACTCCGCTTCAAGCCTTAACTTTTGCCACTTGTTCAACTTCCCAGTCACTTTGAAGAAGGCGAACTCAACGGGCGAAGGGTTTTCGGTTTCGGGGCGAACAGGTTCCATGCATTGAAGCGGCATCCTTACACGCTGCTCAACCTCGTCGGCTTTCTCGCTGACCGTGAAAATCCGCTCAAAAGCGTGGTTGGTGAGTCTGACGATTGATGGGACACTTCGGTAATTTTTGTCAAGCCGCTCACGGCGCCAACCGTAAAGGTTCGCCGCCATTTTCCAAAGTTCGTTGAAAACGCTCACATCGGCGTTTCGGAAGCCGTAGATTGACTGCTGGCTATCTCCGACGCCGAAGAAGAGGATGCCTGTCGGTTCTTTTTCGTCCCAACCGCAAATCAGCCTCAAGATTTCAACTTGAACTCGGTCTGTGTCCTGCAACTCGTCGACCAAAATGCGCCGGTGTATGGCGCGAATCTGATTTCTCACCGCTTCATTGCCCTGCAATAACTTCCAAACCCGCAACAGCAAGTCGTCGTAGTCCAAGGCGTTGATTTGAGCCTTTTCGCCATCGTAAGCCTCAGCGACCCCTTCGTAGCACCTTTCAAGGGCTTCTTCTGCGTCCGTCAACTCACCGATTCGGCAAATAATCGGTTCGCATTTCGCCTTGCGATACTCAATGAGCAACCTAAGTCCCAACATCTTGCTGAGCAACTCCGCTGCTCGGCTGAAGCCCCAATGTCCCACGACTTTTTGGGCATCTTCGGAATGAGGCGATGGGGAGGAAATGTTCTGCCAAAGCCATCCTTCGCAAACCCTTTCTTGCAAAGTCTGGGCTTCAAGTTCGTCAAGGATGCGGAAGGAGGGGTCAACGCCAGCGTCAAGGGCGAAGCGTCGTAGCAAACGAGCGCAGAAACTGTGAATTGTCCCGATGGGTGCTTCGGGCAAGTGCTCAAGTATCTCAGCGGCTCGGTCGCGCCATTGAGGCAACTGCGCCACTCGCCGCATCCTCAACAAAACTCGGCTTATCCTTTCCTTCATCTCCGTTGCTGCTTTCTCAGTGAAGGTGATGGCAACGACAGACTCAATGTCCCAGTTTTCACGTTTCATCAGCAAATCAAGGTAGTGGGCGACCAAAACTCGGGTCTTCCCTGAACCTGGACCAGCGTTGATGATCAGGTTGGCGTCGTCCGACATCGCCAATTCTCTCTGATATTCGTCTAAAGGGTTACCTTCTTCGTCGCAGAGCCAAGGCACTGTCCTTTGCTCGCACATCTTGGCTCACTCGCTTTGGTCGGGTTTATTGACGAGTTCCGATGCGTGAATCCGCTCCAGTTCCTTAACCCGTTTCCGCAATTCATCTAACTCAGCCTGAAACTGCCGAAACATTTCAAGTTGAGGGTCGGGGATTTTGTGGTGCTCTAAGGGTTCGACTCGAACTCCATTGATGCTGACGACTTTGGCTGGAACACCGACAGCAGTTGCGTTTGGTGGCACTGACTTGACAACAACCGAGCCAGCGCCAATGCGGGAGTTGTCATCTATGGTTATATTGCCCAGGATTATCGCTCCAGCGCCGATGACCACATTGTTGCCAATAGTTGGGTGCCGCTTCCCTCGCTCCTTTCCAGTCCCGCCAAGGGTAACGCCTTGATACATGGTCACATTATCACCGACTTCCGCTGTCTCGCCAATAACAACCCCTGCGCCATGGTCAATGAAAACTCCCTTCCCGATTTTCGCTCCGGGGTGAATCTCAATGTTGGTCAGGAAGCGGTTGATGTGGGAAATTAAGCGGGGCAGAACGGGCACTCCCAGTTCCCAAAGCCAATGGGCAATTCGGTGAAGCCAAATGGCGTGGACGCCGGGGTAACAAAGGACGATTTCCAGCCAACCGAAAAATCCTGTCCGCGCTGCTGGGTCTCGTTCAGGGACAACGAGGACATGCGAAATAAAGTTGTCGTAGAACGACTGCCACAACTTTTTGAGCCAACTCATCTGTTCCCATCCCTCCTTGTTTGTCTCGCTGGAAGGCGCATTGAAAGCCGAGCCAACAGTTTGATTTGCAGGTAAAATTGTGTCACGCAGGACAAATTTTGCTCAGAAGAAACGCAAACCTTCGTCAGGGATTTCCGAGAAGGCGTTCAACTGCGTCAAGATTCGCTGCCGAACTTCAAGAAGAATGTCTCGTTGCGGCTGCTGTGTCCAAAGGAGGGAACGGCGAGCAGCGTTGTCAAACAAAATTTTAGCAGGTTCGCCTCTGAGACCACAGCTACGAAGAGCATAAAGGATTTGGCGACCGTAAAGGTCAGCACTAACTTGATCGCCGTAGCCTGTCACTGGCTGACGGCGATATGTCATCCTCGTAACTTCGCCGATGAGACCACCTGTCAGGAGAACCGAAAGGCAGGGCACTCCCTCCCAACCGTATCGCATCAAGTCAAGTTCGGGAAACCTTTCGTGTTCTTCCTTCATGACTTGGCAAGCGAACTTTGCGGACTTGACCGTGAACAGTTTATAGCCCGACATGAAATCGGGGGGTTCATTGGTGTGAAAGGCGCAATAAGTCAAGTCAGGCACTTTCCCCTCTTTCGCCAAAGCGAATTTTGCCGCTTCCAGCAAAACTTCGTCGGTAATTCGTTCCCACTCGCCTCTCGTGAAACTCATCGGAAAATGCAAGTCATTGCGGCGACCGATGACGATGAAGTGGTCGGTTTGCCTTTCCCTTTCTATCAGTTGAGCGAGTTGCCATAACCTCGGAAGGTCGGTGAGCCAGTGGTCGTTGTCGGAGTCTCGGATGACGATATATTGTGGCTCGGTAGTGGCAATCAATTTCTCCACTCCAGTCACAACGGCGCCTCCTTTTCCCAGGTTTCGCTCAAGCAATGCAATTCCCCACCCTTTGCCTTTCAGGGCTTTCCGAACCCGTTTCAAGGGTTTCAAACACCAGTCACACCCATCCAAAACGATGACGATTCGTTCGGGGAGCAGGAAAACTTCCCAGTCCCTCAAGGTGGCAGAGAGCAACTCTTCTACCTGTTCGGAAGGGGTGTTAGGAGGGAACCAAACTGGAACGACCATGCCCACCGCTTGCTTGAGCGCTTTAAGTTCCATTCTCATCCCCTCGCTGCGTCTTGGGCAAACTTTTACACTGCCTTCAAAATTTCGCCGACAGTTGGGTTAAAGTTTCTTGGCAGGATTTTGCCGCAGCGAGGGGAAAATGCAAACTGAAACGAGGTGGGCTCAAATGAGGCGAATTGGGGTTTCGGTCATCGTTGCCCTTTTGGCTACGCTTTCGCTGATTGAGTCACATGAGTCACAGCAGGTCGTCAAAACTTCTCAGTGGTTTATTGCTTTCCAGCCGCGATCTGGTGGCTTGCTAAGCCTCTTTCGTCATCCCGAAATTGAAGCACCAGGGCTGACGGGCATGGCGATTTACACGGATTGGGGAATTTTGCACCCAGGACGATACGAAGTCGTCGGGAGCCAAAATGAACGCAACCCGAAAGTCATCGAGCAAAGGAACGAAGAAGTTCGTCTCGTTTCAGTTGAGGGGCAGTTAAAGGACAAGCAAGGTCAACCTTGCGGGCTGAGTTACCGGGTTGTTCATCGGTTGGATGCAAGTGCTTTAACGCTGGACATAAATTTGTCCGCCGAACACCTTTTCCCTTCGATGAACGGTTTTTTAGCCGCTGTTTTGAACTTCGCTGGGGCAAACGAGTGGTTCGTTCGCACCCAGAAGGGATGGGTCTTTGCGGAGATTGCTGAAGACAAGCGAGTTTTCCAATCCGCTCAGATGCCCCTTCCCACAACTGACGGCGCTTCAACTTTGGGTGTCGCAAACTCCAAGACTGGATTGGCTCTGGGTGTGACCCTGAACAAGGTTGAGCCTGAGGACGGGCTTGACAATGTTATCATCCATGCCAACCCGAACGGCATTGGCGGGATTTTCTTCGCTTGGTGCGACGGGATCACCATGAGACGGATGGAAGCAGGCGACAATTGGAGGCTTTTGCTCAAGGTTCAAATTCTGATACTTGACGATTTACTTTCAGGGACGGAGTGATGGGAATGGACTGGATGTTCGTGCTCAAGTTGTCTGTCACCTCGCTTACGGTCTTGGGCGCTATTACCGTCGTTTTGGGCTTTCCTGGTACATTTTTAGGCTGGCTCGGTCTGGTCATCTTCTCGTTCGCCACACGCTTTGCGGAAATTTCAGGTTGGACGCTTTTAGGCACATTTGTCGGTTGCTTGCTGGTTGAACTCGCCGACAATTTGCTCGCTGGGATTTTGGTTAAGCGATTTGGGGCAAGCGAAGGGAGCATGTTGATGGCATGGGTTGGTGGGCTCGGCGGGGTAATGGTCGGAGGGTTTATCGGCGGCATTGGTGGCTTCTTGGGATCAGCGCTTTTGGGCGTTGTGGGTGCATTTGCAGGGAGTTACGCTGCTGTCTACTTTTGGGAACGAAATCGCCACAAACGACCTCACAGTAATGCTGCACGGGCAGCCTTTGGGACAGTTCTTGGGCGTTTGCTCGGCATGGCGCTCAAGTTGGGCTGGATCGGTTGGCTTTTGAGTTTGGTCTGGTAGAGTCATTGCGCTCTCATTCCTTGCGACATAATGGATGCTACCATGCGAAAAACGAAAGGCAATGGAGGTGTAGGGCGTCTCGGTTGATAAGCGCCCAAGGTCATGGCAATGCAGGAATGGCAACTGAGGGTTGAAAGGCGAGTGATTGAAGAAGCGGGAAGCGTAACCGTCAAAGCCATCGTCATCGGTTTCCTGCTCGTTATTGGAATCACTGTTGCAGGTTGCTATTCTGCCTTTTTGCGCTATGACTTGATTGGGACAGGGCACTTGCCCAGATGTGCGTTGTTCCCGGTGATGCTCCTTGCTCTCGTCAACCCGATTTGGCGTTACTTTTTCGGCAACCCTCTTTTCAGCCGCACCGAGTTGCTCTTCGTTTACTGCACCGTCCTCATCATGACGGGAATTCCAGGGCAACAGTTTTCCAACTACCTTTACTTGGGCTTGGTAGCGCCAGTCTACTTCTCAAGCCCAAGGAACATGCCGGCGCTGCTTCAGTATGAGGGTTTGAACTGGCTTCAATACATCCCCGACTGGGCATTGCCATCGAAAGACCCAAGAAGTGGCGTCATCGCTTGGGTCTTTGAGGGAATGCCTGAAGGTGCAAGGATTCCTTGGCAACCTTGGGTTTTGCCGCTTGCCCTGTGGACACTCTTTTACCTTGCGCTTTTCGTTTCGCACATTCTCATTGCCGCCCTACTCCGCAAGCAATGGGTTGAGCACGAAAAACTCTCCTTCCCTTTGGCTCAAGTTCCGGTAGAGGTGGCAGATGAGCGGCGACTTACTGCGATGGGGCGAAACTTGCTTTTTTGGTTTGGCTTCATCATACCTGTTTTCGTCTTCACTTTCCGAGCGCTTCACATCTACTTCCCCTACTTCCCCGACATCAACATCTATCCGAACTGGGGTGCAATTTTTCAGGGGCGACCTTTTGATGTCCTCAACTACACGCCTTTCAACATCTACTTTGACATGATTGGCGTCACTTACCTCATCCCTTCCGATGTCGGCTTCAGTTTCTGGTTCTTCGCCTTTGTTGTGAGGCGATTGCAAATGGTTGTTCGTTCAGCGATGGGTTTGACCGACCACCAGCAACCTTTGGAGATGCAAACCGTTGGTGGCTTATTCGCTTTGTTCGCCTTGCAGATGTGGATTGCTCGCCAATACCTGCGCGATGTCTTCGTTCAGGCTTGGCGAGGAATTCGCCCTGACCTAAATGCAGCACCATTGCCATACAGGCATTTGCTCATTATGCTGGGAATTTGCTTTTTCTTCCTGATTGCATGGGCTATTGGCTTCAGCACCGCAATACATTGGGCAATTGCCTTGTTCGCAATCCACTACATCTGGCGCATCATGACGGCTCGGATGGTAGCGGAGGCTGGTTTGTTCGTCTTTTGGACGCCGTCGCCTGTTAATTTCCTCTTGCGTTTTTTCGGGCGCGATTTGATTGGAGCCCCAAGTATCTCTGGGTTGACGATGGTGCATTCAAAGTTCAGCGATTCCGCTACTTGCCTGCTGCCTCAAGCCCTTCAAGCCTTCAAAATCGCTCACTCGGAAGGGCTGAACCAACAGCAAATCTTCAAGTTGATGTTGGCGTCAACTGTAATGTCCATGATGGTTTGTCACCCGACGAGTTTGCGAATCCTCTACACTACAACTGTTCCGAAGATGGGGTGGTGGACGAGAGGCTACCCCCAATGGCTTGCCAACGACTTCCTGACCAGATTGGCTCAAGACTTGCGAATGCCCATTTGGCATTACCTCTCATTACTTGGCGGAGCAATCGTAACCGTTTTCTTTGCTTGGATGCGTTGGCAGTTTTTCTGGTGGCCGTTCCATCCGCTTGGGTTTGCAGCAGCGAATGCTGTTCCCTGGTTCGGTAACCGCTACGGTTTCAGTATGCTACTTGGTTGGTTGGCGAAAGCAATGGTCATGTGGTTTGGCGGGATCAGGTTGTGGCATTTCTTCAGATCCTTCATGATGGGCATGATCATTGGCAACACTTTCATCCTGTTCACATTGCTGCTCATTCACTTCTTCTTCCCGACCAACGAGGTCGTCGTGATTGAATGAGTGCTTCATGGGTGGCAATAAAAACGAAAGGGCAAGAGCCTTGCCCCTACCGTTTGGCGGAGACAGGTTCTTGCCCTTATTTGCCTTAGTGGTTTACTCATAGACTTTGGTAACGATGCCGGCGCCGACGGTTCGCCCACCTTCGCGAATAGCGAAGCGCAAGCCTTCCTCAAGGGCTACGGGGTAAATCAGTTCAACATCAAACTCCACATTGTCACCAGGCATGACCATCTGGATGTCAGGTGGCAGAATGATGACTCCAGTTACATCGGTGGTTCGGAAGTAGAATTGAGGGCGATAACCTGAAGTGAACGGAGTGTGTCGCCCGCCCTCTTCCTTGCTCAGGACATAAACTTGTGCTCGGAACTTGGTGTGAGGCTTGATAGAACCGGGCTTGGCGATAACATGACCGCGCCTGACCTCCCTCTTGTCAACGCCGCGAAGAAGTAGACCGACATTGTCGCCGGGTTGTGCTTCATCCAAAATCTTGCGGAACATCTCAATGGATGTGCACACGGTCTTGCGAGGCTCCATGGAGAACCCAACGATTTCAACTTCCTCACCCGGTTGCAATGTCCCGCGTTCTACTCGCCCAGTCACAACAGTTCCGCGACCAGCAATGCTGAAGACATCTTCAACGGGCATAAGGAAGGGCAACTCGGCAGGGCGTTGGGGGAGCGGGATGAATTCATCTACTGCGTTAATCAATTGCCAAACGACTCCGCACCATTGACAATCTTCCTGACCGCAACCGCATTCAAGGATTTTCAAAGCGCTGCCGCGAATGACTGGAACTTCGTCACCGGGGAAACCATACTTGTTCAGCAGTTCCCTAACCTCAAGTTCAACCAAGTCAATCAACTCAGGATCGTCCATCATGTCGGTCTTGTTGATGAAAACGATGATGTAGGGCACATTGACTTGGCGGGCAAGCAGAACATGTTCGCGGGTTTGAGGCATTGGACCGTCAGGTGCGCTGACAACCAAGATAGCGCCGTCCATTTGGGCTGCACCTGTAATCATGTTCTTGATGTAGTCGGCATGACCTGGGCAGTCAATGTGGGCGTAGTGGCGCTTAAATGATTCAAACTCCACATGGGCGATGTTAATGGTCAAACCTCGGGCCTTTTCCTCAGGCGCTTTGTCAATGTCCTCATAGCGCAAATACTGTGCCAGAGGACGACCGGTGTTTGGGTCAATTCGCTTTGATAGCACTAAAGTGATTGCACTGGTCAAAGTCGTCTTACCGTGGTCAACATGACCAATTGTGCCAATGTTGACATGGGGTTTGACCCGCTCAAATCTCGCCTTCGCCATGGCTGTTCACTCCTCCTTACACTCGCGGACTTTCTCTGCTATTCTGTTTGCAGCGGCGCATGGCATTATAGCGACGAAAAGGCACGGCGTCAAGCCTCTAACGGCAGCGTTATCCTTTGAGTGGAGGTGGAAGGGATGGAGAAGAACGAGCAATTGCTCCCTTACTATCGGCAATGCTTTGTGTGTGGTGAGACGCGTTTGGGAAGGTTGGGTGTTAGGTTCAAGGTTGTCAATGGGACAGTGAGGGCGAACTTCACACCGACAGAAAAACATGTCGGCTTCCCGGGAATCGTTCACGGTGGCATCATAACAGCCTTGCTGGATGAAGCAATGGTTTGGGCAATTTATGCTGCAACGGGGCAATTTGCCCTCTCCGCCGAAATTACTGTCCGCTTCCTGAAACCTTTGCCGGTTGGGCAAACGGTGGAGATTGTCGGTTACCTTGTCCGAAAGCAAAAGCGAATATGGGAGGTCGCCAGCGAAATTCACGACGAACAAGCAATCGTTTACGCCCGCGCGTGGGGGCGGTTCGTCCCAGCACCCAGCGAGGAAAACGA
>Ga0185307_1002070_pt1 | contig 10634 bp, 6 predicted proteins | sample LHCtaG_FD_128010 | JGI IMG/M metagenome (GOLD analysis project Ga0185307, IMG submission 128010) | Hot spring microbial communities from Little Hot Creek, USA to study Microbial Dark Matter (Phase II) - LHC4sed_matched (SPADES... | ecosystem: Environmental > Aquatic > Thermal springs > Hot... | reverse complement strand
TGCCCCAGCTGGTGAGTCACATGTTCCGACGTAGACTTTGCCGTCGGCCACAGCGATAGTATTATAAGCAATCCTGTAGTAGGCGGGTTGTTTCCATAATAGCTCACCTGTTTCGGCATCCCAGCAGACAACCCAACTGTTGGGATAGGAGGAAACGCAAGCATCGTATACTCTTCCATAACCTCCTGCTCCTTTATAGGCATAGAAAGCTCTTTCTCCAAGAACTCTAGAGTCGAATTCCCACAGAATCTTGCCCGTGTTTGCATCAATGCAAGTCATGAATTGAGAAGTTGCAGCATGATATAACTTGCCATCGTAGTAGAAAGCTGACTGCTGCGCCAGCCCTGTTTTATGTGTCCGCCAGATTAAAGTGCCATTCTTACCATCTAAAGCGTAGATAGTGTCCTGCGTTGTTCCAACGAAAACTTTTCCGCCGCCGCACGCAAGTATTTCAGAAGCTTCATCAACTATGTACTCCCAAGCTATTTCCGGGTTTGTAGGTTCTGCCAAGCTGATAGCGACGATTTTACCTTGGTTGGTGCTTGCTGAATAGGTGGTTACGTATGCCATCTTTAGTTCGCTTGAATATGCCCCCCAGAAATACTGTCCACTGCCTGGATGACGTGAATAATCGGGTAGATAGAGATCGGCTGCAAACGCACCATCCGATATTCTGAAAATTTGCGGTCCGCTGCCAAAAACCATCAAGTAATTGTCATCAATCTTTACTGTATAAGAAGTCCCGAAGCCCGATGCAGGCCTTTTCAGCGTTGATTGCCACACAAGCTCACCAGTAAAGGCATTGTACGCACGTAGAGTGATGCCTGCGATGACGAAAGCTTTCCCATTAAAAACTTGAACTTGACCACTTGCACCTGGTGATCGGGCCTTCCATAGCACGTTAGGTACATTGGGACCTGGACCTGGATTAAAACCGGATTGCCCTTCGTCGCATCCGTATTGAGGCCAGTCATATTGCATTATGTCGCCGTAGGGCTGGCCTGTTAATGGATTGACACTTTGGCTTAAAGGTATTGTTGAAGCGTTTGCGGTGTTTTGAATTATCATTGAAAATGTTGATCCAAACAGCAAAAACATCATAGCAACGGTTAAAACTTTTGAAAGTTTTCCTTCCAACATCATTTTTACATACCCGGTACTTATCTATCGATGTTTAATACTTTTAAAGTTTTGTATCAATTTAAAAATACTCTCCATTAATGCTTGACGCTATAGGCTTAAATAGCTTATCTATTTCAACAACTTGATTTCAACAGCGTCATAATCACATACGATGTAGCATTCCATGCATTTGGTGCATTTATTCAACCCAACGCCATCCACGAGTTTTACGCCCACTGGACATACTTTTTCACATTTCCAATCGTCTTCTATGCGGCACACCTCACAGTAGTCCAAACGGTAATCTTCACAGGTTTGTGGACAACCCTTCATAACACACTTGTCACCCCTGACCCTGGGTTTGATAAACGGATTAACTGAACTAACAATATTTAATAAGGCTCCAACAGGACACAATTTCCTGCACCAATATCGCCTTTCTTTCACACTCAAAATCACTGCGACTACGGGAATCATATACAACTCAATTAAAATGTTATTAATAACACCAGTAAGATACCTAGTAGCTTTAAGATGGAACAAACCCCTCGTCAATATTCCTATAGGACAGACCGTGCAAAACACATTAAACCTTAAAACAGCTGAACTGGCGACAGCAAAAGCCAAAACTCCACCAGCCGTTGCCCCACTTTTAGTGGACACAACCTTCATGATTGGGCAGAATTTGCACAAAAAACTCCTTTTACTTTCACAAACATTTTGCATGGTCACCTCAGACCTCTTAGCCCTTTCAGCTTCGAGTTTGGGAAAGAAAAGTTCAACACCTTTGTCGAAACTGTCTATAACCGTGCCCACGGGGCAAATCCAACCGCAGAAAACGTTTCCCAAAAGGAGGACTACAAGTAAAACAAGCAGAACAGCAAAAATTGTTGGGATAAGAAGATGCATCTCCACCTTCCCAGTAACTAAAGACTGAATTCCGCCAAGTGGGCAAGCAAGCCACTCGCCAAGTCCAACATTACACCAACCATTTAACCATACGCTACAAGGCGACTGCACAAGGGGCAAAAAAAGGAAAGGCTGGCGATTCTGAAGAAAAATGCTGTTCACTGGCGCATAGGGAACCGGCCACTCCCTTCCCGGAGGCACATAAGAAAGAGGCAAAATGAATAAAATCAGAAAAGCAGCCTTACACGCCCACCTAAGATATCTCAGCTTCGCCTTTCGACTTTTCCCGCTTTTTTTCAAGGCTTTCACGCCTTATTACGCCAACCCAAATAACAAACCTAATGAAGTGTTATGTACTCCTATGCGAAACTTAAACGTATTGTTAAGCGCGTTCCTCCCTTATCCAAAAATATTTTAGTCGACACTCCTTTACTGTATAAAATCCGAAGGGAACCATTATGAAAGCGGTTAAAAGTTTCACAAGATACGCTGTCATTTTTTTAAGCGGGGCCGTAATAGCCTCTTTATTTTGGAATTTAAATCAGTTCCTCCTTTTCAAAAACATAAGCTACACCGAGGATTATGATTATATTATCTATTTGGATGGGAACTCTGTTAAGGTCAAAAACGGAACAACTGGACGTATAGATTTTGCCGGAGAAAATCTAACGCAAGCCATAAACTACGCATTAAAAAGCGATGAGTTGAGAGTTTTCATAAGGAGGGCAGAATATAACGCGTCTAACGGTATCATTTTAAAAAATCTTAAAAATGTTAAGATAGCCAGCAATGGAGCCAAAATAAATCTGGAAGGCCACGCCTTCACCATTAAAGGTGACTGTTGGGAAAACTCGAAGCATATTTCCATAGAAGGACTAACAATATTTAATGGAAGCTTAGTCATAGAAAACAGCTTCATGACGAGCGTGAGAAACTGTTTCTTTGTAGATTCTGACAATGGCATAATCCTTTCAAACACTAATGGCTGGACCGAGTGCACAAAAATTGAAGACTGCTACTTTAAAAATGTAAGAAGAGGTATTATTTTCAAAACTCCAAAGGGAAATGGAACACGCTCCTATGCGAATACCGAGATAAGGCGTTGCTACTTCGAGCTAACTAAGGAAAACTCCATTGCAGTTCATGTTGAACCATCCTCGGACTTCAATGAGGGACTCGTCCAAAACGTGAGAATATGGATGGGAGGTGTTAGCGAAACCAATCAGACAGGGATCCTCGTTGAAGGGAGCATGCTCAACACACTAGTACAAGATATAGTTTTCGAATCTTTCGCCGATAATCCTCAAAATATCTACGGCATAAACCTAGGCCGTGAGGGAGAAGGCCCGATTTTAGGTCATGGAATAGTTTTTTGCGGAAATTTAACAGAAAAAATTTACAACCCATATAATAGGTGGCTTTATGGCGCCGGAGGATCCTTTAAAGTTGAAAATGTCATTATTCCCATCGGCGTAAACAACAGCTATGGAGCTTACCAGGAAATAGGTCTGGTCAATCACCTATACTTATCGGTTCACTCGTTCAATGTTAAGATGCAAGTTAGTGGAGAGTTTTCAATAGATGAGATTATCTTCGTCCGTTTTAGACTAAAATTTTTAGACGGCTCCATCTCTGAAGGCTTAGAAATTTGTTTTGAAAATACAACGGCACGGTGGCTAAGTTACGATGACTGGCTAAGCACATGGCCCAACAGAAACATAATTCAGTCCTTAATAGTTGATGCAAAGACAAGCAAGAATGCGACAAAAGTGGCTGTTTTCGTGTCGGTCTATGGACAATATGGATGATATAAGCGAATTTTTGCAGAAAAAGGGGGAAGAAAGTTAGTCTTTTGCCGTGCGGAGGGAAGCCTTCGCACGTAACGTAAATCCCCTTAGGTCTATCCTCGCAGGGCACACAAAGGTGCAGTTTCCACATCCATCACAGAGGTCTGCCCGTAGCAATTTCAAGGTTTCTGTTTTCCCTCTGTCAAAAGCTTCCTTAATTAATATTGGGCTTAATTTGTGACAACAAACTTCTAGGCAAACTCCGCATCGCACACATGCACTGGTTTTAACTGTTTCAAATTGTTGGGCTTTCGGAAGTTTTGGGGTAACCTTTTCCTCTGTTGGTTTTGGCAGCCCCACTTTGTCCAGCATTGGAGAAGTCAAGTTCATGATTATTAACGCTAAAATCGAACCTCCATAGAAGTTCATGTAAGTTTGTATCAAAGCAGTTAAGATTCCTAAACCTAAGCCGAAAATGCATTGCCCATTGTGGGTCAGAGGCGTCGTCGCAGGGTCTGTAGCCATGAAAAACGCCAGAAAGATGGAGCTCCCAACAAGCAAGTGAAAGCCCAGCCTTAAAAGCACATCTCCACCATAAACCATCGCTAAAATTAGGGATATCACAGTGGTTGATGCAAGGTATGCTGCTGTTATCCGCCATTTTATATACTTGCGCGCAACGATGAACAGTCCTATTCCAACAATTATGACAGCAATACTCGAAGCTCCTCCAGCCCAACCATGGTATTTAGCCACAACTAAAGTCCAGAATAGTTCTGAAGGTGAGGGTGGAATGGGCAGGATCCCTTGCGATACTAGGTCAGGGTTTCCGAAACAAAATTGCAGGGCACTTGCAAAAGATTGCAAACCGTTATAATTTAGCTCCGCCGCTAAAGTTGGTATATACCCTGTGTGATCTTTTGGCAGCAGAATCTGGTATAAGAACGGGAGTAAAACCAGGATCTTCGCAGCTGCAGCTGGGTTCACATATTTTCTGCCAAGCAGGCCTTGAAGTTTCTTGAATATTATAAGCCCCACAGCAGCTATAATTGCGACATAGATGAATACTTGAGGCGCTACTAATGGCAATACCTCAACAGTTGCCATCACTGGAATACCATAAGAATAAGATAAAGCGACGATTAAACCAAAAACAGCTGCTGACATGGTGTTAACAGGTCCCTTGTTTTTCATAACTAACGAGATTAGATAGTCGAAAGTTACCGATATGCCGATGGAGATTAGGCATGATATCAACAGCGTTAAGCCCAAAGACCAGCCTTGCTGAGTTATAGGCCACCACAGAATTATTGTGACCGCCGCAAGGATAGCAAGCGCAATCACAGTGTAAGTCATTAGTCTGTCTTTAGTCATCCATGAATATTCCTTTGCTTTAGACATTTTGGTCAATCTCCTCCACGGTTTGAAAACGTTTCTAGATGTAGAAATTGATTTATAAGGCTTTTCGGCTCAAGAAGTATTAAATAGCTTGGATAATTATCCTCTAATGGCTGACATTGAGGCTTGGTGTAAATGAAAATTGTGAAGGCTGTTTTGGCTTTATCAGCCATATTGATTATTGCTATATCCCTTTTCTATGTTATCGAATGGATTTGGAACGAGAAACCATCCCCGAAAATCTTTGTTGGCGTCGAATTTGCCTATGGCGATGCAAACGATTGCAAGAATCTTGTTGACAAAGTCAAAAATTACACAAACCTTTTTATCATCGGCTTGCCTGAACTGACATTTAACCAGACGCGGCTAAATGAGCTCTGTGATTATATTTATGCTTCGGGGCTTCATTTCATTGTTATGTTCACAAACCCTCAGTCTTACAGGAGCTATCATCCCTACGTGTGGATTATGAAGGCTGTGGAGAAGTATGGTGAAAAATTTTTAGGAGTCTATTACTATGATGAGCCCGGTGGAAAACAGCTTGATGGTGATTTTGGGCGGATGATTGTTGAAGCTGAGAATTATACTGAGGCTGCCAACATCTATGTTGATTATCTTAGGGGACATATAGAATATTACACGTATTCTGGTGTTGACGTGTTCACTTCAGATTATGGGCTTTACTGGTTTGACTATAAAGCAGGATATGATGTTGTCCTCGTCCAGTTTGGATGGAACCACAGCAGAAATTTGAACATTGCACTTTGCAGAGGGGCGGCAAATGTTCAAGGCAAGGATTGGGGTGTTATAATAACTTGGACTTTTACACACCCGCCATACCTAGAATCGGGGGATGAGCTTTACAACGACTTGGTTTTGGCTCACAAAGCCGGGGCAAAATATTTTGTAGTTTTTAGTTATCCTAAAGTCACGCCTTACGGAACGCTGACCGAAGAACATTTTGAGGCTTTGAAAAAATTTTGGAATTACACTAAACAAAACCCTGGAGAACATGGCGTTTACAAAAGCGAAGTTGGCTATGTTATCCCAAAAGATTTCGGTTTTGGATTTCGAGAAAACAATGATACCATATGGGGTTTATGGGAAGACAATTTTTCAGCTGAAATATGGCAAGATTCCTTAAAACTTCTCAGCGAATATCAATTGAAGTTTGATATTATTTATGATGATGGTGAATTTAGAAATATAATCAAAAGCCGTTATAAAAGACTAATTTTCTGGAACGCGACGTTATAGTACATCCGCTTAAAACCTTGTTCAGTTATTGATGCTTTTAGTAGTTAATATTGTGACAAGACTTATTAATATAAAGCAAAACAAAAGAATGTAAAGTTCGGGGGATTTAAAGTTGGTTGCTGAAGAGAGATGGAAAATAAGCGACTTTGTCTATGGCTTAATAGTCCCTTGTATCGTAGCCTTAGTTATAATGCTGATTCCAGTCTACGTCGGCCCCGCTTTGACGGCTTACTCGCCTCTTGATTACATATTTACTATAGGATTCGCTGAGGCATTGCTCACCATCGCAATTCCGTTGCTTTTTGGACTACTTTGGAATCAGTGGGCCGGAGGTTGTTCGGGATTTCTATTAGGCAGCATTTACTATCTTGCCATAAGCACGTATTATGGCATGGCGGGTGATTTAGGACTCATTGGTTATGTTGTAACAGCGATGTTCATTGGATATACCGCAGGTGCTTTGAACAAAAAATCGCAGAGTTTCATGAGAATGCTAATATCAAGTCTCATAGCGGGCATAATTGCGGGTATCCTTCAATTTTACTTTTATGGTTTTTCAACCAGCCCTATGGCTACGGGTTTATATGGCTTCGCAATAACCCTGACGCCTAAGATAATATACGCCATAATAGTGCCAGTCATCGCTAAAGTCTTCATTTGGTACAACGTTTTGCCAAGACGACCAGCCTAAAAACTATTCCCCAATTTTTCTATCATCAGTTTGTTAGGTTATTCCACCGTTATGAAAGTTGTTATAACCTTAAATATTCAAACTTAAACAATGCTTTGTGGTTGATGATGATAAATGGGATAAATTATGGCTGCTAGGATGGAGAAGATTATTCTTTTAGTGCTAGTTGTGGTTCTCGCCTATTTCGTTTGGGCTTTGTATTGGATTTATCAGTCTTTCATGTGGGGTTATGAGATAACTTCTAAATTTACCTTCTACGTCGGTCTTCTCAAGGAGTCTTGGTGGATAGTCCTCTTTTACAGTAGCGAACTGGGTGGTGTTGTGTGCACTTCCCTTCGTTTTATAGGCGGGATTTTCGCTTTGTATTCGGCTTTTCTGTTTTTGAAGGATGAACAGTCTTTTACTCCTCGGGTTAAGAGAAATGTTTGCAGAGCGCTTGTTTTTGAGGCTGGATATTATTTGGCTTTGATTCCTTCGGTAGTTTTGGGTTTTGTCCATCCGTTGTTTGCAGAAAAATTGTGGTATTTTGACTCGACTTTGGGCATCCCCGTTCTACTTGTTAGTGGAGTGGCATGCCTCTTTATGGTGGCAATTATTCCTCCCAACCTTTTTTGGCTGAGGTCAAAAATTGTTAGGGAGGCCATAAGAGAAGAAGTGATTAGGCAAGTTTGTATTGTGGGGGTATCTTACCTTTTTGTTGTTTTTTGGCTTAACTATTCGCTTTCATGGATTGCCACCACTGTTCCTTGGACGGAGAGGGCGCAGCCCGGCATAAGCATATTGTTTGAACCCATAAGCCTAGTCAGTTTTATGGCCACAGTTTTCGGTTTGCTGGTATTAGCCCTATCCGCACTTTTTTATTCTCTGCCATATATTCGAAGGAAAAGCGTCAGCTTAAGCTTGAAACGTTTAGGCTTTATTATGGCGGCTTTTGGAGGCTATTTTATCTTGGTGATCGCCTTATACCTTATAGCTGGTGGCTATGCTGGGAGACCCACCGTCTGGCATGAAATGGTGGTACCCCACAACCCGGACTTATGGTGTGTAACATTCTTCCCGCTTGGCTTACGGTTGATGTCAAATAAGTCGTAATTAGAAAAGTAGCGAAAGTTTTAAGCCTACATATAATGTAAAAAATCAAATACGAGGGTTAATCATGGATAAAAGATTGTCGAAATTTAAATGTGTTCTATTGTTGGCAATGCTTTACTCGACCTTTATGGTTGCTTTAACTTCGCCTATTGGCACTGCGGAGCTAGCTCAGTACGAGTGGCCTATGCTCGGACATGACGAGTCGTGGACAGAATTTTCTGAAGGTCCGGCGCCTAGCAAACCGAATGTTTTATGGAAAACTGATATTCTAGGGTTTGGCGTGCACTTCGCTTCCTCAATAGTAACTCATAAAGGCAGGGTCTTCACCCAGGTTGGTCCACCATGGTTTGTTCCCCAACCTCCAAGGTTGTACTGCTTTAACGCCACTACGGGTGCAAAAATATGGGACGTGCCCATCTTACATGGGACTGGCGGAAGTACGCAAGTAATTCTTGACGACCAGCATATTATGATAGTTTCCCTTCAAATGGTTGGAGGCGTAGGAGGCCTAATATGCTATAGAATATCCGATGGAAGTGAAGTATGGTACAAAGAGATCGGCATTATGGGGCATCCAGGCGCTGAGGTTAAGCAATATTTGGAGGGGCGTTATTCTCAGGAATTGAAGATGTATTTCACTTCAATGTTTGACTTGGCTACGCAAACGCCCTACATAGTTGCCTACAACCTTTCTAATCCTGCTTCTCCCCCAACTATCGCATGGCAGAAGGTTGTCCACGAGCATGGCGAGGTGCTTTGCACTGGCGGAGGAAAAGTTTTCTTTGGGTCATATCATGGTTACGTATATGCCTTTGACGGCAAAACTGGAAATTTGGTGTGGAAGGCCCCAAAAATCGGGGAAATAGTTGCTTATAGCGCCACATATGTTGATGGCCGTCTAATTCACGGTTCTGGCACCACTAGGCTAACATGCTACAATGCAAGCACAGGTGAGGTATTATGGGATTATGATGCAGGGCCAAGAGCTTTCTTTGCCTTCTGTGGCGCAGCAGCCTATGGCAGATACTATCAGCATAACATTGATCCATGGGGTGGTTTCGTGGGATGCTGGGACATTGAAACTGGTGAACTGTTATGGAAAGCTCCAGCCCACTACTTTATAGGCTACGTGAATCCAGTTGTCGCCGACGGCAAAGTCTACATAACTACATGCGACGGCTCTACAGTTGCGGGAGAAGAAGAAGCCCCACCAGTATCATTTGCATGCTTTGACGCATTCACCGGAGCGAAACTATGGGAGGTCAACATGTATGCGGCTTTACCGGCAATAGCTTATGGCAACCTCTACGTGATGGCTTCCACAGTCTTCATGGGACCAGTTGCACTCTACTGTATAAGCGACTTGAAGAAACCCAGCGACTGGACGTATTTCCGCGGAAACATAAACCAGCCAGGAGTAGCTGTAAACCAGATGGGGCCATCAATGCTTAACCTCAAATGGGCTTTCAGAACAGAAGGAACCGTAACATCTTCCCCGGCCGTGGTGAAAGGAAAAGTCTACATAGGATCCCACGACCAACACATATACTGCATAGACGCCTACACTGGCAGCCTGGTTTGGAAGTTCAAAACCAACTATCGCGTAACCTCTTCACCAGCTGTTGTAGGTGGAAAGGTTTACACGGGCTTCGATGATGGGCACGTGTACTGTTTAAATGCAACCAACGGGAATTTGATTTGGCAGACTTCAAACATCTATGGCGGAGAACCTCCACCAATACTTATTGAAGTTGCCAGTTGGCAGCCTCGTTCCTCGCCGATCGTTGTTGGCGATAGGCTTTATGTAGGCGCCTTAGACGGCAAAGTCTACTGCATAAACACAGCCAACGGCCAAATTCTATACACCTATCAAACAAACGGGCCAATAGTTGGCTCACCAGCCTACGCTAACGGCCGAATATACATAGCCTCCACGGACAGAAACCTATACTGCCTAGATGCAAACACGCTGACAAAAATATGGAACTGGACGACACCAAAACAGCCTTGGATGGTGCCATCCCTATTCTTTGGAGGCACACCCACTGTGGCCAACGGCGTAGTCTACATTGGAGGCGGTGCAGCCTATTCTGTGGGAATCTTTGGTTCAAACATAATCCTAGTAGCCCTTAATGCTACAGACGGTACACCAATATGGATAAAAGACATGATTGGGCAAGGTGGATTGTTTGGCACAAACACCCAGTCCGTTTGGACACCGACATACGTTAACGGTGTGCTCTACGTTGGCGATGGCATGGGTGTAGCCGCCTACAACGCCACCAACGGCGAAAGAATATGGTTCCAGTGGCTAGGCTTCCAAGTCTTCTCGTCGGTAGCCTATGCAGATGACCCATTAGGACCCAAAATCTACGTGG
>Ga0185307_1002067_pt1 | contig 10646 bp, 10 predicted proteins | sample LHCtaG_FD_128010 | JGI IMG/M metagenome (GOLD analysis project Ga0185307, IMG submission 128010) | Hot spring microbial communities from Little Hot Creek, USA to study Microbial Dark Matter (Phase II) - LHC4sed_matched (SPADES... | ecosystem: Environmental > Aquatic > Thermal springs > Hot... | reverse complement strand
GAGCTCTTCTGCGCCTGCTAGTTCTGGCTCCTCCACGAGATTGTTCGAGACAACTAGCAGTGACGCCGTCCTTACTTTTCTGATCATTCCGAGCCCGAAGATTGTCGCGCACTCCATCTCTATACCAATGTATCCAAGCGATGAGAGTTCCTCAGCTAGACCCTTACTCTCTACGTAGAATGCATCGCTACTAAACACGGGCCCGACGTGTGGCGTAATGTTTCTCCTCCTCAGCTCGCTTAAGATTGCTAGTGTTAGTTCGAGGTCTGGAGCCGTGCATGGAGGCATCCACCTACAGTACTGGACAAGGGGCCCAGAGACGTATCCAGCAAACGTGGGAACTATGAACTCGCCCCTCCCAATCCCTCTCCTCAACCCACCGGCGGTGCCGAGCCTCACTACTATCTTTGCGCCCAGCGAGACCAGCTCCTCAAAAACTATGGCAGATGAGGGCCCGCCTATGCCGTGACAGGCAACTGTCACCTCTGATCCGTTATGGGTTCCTGTATACGCGATGAAGCCTCTATTAGTGTTTACTACTTGGGCGTTCTTTATCATTCTTGAAAGCTGTTCTACGCGTGCCGGATCACCTGCGACGACTACTCTCTCAGCTATCTGTCCCTTCTCTGCCTTTATGTGAACAGGCATAACTAGTTAGGTATATTCGCGAGATTTTAACATTTTAGACACTTAAGTAAGTGTTATTGTCTCTAAATTTTTTGGCGTGTAGATCTCTGCAGGCATCATCTTCTTAATGGTTGAGGCAATGTTTGTGGTTGACTCCGGCTCTCCGTGGACAAAGAGTATCTGCTTTGGCTTGGGCGAGATTCTTCTGATATAATTGATGATTTGCTGTCTGCTGGAATGTCCGGAGAAGCCGTCCACCTTCTGTATCTCTAGGTTGACCTTGATGATCTCCTGCCTCCCTTCCTCGTTGATCATCTGAACCTCGTTTATTCCCTTGAGTAGTTTTCTTCCAAGCGTCCCCTCTACTTGGTAGCTGACGAATAGAAGTAAGTTCTTTTCATCTCCAGCGAACTCTCTGAAGTATTTCAGGACCGGGCCGCCCTCAAGCATGCCTGAGGTCGCGATTATTATTGAGGGCTCCTTACTCTGCAATATTTCATCCCTATGTTGATGGCTCTTCACAATAGTGAAGTACTCTGACAAGAATACGTTTCCATGCTCCTCTATCTCTCTCTGCAGCTCCTCTGAGAGGTATTCAGGATACATGGTGTGTATCGCAGTAGCCTCGATGAGTAATCCGTCGAGGAATATCGGGGCCTCGGGGATTTGCTTAGACTCGAAGAGGCTCTTAAGCACCAGCATTATCTCCTGTGCCCTCCCAACCGATGGCACTGGAATGATCACGACGCCTCCCCGCTGAATCGTCCTTCCAATGTAGTCTGCAACCATCTTCTCACTCTCTTCACGAGTGTATGGCACGGGTGTGGCTCCATACGTACTCTCGATTATGAGGGACTCAAGCCTAAGGAATTTAGATGTGGCCGCGTCGAGCATCCGTGTCTTCTCGAACTTGAAGTCACCCGTATACACGAGGTTGTGGAATCCCTCTCCTATGTGGAGGTGGGCTATGGACGAGCCCATAATGTGACCAGCGTTGTAAAAGGTCAATCTAATGTCAGGCGTGATGTTGGTTACCACGCCGTACTTCAGCGTCACTGAGTACTGCGCTAATAGTCTAACCTCATTCTCGGTGTATAGTGGGAAGAACCCCTCTTTTCCAGCCAGATTCACGTAGTCCAGCTGCTCCATCAATAGGAGGGGAAGAGTTGGCTCGGTCATGTAGACAGGCCCTCTGTATCCGTACTTGAATAGAAGCGGTAAAGCTCCGTGATGATCCATGTGAGAGTGAGTTATAACTACTGCGTCTAGAGAATCTACTAGTTCTGGAAAAACATCAAACCTTGGAAGCATATCGATATATTTTGAGGCTCCAGCGTTAATTCCGCAGTCGAGCAAGACCTGGCTCTCCCTTGTCCTTACTAGAAATGCAGACCTGCCCACCTGCATTCCAGCGCCCAGGACCGTCACAGTTACTTCGCCCGGCTCAAACAACTGATCTCTGAAAACTTTCTCACCGATCGTTCTCAGTATCTCGACGCGTTTCTCAGTGTCTCCAAATATGTACCGCTTCATCTTCTCGACAGTCTTGGATGACAAAAGCGGGGTCCTATACACATTTATTATCCAGCCGATATTCTGTTCAAGCAGAGAAGTCGTGGATTGGTCTAGCATTTTATAGATGCGTGGATCCTTGCTCTCTATTATTATCTCGCCGAAATTTTCGTCAAAATACTCAGAATACTCGACGCCCTTAAGAAACTCCTCTAACGTCTTTTTTGCCTCTTCTATGGGCTTTCTGATCGACTCGTCCGGCCGAATAATCACTCGCTTCTTGATTAAATTGACGAGCTCTTTTGCTACCTTGTTTCTCTCTGCAAATATCTCAGGCTTATCTGTGTAGATGACTAGTCTTGGACCTTCGAAGTCTATCCTCGTCGCTATCCTTTCTCCCTTACCTATGCTGGCTAGGTAGTTGAAAATCTCGTCCCTTAGTTTGTTCAACATGCCTCTTTCCCCGACTTAATAATTATTATTGAGCAAGCTGCCCCCTGACTATGGTGTTGGGCAGACGAGGAAACGATACTCATCCCTCTATTTAACTATACGTCACCTTCAAACCATAACATTATTACTTCTTTGATAATTGTCGTAGCTGGAATATCGTTCCAGCCACCATCATTGAAAATGCCACTAGCAATGAAATGTATGTCGGTATTCCGAGAGATACGAGTCCCTGAAGTATCAGGGAGCCGCCGACGACGCCCGTAACTATGGAGAGGACATGATTATACAGGAAGATTCCCAAGACAAACGCGGCCACTCCCGCGATGACTCCGATCAACATGTCTAGGGCTAAGAGGTCAGCGATGTAGTAAGCCACGAATCCCAGCGATATGCCGAAGATAATCGGGATGAAGGCCACGCAGAGGAGACCAACACCCACAAAGCCAACCACGGCGATAATCAACGCCATGTTCTCGCCGAGCGTGTTCAATGTTAGCCAATAGGCCATTGCTCCGCCGAGTAGTCCCCCGGCGAGAAATACGAGTACTTTAACGAGTTTACGCCCAGCAAAGGCCAGAATTGTGCCTATTATTAGCATGAAGGGAGCAATCAAGTGGAGGACATTGCTTACAACCGCGAAGATGAACCCTTCGATCCACGGAATTTGTAGCACACTAAACAAATCCAATCATCAACGTCATAAAAAGTAAAACACTATTTTAGTGTTTCCTACTGGTTTAGGAGACTCTCGGCTTGTACAGTCTCTTCCAGAGATATATTATTGCGTATTGTCTAGGAACTGACTCGTCCTGCATGACCTTCTCAATCGCGGAGTTTACCCTAGTCTCGTCCTTAAACCTAGATATCAGGTCTTTGAGAAGAGGCTCAGCGACCTCGTCACTCGTCGTCAATTCATTAATGGATTGCGGAAGCGACTTAAGCTGCTCTATCTTTGATTGGAGGTCAGATATTCGCTTGTTGACTAAAGATATATTTTCACGAATCACGTCTGCCTCTTGCTCAAGTCTATCGATAATCGACTTATCGACCCCTGTCTTTTCCTCCGAATCTCTTATCGACTCAATCTCGACCAGCTTTTCAAAGAGCTGCTCCTCAAGCCTCACCATTTCCGACTCAAGCGCGGCGACTGCCTCGTTGAGGAGATTCTCGATTGTCCCTGCGCCAGCCAATACCTCGCTTTTCATGTTGGTCAGCTCGTCCAACTTCTTCTTGACTACCCTGAGGTCTACGAAGTCCTGCCTGTGAAAAACCTTCTGCATTGTCTTATCCTTGTTCTTGATCTCGTTTATCTTGCTCATCAGCTCGTTAAACTTCTCAATTGCAGCATCAACTATCGATAGGTCGAGAGGCTTACTGACGCTCTGGGATGGCTGTTCATGTTGGGGAATAGTCTCCTCCATTCTCTCCTCTGCCTTCTCACTCTCTGCTGGTGGGGGAGACGTTTTCTCTGGAAACGGCTCAAATAATCTCCTCTTAATTACTATCTTTTTCCTCTCACTCATTTCTTACTCACCACTTCTCGTCTGAATATTTTTTTACTCACGTCAGCCAAGGCCTGCTTGGCTCTTCCAAACACTAGTGGTCTCTCAAGTAAGAATGAATTGTCGATATTTAATCCCTTTAGTGCCGCGAGTGTAGATTCTAGCACTTTTCTTCTGTCCATGCCGATGGATGTTGGTACTTCCACGACTCCCGCCTCGCCGTCTATCCTGAAGACCTTAAACGCTATGTTGGATATGTCTCCACTCTCTAAGAACCTTAAGGGGTCGATCACTAGCGCTATAGACTTTGAGTATAGTGCCTGATAAGCTAGCTGTGTGCGGACATCTATTGCCGATAGGAATAGCCCGTATCCTGGATGCGAGTGATACCAACCAACTATATAGATGTCGAGCCCAAGCGCGATCAGCTTTTCCGCGACGGTAGCCATGACTTCTTCGTTGAGCTTTACGTATCCTGCGTGGCCCTCTTGGGGTCCTGTGACTGCGTCCCAGACCTCTACTGCTCCCCTCGACTCTTTGCCCAAGAGCAGGCCCGCAACCTCAACATTAGGGCTAGAAGATGCGTGATAGATGATCTTTCCCAGCGCTACCGGAAATATTCTTACCCGCAACTCTTCTGGATATATATGTTGAGCTTGCCTATAAACTCGGCTTTTCAAGCAACTACATGAGTATTCCCTAGGAACTCCCGTCAAAATACCTCGAAGTCTATCTTCGCTACACTTACTACGCTGCATGCGTTGCCGTGGGAGAAGTTAACGTTTTTATATGCCACTGGCTAAAAACCCATGGGGTAGATTTGAAGATCCGGATTGTGCCGGCAGTTGGTGGTGGCCCGCCAATAGAGTTGGACGTGCCAGCGACGGCAAGTATAGGCGCAATAAAGATGAGGGTCTGCGCGATGAAGAAGCTTAGGCCAGATGATACGAGGCTGACCTACAAGGGCAGAGCATTAAGCGATACTGAGACGCTCGCCTCAGCCGGAGTGGCTGAAGGAGACAAACTAGTACTGATCACTAGGACTGTCGGTGGATAGTCATGGTGTCGTCGGAGGTAGGCATGCTCTCTCAGGCGAAGTGGGAAAAGCGCCTGGCACAGGAGTACCAACTAATCAGGAATTATGAGCCTACCTTCGACGCTGTTTATGGCGACCTGACGCACTATAAGGGGACGATAATCGGGACAGGCATCTATGAGGGCGGAGTGTTCGTGGTCGAGATCTTTCTGCAGAGGACCTTTCCCTTCACGCCTCCTCAGGTGGTCTGGCATACGAGGATCTGGCACCCCAACTTTACGGACGAGGTGCCCGCGAGAATCTGCGAATCCATACTGAATAAGGACTGGTACCCGAACATGCATGTAGTCTCGGTTATTGAAGCGCTGAAAAACCTCTTAGCCAACCCTAACCCAGACGATCCGCTTAACGCTTGGGCAGCACACGAGATGAAGAATTGGCCTGAGCGGTTTATTGCCAGGGTGAGGCAGTACATAAGCATCTACGCAACGCCTGAAAGCTCATCCGTGTACCTATAGAGACCATGCATCCTGAATCGCTAGAGAGATATGACCGGCAGGCCAGAGCGCCTGGATGGGACCAGGCCCTAATTCAGGGCGGGTCCGTAGCGATAGTGGGCGTCGGCGCGCTTGGATGCGAAGTAGCGAAAAATCTAGCACTGATGGGCGTTGGAAAACTGGTGCTGATTGATAACGACGTCGTGGAGTTAAGCAACCTAAGCAGGCAGATGCTGTTTACGGAGGAGGATATTGGGAGGTATAAGAGCGAGGTGGCTGCCCGGAAGGTCAAGAACATGAATAAGTTCGTAGAGGTTGTACATTATAACTCGGACGTCAGAATGCTGCCGGAAGAAGTATTCGAAGAGGTAGACGTTATCTGCTCCTGTCTAGATAGCTGGGGCGTCAGGAGGTGGCTAAACTCTCTGACGGTCTCTCTGGGGAAGCCGATGGTCGATGGAAGCATCGAGGGCTTCTATGGAAATGTACAAGTAGTCATTCCGGGAAAGACCGCGTGCCTAGAGTGTCATGGAGAGAACCTGATATCGCGTGATGAGAGGCTTGCCGAGTGCACGTTGAGGAGGAGAAAGCCCGAGGAGCTCGTAAAGGACTTAGCAGAGCAGGGAGTAAACATCAGTCAGGAGGTAGCTGAGGAGCTCTTCAAGCTCAACATCAAGACAGTCTACGACCTGAAGTATAGCAAGCTCGAGAACATCGCGGATGAGTTGCCGCCCCACTTGAGGGATCTGATTCTCGAGGTGAGGGAGCGGCTTAAGCCTAAATCGCCCGCAATTCAGAGCGTGTCAGCAACGATTGCCGGCCTCATGACTACTCAGATAGTAAAGCTACTTCATCGGGGTAAGCTCGGCGAGCCAGATACTGGGCTTTTCGTCTACGACGCGCTAAACTCTAGGCTGACGAGGGTGAAGCTCGTCAGGATGAAGAACTGCATAGTCTGCGGAGACTTGGAGGAGCAGATACAGATAATCGACATACAACGGGAGTGGACAGTTCAGACGCTTAAGGAACTGATAGCGCTCAGATACAGTTTTCCAGACCCAGAGATACTATACGGCACAAAGAGACTAAACGACGACCAACTAATCATTGATACTGGGATAAAGAACGAGGACGTGATATATATCTCGACGAGCAGAAGACACATGCCGCTACCGCTAAAGATAAAAATGGTTGACGAAACACAAGTGTAATAAAAATATAAAAATCTCTACAACTATATCACTATCAGCGATGATGTGTCTGGCCAGTCTGACCAGTGAAGAAGATCTTGAGCGCTGAGCAATAAAAACTAGTTAAATTATAGTTAAATTAATGCTTAAATATGTCCCACATCATTTAATAAAATGCTATGGATAAGAAATTCTATAAAGATGGGAACAATCGGTTAACTCGTAGGGCTGCACTTTCGACTTCTGCAAAAGTAGCAATTGGTGCTGTGGTTGCAGTCGGGGCCGGGGTAGGCGGATATTTTGCTGGTCTTCAAGCTGCGCCAAAAGAAGTAGTGAGAACGGTGACGGTCCCGGGCGCTACTGTAACTCAGCCTGGAGTTACGAGTACGGTCACAGTTGAGAGGACTGTTGAAAGGACTATTACTGCTCCTGAAAAGCGTCCAAAAGAGGTTAGAGTCGCCGTCTTCTCGCACTATGAAGACGTGCCGAGAAAAGTTATGGCTCCATACTTTGAGCCGAGATTTGGCGTGCCTGTTGTATTTGAAACAGTAGTAGCGGCGGAGAGTAGGGATAAGTACATCGCCGCACATAGGGCTGGTACCTCTCCATACGACTCTTTAGAACTCTGGGCCACCACGGTTCAGGAAATGGCTGATAGGGGATGGCTTGTGGACCTAACAGATTGGGTAAACCGTATGTTTGGCCCTGATAGAGGAGCAATAGCAGACGTGTGGGAGGCTGCTACCTATAAGGGCCGAATATATGCTGTTCCCGATAAAATCGGGTGCCCAATCCTCCAATGGAACAAGGAATTATTAAAGGAGGCTGGGCTCGATCCAGAAAGGCCTTATGAATGGTGGAAGACCAAAAACTCGATAAACGAATTTGTCGAATATGCCAAGGCAACCACGTACGAAAAGGGCGGAGTCCAGTATTGGGGATATGTAGATCAGTGGGGCTATGAAGTCGTCGTTCAATATTCGATATTTGCCCAAATGTTTGGAGGAAAACTAATGGACACGACCAAGAACCAGCCATGGGGTGAGCCAGCAATGAACCAGCAGCCAGCTGTTGAGGCACTACAATGGATGGTCGACTTATTACACAAGCACAAATGTATTGATCCTGCTTCGCTGACGTACAACTGGGTATTTGACTTCCTACCTGGATACTTGCAGGGTAACGTGGCGATGGTGATAACCTGGCCATTCGTCACTCACGTATCAGAAAATCCTGAACAGTCAAAGATAGTCGGCAAGACAGGATTTGCACCAAACTTCGCAAAAGAAACTACTGCCTCGGTAGATGGAACTGAGTTCTTCGGCGTATCTAAGTTTGCGCCCAACGGAATAGAAGCAGGATTGCTATGGCTTGAGCATGTAACCTCATTCGACATGCAGAGACGGCAGGGACTTCACGGTGTATGGGCACCAATATACAAATCATTGCTGACAGACCCAGATATAACGAAAACAATGTATGAGGCACCAGTTATAAGAACATCCTATGAATATCCACACAGCAACTTCTGGACTCCTGACTGGGAGAGATGGACAGACATCTTAAGAAAAGAGATACACGCAGCCCTCCGGTTAGAAAAGACACCGCAACAGGCAATGGATGACGCAGCGAGAAGAATAAAGGAGGAACGAGAAGCATACACTTCGTAACCCCTTGCCAGATATTTTTTCATAGAATTATGACAGGATGATGAGTATGAAGGTTAAGCAAAATCAAAGTGATGCGAAGTTAGCAATTATTCTTTTGCTACCTGCTGCCACATTAGTGATTGGACTATATTTTGTTCCGACGCTAATAACGTTCTTAATGAGTTTTCAAAAAAGAGATATTAGTGCAAACTTACTTGAGGTCATAATTAACATACCTAATTCAACCTTAGATAATTATATACGGTCATTTAGAGACCCCGACTGGGTCGCTTCGTTTAATCAGACACTTTTACTAATTTTGATTGTAACTGGACTTGGAATAACAATATCTTTGGGAATCGCAATACTGTTGAGTCAAGAGTTCAGGGGCAGAGGATTTCTAAGAGCATTAGTTCTAATACCTTGGGCGGTTCCACCGATAGTAAATGGAACAACATGGACCTTGATTTATCATCCACAGGTCGGCACGTTAAATGCATTGTTAAGTCAATTAGGGTTGATTGACAGATACATTATATGGCTATTGGACCCACTATTAGCCATATTTTCTGCAGGTCTCGCAGTCACATGGCGATTCATCCCATTCATGACACTTTTCATACTAGCAGGACTTCAGACCGTCCAGAGAGAACTTTACGAAAGCGCTATGGTTGATGGTGCTAACTTTTGGCAAAGATTTAGGCATGTGACTCTTCCAACTATAAGGCCAGTGCTTTTAACGGTTATCTTCATGCAGATAATATGGACGACGAAGGTCTTTGACGAGATCTGGGCTCTAATAAAAGGCGGAGCTGCAGGTACTACGGTTATGAATCTCTGGATATATAGACAGGCGTTTGAGTTCTTACGATATGGATACGGCTCAGCTCTTGCTTACTTACTGGCTCTGTTCACATCTATAGTAGTCATCGGATACTATTATCTTGTCTCAAAAAGATCAGAAAGGTGAGGGCAATGGTCAGTCTCAATAGGATTTTAAATAAATTGCTGATATACATCGCAGCTATCGCAGTTGCGCTAATCATAATGTTCCCATTATATACTTTGTTTATGATGAGCATCATTAGTAGAGCTCAGCTGTTCTCAAAACCATTTAATTGGATACCAGTTACGGCGTCTCTTAGAAATTATATAGAAGTACTGAAACCAGAACATCCTGTCCCCGTCTTTCAGGGAATAGTTAATAGCTTCGTAGTTTCGATTTGGGCCGCAGCGCTAAGCCTGCTGCTAGCAAGCCTAGCCGCATATGCATTAGCTAGACTGAGATTTCCATATAAAGCACACATTCTAACCTCGTTACTGTCTTTCTATATGCTTCCAGCGATGCTCTTCTTAATACCAATATTCATAATTATGAAGCATCTTAATTTGCTCGACACCTACCTATCATTAGTCCTTCCCTATTCGGTGTGGATCACGCCATTCGCCACATTAATACTAAAATCCTTTTTTGAGACCATACCACCATCAATAGAGGAGGCAGCATGGATAGACGGATGTTCTAAAATCTCAGCATTGAGAAGAGTTATAATGCCGTTAGCTATTCCGGGACTAGTTGCAACATTCATATATGCGTTTATTCTGTCATGGAATGAATTCTTAACACCGTTGGTCATGACGAACCGCACAGTAATGATTACGACTGCTCTAGGAAGATACCGATCAACTTATGATATTGAAATAGGACAAATGTCAGCCGCAGGAATCTATAGCATCCTGCCAGTCATTATACTAACGTTGATCTTCCAGCGATACATTGTTAAGGGAATAGTTGAGGGAGCAATAAAGGGATAAAGAAACTACATTTTCAGATATATAGGCTCATCATGTCCAGGAATAATCATTGCAGGATTCATAGATGAAATTTTGTCCATGCTCATATTGATCTGTCTCTTCTGCTCTTCTGAATACCAATGCGATAACTTTCTCTCCGTATAGTCTAGTCTAAGCATGGCGGTGTCACCTAGAATCGCCACAGGCCCTCTCGGTGTATTAGCAACTATAGATATGCTGCCTGGAGTGTGACCGGGCGTCTCATATATCCTAACGTCTCTAGCTATCTCCATTCCGTCGTATATTGAGTCCTCTATATCTAAAATTCCGAAGAAAGCTTCAACATATTCAGGCCAATACATCTGTTTAGCCAGTTCTAACTCTTT
>Ga0185307_1002066_pt1 | contig 10651 bp, 11 predicted proteins | sample LHCtaG_FD_128010 | JGI IMG/M metagenome (GOLD analysis project Ga0185307, IMG submission 128010) | Hot spring microbial communities from Little Hot Creek, USA to study Microbial Dark Matter (Phase II) - LHC4sed_matched (SPADES... | ecosystem: Environmental > Aquatic > Thermal springs > Hot... | reverse complement strand
TGTAAGGGAGGGCCTGTGTTGGGGATATGTGGGGATGTGGTTGCTCGGGATCTAGCTAGATTGTTTGTCCTCGAGAATCTCGGCGGGATTGAGAATTTTGCTAGGGCTTACGCCCAGCAAATCAATGATGAGGGCGCTATGCGACGAGCTCAGGAGCCTGCTTGAGGAGGTGGAGTAAGGGTGCCGGTGGAGGAGGTAACGCTTACAGCGAGGTTTAAGGTGGATCTCGTGGATATTGATGTGGCCGTGATCTCGGAGATACATCGCCTGCTCGAGAAATATCGGGAGATCGTGAATGAGTTCCTCGAGCTCACTGCAAGCAATCATATTATGAGTTTCGTGAAATTGTATCATGCGAAGTATCGGGAGCTACGGCAAAGATGTTCGACGCTACCATCACATTATGTTGTTAATGCCTGCCGGCATGCCGCCAGTATCTACAAGTCCTTAATAAAAAGAAGGAAGCTGGGGATTTGTGAAAAAGGAAAAGCCGATGTTTAGGAGGTGGGTAATATGGTTGGACAAAAAATTGTTCAGGCTTGATGTCAAGAGCTGGAGGGCTTCAATAATGCTTCATGGCGGGAGATGGATCACATTAAGGCTGCTCATGGAAAGTATCATGAGAAGTTTAGGGGGGATGGGGCTTGGCGAGGCGCGGCTGGTGTTGAGGGAGGATGGTGATTTATACTTGGATGCCGCCTTTTCTCGGACGGTTACGCTGCCGGAAATGAGCGCGAATGCGAAGGTTATTGCCGTTGATGTCGATGAGAACTTTATCGTGCATGGTAACGATGATTTCGTCAAGAGTTTTTGAGACGAACGAGGGGATCATAAGGACACGATACTTCCTTAAACGCAGGCGGACACAGTTGAAGGTTCACGGTAAACAGCTGCGGATGTGGCTACTGAAGAAGTACAAGGGGAGAGAATGGAGAAGAATCAGGGAGATCTATTACAGGGCGGCTAAAGAGACAATTAATAACACGCTTGAGATCGGGACCGCTATAATCATAATGAGGATCTTGAGAGCTATAGGAAGAATATGGGCTCAGAGGAGCTTAATGGGCGGCTACACCGCTGGTCATATAGGAGGTTTTCAGTAAATCCTTGAATATCAGGCGAAGCTTCACAGACTTAACGTGAAGTATATTGATTCCTAGGAATAACTCGAGGATACGTTCGGTATGCGGAGGTAAGCTGGATCCGAGTTTGAATGTGCGCAGGCTGATGGAGTGACAGAAATGTGGCTTGAAGGAGGACAGGGACACGATAGCTGTGAAAAACCTAGTACGCCGATACTATGGGGGTGCATAAATGTAAAGACTACCCATAGACCTCTTTTAATGACAAGTTCCAGATAAACCGGATAAATGTGGGGAGTTCGTGTTCCCCGAAAGCCCTCCAATGAGAGGAGGGAGAAAGGCTGAAAAAGCCAGAACGCAGGGCTTTTATCCTCCCCTTTTCCCCATCCTTTTTATCCTCCCATTCTCCGGAGTAAGGGGGGAGGATTGATGCTGGTCGCAGCCCTTAGAGAGCCCAGTGAAGATGAGCTTGTCTGGCTTCTCAGGTACAAGACAAGAAGAAGGATCATCTTGGCCATAGGTGATGCTGGGAAGATCAGCGCAACCGCCCTCAGGGACTCCCTCAAGATCAGCACAGGATCACTCTACTATAACCTGAGACAGCTTAGGAGGTTCGTGACTCAAGACAGCGACAAGAACTACATGTTGACCGAGGAGGGCTTGAAGGTGTATAAGGCCTTAAAGGAGAAGGGGACTATTACTGCAGCCGACCTAATGGAACCAAATCAGCGGAGCAGGGCGATCTCGATATTTAAGAACCTCTTTTTCCCACTATGGCTCTACACGCCGCTCTATGAACAGAGGGCAGTCTTCATGATCCTACCAGCCCTCAGCGCGATCCTCTCCATCGCCCTCCTCATCTACACGAGGCAGGCACCACTCATACTCCACTTTTATAGTGTTCAGCCCAACGTATTCAGAATAGTTGGCCAGTATCTGCTGAACATTGGAATACTCTACATATTCTCAACGATTCTATCGATAATATTCTCGGGCGCGCTGTTTAGGAGGGGCGAGGAGAGCCTTGCGGCGAGGATTAGGGGCGTGGCATGGCAATCAGCCTGGGATGAACTGAAGTTCGTGGGAGCTTTAGCGGTGGCCCAGCTGCCCCTTATGCTCTACCCCACGGTGCTAGCCGCGAATAAGCTCTTCAGTCTAGGCATGATCCCGGTTGAAAAGACCGCACAATACCACATGATAACCGGCACGCTATCAACAGTATCGCAAATCTTGACAATACCTCTTCTCACAGGCCTCATAGCATATGGCAGGCGGCTTGACGGCGCGACCGCGGCCCTAGCCGCGCTCATAATCTTCTTCACATCGCAGCTAATCTTCCAAGCAGTAACATTCGCATCAATAATATGAGTTATTCATCGAAGGACCTATTGGACCGCTGCAAGCATTTCTTGCCCATGCTTTTCACCACGGCCCAGCGGCGCCAATCCAAGCTTTCTCTCAATTAATCTGCCCTTGTATGTGGCATACTTCAGGAATAGCTGTAGCATCCATCTCAATGGGAAGTATTTTGGATTCTTGAGGTAAAATTCGTTTAGGATCTTCTCAGCCCAATGTATGCTGTGCCATAGACATCTCCTCATCACTTCTATATGCTCATCCGTTACTTTGACATCGGTGAACCAGTCCTTGTTCTTCAGGATGCCCATCGGGACGAAGAACATGGGGACTATAAGGGATCTATATGGCCTGAGCCTATCGACAAGCTCGGCGGTCTCCATCACGTCATCTGGCGTCTCTTCTGGTAGGCCGAGTATCAGCGTCGCCGCGGGAACTATGTTGTTCTCGTGCATTATCGCGAAGGCGTCCTCGACTATCTCTGGCCACATTTCAGGCGGATAGGGGGCCGACTTCGCGGGCATAATCTTCTTCGCGAGCCTCACGGACCCGGTCTCGATTCCCACCTCAACCCCCAGATAATCCTGCCCACCACTCCTAACGATCTCCATTATCTTGGATATGAGATGATGTTCCTCTTCAGCGTTCTTCACCGCTGCTAGGCTTGCATGGCTCCACGCGATGGACTTCCAGTATTTTCTCGCCAGCTGGTGGAGTTTTATCAGCGCGTCTGGATTCAGCTTAAGACCCATCGCGCCATAGAGAAGGATATCCTCTGAGTGGAGTATCCCCGACTCCACGCCGCCCTCCACGTTCACAAGCATCTCCTTCTCGATTTTATCGAGGGGAATGTGGCGGAGGGGCCTAAGTGTTACGGAGCAAAACTTGCACCCTCTTGGGCACCCGCGCATGATCTCTATGAGCCCGTTGATGCTCGGCCGCTTTATCAGTGGAATCTCTTCTATCGAGGGGACATCACTTGGACCGACGAACACATATCTGGGCAGCGGCTCTCCCGCATATGCCTTCTCGATCAAGTCTATGACCACTCGCTCGCCTTCACCATCAACTATCGTGTCTATGCCCCATCTCTTGATCAGGCCCGGCTTATAGAGCCACTGCCACGCCGCCGGTCCTCCAACAATTATCTTGAGACCTCGCCTCTTCGCCTCGGCGAGGTTCAGGCCATCCATGAAGTTCCGGAAGCTCTTGGAATTCACGGGCTCCTTCTTCGTGACCACCCACCATTCGCTGCTTGGTGGGCATAATGCGAAGTAGTCGTGATGGCTGAGCATGAGTATCCTAGCGTCCGCGAGATACCTGTTTACATGATCCGGGTCTATTACCGCCGCATTATACCCCTTGTCTTGGAGAAGGGCTTCAAGCTTCCTAAGCGCGTATGGGGCCTGCCATGGCCTCCCCGCGGAGTCCGTCCTCATCTTGGGGCATGCTATCCACATCCAGAGCCTCTCCGGCATTCCGATGGCGGGCCCGGTCGCCATAAAGCCCAGAAACTCCTTCCCATGATGCGTTGTCATCATGCTCCGGTCCGTTGTCAAGATGATGTCGAGCTTATTCTCAGGCATCTCCCCCCACCTCCTCAACTACTAGGCCGATGCTCCGTGGGGGCTTAGGAGCACCCCTACCAAGCACGAGCAAAATCCCCTCACCGGAGGCCTTCTCAAGATTCGCGAGATCCCTCTCAAGCTCGGAGGCTGGCCTCTCCTCAACTACCATACTTAGCGAGACATTGCTTAAAAGAATGTTTCGCAATGCATCATAGTAGGATTCGTGGGAGCTCTCATCCAAGTAGAATCTGAGGAGTATTCTTCGCTCTCGGCGGGCCAAGGCCTCGGCAAGCTTCCTCCTCAGGTGCTCGACAGCCCTTTCATCAAGCTCGCCCGCAAACCATATCTTGAGAAACTTTTGGGAGAACAATCAGCCGGCCCCCGCTAATATCTTGAGGAGATAGCGGAGAATTAAAGCTTAAAAGCTTAAGTGTTGGGGGCCGTAGGCCGCGTGCCCTTCACGATTTTCATACGTGTAGGTTCGATTCTCGGGGGAGATTATTCATAATGGCTTGTTCAGCGAAGAGTGGGAAAATCTGGGAAGGGGAGCGATCCGCGTTGAGGATAGGAATAGTCTATGACGTGATTAGGTGGGAGGAGAAAGATATCGTGAGGGCTATAAGAGAGCTTGGACACGAGGCTGTGCCACTGCAGGTTACTAGGAGAGCTTTCTGGGTTGATGGTCCGAGGGGTCTCAACCTTGATGCTGCTTTCCAGAGATGTGTCAGCTTTTACCGCGCCTTAGCCTCGACGATCGTCATGGAGGGTTGGGGGATCCCAGTCATCAACTCGTCCGATGTGATTTATGCATGCGAGGATAAGCTTCTCACGACGGCTAGGCTCGCGAGGAGCGGCGTGCCCGTCCCGGAGACCGTGATAGCCTTTAGCAGGGAGGCGTGCATTGAGGCGGCGGAGAAACTTGGATATCCCGTCGTGGTCAAGCCGATATATGGGAGCTGGGGCAGGATGATTGCGAGGGCGCTGGATAGGGAGAGCCTCGAGGAGATCCTCGAGTTTAGAGAACATATGCAGAGCCCCCACTTTAAGGTCCATTACCTGCAGAGGTTCGTGAATAAGCCTGGTAGGGATATTAGGGCTTGCTATGTCTGGGGTGATGTTCCTGCCGCGATCTATAGAGTGAGCGATCGTTGGAAGACTAATACCGCGCTCGGTGGCCGCGCTGTCAAGGCCGAGCTATCCGAGGAGCAGGTGGAGCTCGTGAGAAGAGCCGGCGACATAATGGGCGGAGGAGTCCTCGGCGTAGACCTTGTGGAAGAGGGGGAGAGATCTATGGTACTCGAGGTCAACGGGATACCACAATACAAGAACGTGGCCGCCGTCACGGGCCTAGACATATCCCGGATAATTGTCGAGAAGACTGTTGAGAGGCTTAGGAGATGATGTTGTGGTAAATTATAATAAGCTGGTGTTGAGCCGCCTCAAGGGAGGTGTGCAAAGTGCTTAAGCTCATGAGCTTCTATGCTCCGAGGAATCTTAGGATCATGAGAGGTGAAGGGCAGTATCTTTGGGATGTCGAGGGGAGGAGGTATCTTGACTGCCACACGAGCCATGGTGTTGCCTTCCTCGGGCACAGGAATCCAATAGTGGTAGAGGAGATAAGGAATCAGCTCGAGAGGATAATGGTCCTATCACCGGTCTTCGACTCTGAGGTTAAGGATGAGGTGACCAAGCTTCTTGAGATGATTCTCCCAAAGCATCTCACGTATTTTTATCTGCTGAACTCTGGTAGCGAGGCTGTCGAGTTATCCCTCAAGCTTGCTAGGAGGATTACGGGGAGGAAGAAGTTCATCTCATTCATCAATGCTTTTCATGGCAGGACTATGGGTGCTCTCGCCATGACTTGGAACCCGAGCTACAGGAAGGACTATGACCCATTTCCGTGGGAGGTTGAGTTCCTGCCTTATAATGATGTTGGAGCGATTGAGCGCGCTGTGGATGATAGGGTGGCGGCCGTGATCGTTGAGCCTGTTCAGGGCGAGGGCGGGCTCTCAGCCGCAAAGCCGGAATTTCTCAAGGTGATAAGAGAGAGATGTGATAGGGCTGGAGCATTTATGATCGTTGATGAGATTCAGTCGGGCTTCGGCAGGACTGGGGTTCTCTGGGCATATCAGCGGGCTGGCGTCGAGCCTGACATCCTCGTGGCGGGGAAGAGCATGGGCGGTGGATTCCCCGTGAGCATGGTCGCCGCGAGGGAGGAGATTGGCGCGAAGATCGAGGCTGGTGCGCATGGATCAACTTATGGCGGAAACCCCCTGGCCCTAGCGGCTCTTAAGGGCGGGATAAAGGCACTGCTCGAGGATCATGTTGTCGAGAAGGCGGCTGAGGCCGGCGAGCTCATGGGCAGGATGCTGGAGAGGGTTGCATCCGAGAACCCTGAGAGCGTTAGGGGCGTGAGGGGTCTTGGGCTAATGAGGGGCCTCGAGCTCAGGTGGAGCCCAACGCCATGTATTCAAGAGCTTCAGTCAAGGGGCGTCCTCGCCCTCAGAGCGGGATTAACAGTGCTCAGACTCCTACCACCCTATATGATCACTAGACAAGACATAGAGGAGCTTGGGAAGAAGCTCAACGAGTCCCTGAAAACATTGGCCTCGAGGAAGACCACGTAGTTTATGGAGGCGATAAGCGCGTGAAGAGCCTAGATAAAGATGAGGTCGCGATAATGCTTGTCAGGCTTCTCGAGACATATACTCCACCGGGCAGCGAATACAAGCTTCATGGGATCCTGAGGGATATTTGCGGCGGCCTAGGCTTCGAGGATTGCAGAGTTGACGGCGTCGGGAACTTCCTCGCATCATATGGCAGCGGTGAGACTGTGATCTTGGCCGGCCACCTCGACACAATCCCAGGCAGGCTTGAGGCCTCATATGATGGCGAGCTCGTCAGGGGAAGGGGCGCCGTGGATGCTAAGGGGCCGTTCCTATCCTACATACTTGGCGCGAGCATGGCGATGAAACATGTTAGGGATCTAAGGGTCGTGGTCGCGGGCCTTGTCAGGGAGGAGCTCGACGGCGCTGGGGCTAGACACCTCGTTGAGACCGGGCTCAGGGCAAATCACGTGCTTGTTGGCGAGCCAACCGGCCTCGGGATAGCTATCGCGTATAGGGGTAGCATAACCGTGGAGGCCCGATCGTCGGCGAGAGGAGGACATAGCTCCGCACCATACATCGGTGAATCCGCCCTCGACAGGATGCTTGACTTCCTAAACGAGTTCAGGTCACGGTTTAGGGGGGTGGGCTATGAACAAGTCACCTCAGCGATTACCATGCTATCCTCTGGTGACTGGCCAAGCAAGCTCCCGGAGGAGGCGAGGGCACACCTCAACCTGAGATTCCCAAGCACCTATACACATGAGCAGCTCCTAAGGGATCTACGCGAGCTCGCGGAGAAGCATGGGGTAGAGCTCCGGATAATAGATGTCACGCAGCCCGTTGAGACTAGCTTGAATGCGCCGGTGGTTAGAGCGCTCATCCGCGGATGTATTAGGGCTGGCTTGAAGCCGAGGATAGTCAAAAAGACCGGGACAAGCGACATGAATATCCTCGTGAAGCTAACCGGCAGCATAGCCGCATTCGGCCCTGGAGACTCTAGGCTCGCCCACACGAGCTATGAGACGATACCGGTCCGAGAAGTAATCAAGGCGGCGGAGATGCTGTCCGCCACGCTCCGCGAGCTTGCCGGCATCAGAGAAACTTAAAACAGGGAGCTTATCTCCCCCTCTCAGCACCTCGCATGAACTTCTGGAGCTTAACCTCGAGGCTCCAGATTCTTGAGAACCCCTCGCTATACCGTTGGTCGAAAATGCTCTCAGATGTATATGTTATCAGGTCCTTTACGTAGAGGCTTTTATCAGCCCGCCTCCCGGAGATCCTCGCAGACCCCTTCTCAAGGGTCAACCTAACCTCGCCGCTTACATTCCTCTCCAGCTCATCAACGAACTTGTCCAATGCCTCGCGGAGCGGGTGATACCATAGGCCGGCATAAACCAAATCAGTCCACTCCCTATCGACGAGGGCCTTGAATCTCAGGCATCTCGCGGGTAGAACCATCTTCTCGAGATCTTGATGACACTTGATTAGGGCGAGGGCTGCTGGGGCCTCATAAACCTCTCTGCTCTTCAACCCTATCACCCTATCCTCGATATGGTCTATCAGGCCATAGCCATATCTCCCAAGCCTCACGTTGAGCTCGCCGATTACCTCCCTCAAGCTCATCCTCTTACCATCCAAGGCCACGGGCAGTCCCGACTCGAACCTTATCACAATCTCGTCGGGCTTATCCGGCCACTCACTCGGGGGCCTAACCCACTTGAAAGCCCCCCATGGCGGCCCAGTCCATGGATCCTCAAGCTCCGCGCCCTCAACAGACCTACCCCAAATATTCTCATCTATGCTGAACCTGCTCTCCTTAACCTCTATCGGCAGGCCGCGCTTGAGGGCGTAATCAATCTCCCAATCCCTGCTCCAGTTCTGCTCCCTGACCGGCGCCAGTATCTTCACGTCCTCGGGGAGGAAATATGAGAGCGAGGCATCCATTCGAAGCTGATCATTCCCCTTGCCCGTGCAGCCATGGGCCACGGCATCACACCCCTCCCTGATGGCTATCTTCGCGACCTCCTCCGCGATCGGATACCTGCTGAGCGCCGTCGAGAGCGGGTACTCGCCCTCATAAAGCCCGTTAAACAATATGTCGCGTGCCACGAACTCCTCGACAAACCTGTCCCTCGCATCCACGTGATAGTGCTTCGAGGCGCCGGCCGCGTAAGCCCTCTCCTCAATCACCTTGAAGTCCGTCGGCTGGCCCACATCAACTGTAACAGTTATCACCTCAGCCTCATAGTTTTCCTTAAGCCATCGGCAGAGAACAGTTGTATCCAGCCCGCCACTATAAGCAAGAGCCACCCTCACCTAAAACACCCCACATCGAGCGATAACGTAAGCTTCCTCGCGTTGCTTATTAATATGATCTCGCAAAGTCTAGAAACAAGGCTGATCCGAGACTGTTCTACTCAGTCGCATAAAGCTCCTGAAGCCTCTCCATTGCCTTCCTCTTGGCCTCCTCAACCATCTTCTCATCTATCCCGAGCGATTTGAGGAGCTTGTCTATCTTGGGTGGCTTCTCTCTATCGGCGAGCTCCGCAGAATATTTCGCGATTAGCGGCAGGTATCTGGCGTATATGTCCAGCTTCTTTCTCGCGATCTCGCGCTTCTCCACCCTGCTGAGATAAAGCCTCAGCTCCCTAGCAGCCTCCCTTAGCGCCGCGACAAGCTCCCTCTCGATCTCCGGCCTATCAGCAATCGCCTCCTTTCCAACGGTCTTGTAAGGTATCTTGGGTGAGCATATGTGAGTCACGACGGCGACTGGCGCGGGGAACCTAACCTTATATGTGGACCAGTCTATCCGCTCGCTCACAACCTTCCAAGAAACATCAGCCCTCTCATCATAGAGGAGCGGGATCTTGTTCGCGAACCTGTAAAGCTGGACCGTATCCGAGACCGGCACCCCTCCACCATATGCCAGCCCAACTTCAACGACAAACGGGTATCCGGAGTAGGATGAGGGCGGCCGCTGGACGACATACAGGAACTCCGGGTTCAACATATTGCGTATACCGACCTCGAGGAGCTTCTTACCGATAGGGCTGAGGCTCGATGGATCCGGAGCCCTAAACTTGCCATACCGTTTAATCGCCTCCACAAGCCTTGTAACCTCGTCATGGCTCAGCTTGCGCGGGCTCCTATCCTCCGGGATCCCTGCGAGCTGCAACACCTCCCTCGCCGTCTTCTCACCAACCCTCTGAAAGTTATTCATGAGAAAGCTCAGCATAGTCCTATCCTTGGAGGTGGCGAGAAGTCTTGACATCGTCTCGACATCCACGCCAACGGGGTGTGGGAGGGCCTCCTTAGGCGGCTCCGGAACTTCGGTCGTTACTCTCGGGTAGTAGTATAGCCTACCTTTCGGATCGATGAACATTATCGTCGCGTATGGGTTCGCCATAGCAGTGTGAGCAAAATACTGTATTATCTTCGCCTTGCTCGCCGAGTAATCCGCCTCGAGATAGAACTCGACTATCGTCCCACGCCACCTCCTCTCATTCCTTATCACCTCATGCTCGAAGACCTTCGGCTCATTCTTCACAATATCTATCATAAGAACGAACTTGTGGATCTCCCTCCCACCCGTGCTCGAGATCACCGTAGCCGGCCTATTCGTCGTTATCTGGCCATAGAGCAGGGCCATTGTCCCGCCGAGCCCGAATGTCCCCCTACTCTGCTTATACCCATACTTGCTGCCATAGAAGACCGTGGCGAAAGCCCGTGGAATATGCTCGGGCGCGACGCCAATCCCATTATCCTCAACCCTCAGCCTATAGATATCCACGCCCTCATCAGAATTACCCTCACAAGAAAGCTCCACAATAATGTTCGGAGGAATCCTCCCAACCTCAGCCGCATCCAATGAATTCTCTACAATTTCTCTGATGCTCATGTATAGGGACCTGGCTGGGCTACTGAATCCAGCGATATCCCTATTCCTGTAGAAGAAGTCCGCCGGCGAGATCTGCTCAAACTTCACCTCGGGCATCGGCGATCAACCTGAAACCGCCTAGCCAGCAAATAAACCTAT
>Ga0185307_1002065_pt1 | contig 10655 bp, 9 predicted proteins | sample LHCtaG_FD_128010 | JGI IMG/M metagenome (GOLD analysis project Ga0185307, IMG submission 128010) | Hot spring microbial communities from Little Hot Creek, USA to study Microbial Dark Matter (Phase II) - LHC4sed_matched (SPADES... | ecosystem: Environmental > Aquatic > Thermal springs > Hot... | reverse complement strand
AATGGTTTAAATATTATTTTGTATTAATTGCAAAAGTTTATATATTTACTCTTAATTGAATAAATTTAATGAGTAGATTAAAAAAAGAATTTTTAGAATTATTAGAAAAAGATAAAGAATTTAGATACACTGTAGCTGGTTTAATAGGATTAAATGAAATACTTAATCGTTTAAATAAACATGATGAAAAATTTATAGAAATTTTAAAAAGGCTTGATAAACATGAAGAAGAGCTTGTAAAACTTAGAGAAGATATGAATAGAGGATTTGAAATTGTTGAAAAACATATTTCAGCTTTAGGAGCAAGATGGGGAATAATGACTGAAAATGCATTTAGAGAAGGAATAAAAGGATTATTAGAAAAAGAATTTAATATAAAAATAGAAAGATGGAAAGATTATGATAATGAAGGAATTGTATATGGTTATCCTAGTCCAATTGAAATTGATATTGCATTAAAAGATGAAAAAATTATATTAATTGAAATTACTTCCCATGCAAGAGCTTCTGATATTTCATTATTTAAAAAGAAATGCATATTCTATGAAAAGAAAACAGGAAAAATTCCTTCAAGATTAATCGTTGTAACTCCGTATGCGGATGAAAATGCAATAAATACTTCCAAAAAACTTAATATAGAAATTTATACCAAAGTTTAATCTTATCATAATTTAATAAAAAATAAAAAAATTAAAAGTAATCTTTTCAAATTTTTAATTTTTTGATTAAAAACTAATGGGAATTTTATACGTATAAAATTCTAAAAAAAATCTGAGAGAAGAAACAAAACCATAATAAATAAAAAACATAATAAAAAATGATTTGGCATAAATAGTTTTATATTATTTAAGATTTTAATTATAATCGTTATTGAGGAGTGTAAGAAATTGAGTAAGATAGAAGTTAAAGTTGAGAAAGTTATTAAAAGGGATGGAAGAATCGTTGATTTTGATGTTACTAGAATAGAAAATGCTATTAGGAAAGCAATGCTAGCAACAAATTCTTATAATAAAGAAGTGCTTGAGAAAGTTATTTCATATATTATTTTAATTATAAATGAAAAATATAAAGAAAAATATCCTCATGTAGAAGAAATACAAGATATAGTTGAATTTTCTTTAATGAAATATGGATTATTTGAAACTGCTAAAGCTTATGTTTTATATAGAAAAGAAAGAGAAAGAATAAGAGAAGAAAAAAAGAAAATCCTTCAAAAAAGTGAAGTTGATGAAGTTGATAAAAATTTTTCAATAAATGCTTTAAGAATATTAGCTTCAAGATATCTTCTTAGAGATGAAGAAGGAAAAATAATAGAATCTCCTAAACAATTGTTTCAAAGAGTTGCAGCATTAATTGTTATTCCAGATATATTATATGATTCAAGAATTTTTGATAAAAATGGTTTACAAAAAATACATGATAAAGAAGATTTTAATCCAGAAGAATATGAATTTAAAATTGGATTAAAAGAAATAAAATGGAATAGATGGCATTTAGAAAGAATGAAAAATCTTTATGATGAATTAAATTCACAAGGGAAAATGAAAGTAAGTTGGAAGAAATTTTTAGAAATGCTTTCAAATGGAGAATTTGATAATTATTATGAAAAATTCATGGAATATTATAGAATTATGGTTGAAAAGAAATTCATGCCAAATTCACCAACATTATTTAATGCAGGTGCAAGATTAGGGCAGCTTTCTGCATGCTTTGTTTTAGATATAGATGATAATATAGAATCTATAATGGAAACTGTTAAAGAAGCATCTATAATTTTTAAAACTGGTGGAGGAGTTGGAATAAATTATTCTAAATTAAGACCTGAGGGAGATGTTGTTGCTTCTACAAGTGGTACTGCTTCTGGACCATGCAGCTTTATGAGAATAATAGATGTAACAACAGATGTTATAAAACAAGGTGGATGTCTTTCGAGTGATAGTTACATAAGAACAGATAAAGGACTAAAACAAATAAATCAATTTCCAATAATAAACCCAAGAGACGATTATCCTCTTAATATTTTTATTTATTCTGGAAAAGATTTTGAACATGCCTTTTTAGGTAGTCTAAATGGAAAATCAGAAGTATATAGGATATCTACAGAACTTGGAAATTATGTTGATGTAACTTATGATGAATTAGTTTCTACATTAGATGAAGAAGGAAACATAAATTTTAAAGAGGCAATTAAATTAAAGCCTGGAGATTGGGTAGTTATAAGTTTGGGTGGATTCCAAGGTAAGGAAAAGAAACTTCCTGAGGTCAATATTCAACATTTTAATGCAAATAAACTTAGAATACCAAATGTTATAGATAAAGATTTTTCAGAAATTTTAGGTTTTTACATGGCTGAAGGTTGCTTTAATAATGGAAGGTTTATTCTAACATTTAGTAATAAAAAGATAGAAGAATACTTCATTAAAAAAATAGAAAAAGTTTTTGGTCTTAAACCAGGAGAAAAAAGAGAAAATAAAAATTATACGGATGTTATTTGGTATTCAAGAGACTTAGAAAGATATTTTGAAAAACTTGGTTTTAAAAAGGAAAATTCTTCAAAAGCATTCATTCCTCAAATTATAATGGAAAGTGAAAAGGAAATAGTTTGTGCATTTCTAAAAGGACTATTCGAAGGTGATGGAGGAGTTAGTAGCTATGGATATCCTACACTTACTACAACTTCTGAAAAATTAGCCTATCAAGTTCAACAATTACTCCTTTCTTTAAATATAGTATCAAAAATATCAAAGAAAAAAGCTTCAGATATAAAAGGTCATATGGGAAAAAATAATGTATATTATTTAAGAATAATAGATAGCTTCAGTATTAACAATTTTATTTCTCAAATAGGCTTTATTTCTAAGAATAAAAATTCAAAAATTATTAAAAGAAAAAAATATGAAAAGAACTTTATTTTACCTAATCAAGAAAAAAAATTAATAAAAATTTATGAAAAAATTAAGGAGGAAAATAAAAAGCTTGCTAGCAATTTCTATAGAAAAATCCATAAATACATGCTAGGATATAGGAATTTAACTTTATATGCATTGAAAAGAATTTCTGAAGAATTTCCAATTCTAAAGGAAGAATTTAAAGAGATCCTAGAAGGTAAATACTATTTTGCAAAAATATCTTCTATATCAAAAACAAGAAAAGATACGTTTCATTTAGAAGTTTCTCCATCTGGACAATTTGTCGCTAATGGTATCATCATACATAATAAAAGAAGAGGAGCAAATATGGGAATATTAAATGCATCACATCCAGAAATTGAAAAATTCATAACATTAAAATCAACTGAAGGAGTATTAGAGAATTTTAATATTTCCGTTGCATTAAATAAAGATTTTTGGGATGCATATGAAAAAGATGAGCCATACTTTTTAATTAATCCAAGGAATGGAAAAAGTGTTAAAAAAATAGATCCTAAACATTTATTAGAAATAATTGCTTTATCAGCATGGAAAACAGCTGATCCAGGAGTATTATTTTTAGATAATATAAATAAAAGGAATATTTTAAAGAAAGCTAGAGGAGAAATAACAGCAACTAATCCTTGTGTAGTAGGAGATACTTTAATCTCTACTGAATATGGATTAATGAGAATGAAAGATTTAGTAAAGAAATATCCTAATGGTGGAATTAAAATTGCAATCGATAATAGAGTACCTATTCAAATTATGAATCCAGATGGTACGATAAGCTTAATGCAAACTATGCAAAAAGGAGTTAATTTTAATACAATATCTAGAGCTTTTTGTACAGGATTAAAAGAAGTTTATAAATTAATAACAAAATCTGGTTATGAATTAATTGCAACACCAGACCATAAAGTTTTAACAAATAAAGGATGGGTAAGGATAATCGATTTAAAACCATTAGAACATAAAGTTTTAATTCAATCTGGTGAGGGTAAATTTAATAATAATTATCAATTACCATTTAATGTAAAAAATGAATATAAAGGAAGAAATGGAAGATTATATAAACTAAATTTACCAACAAAATGGAGTAAAGAATTAGGACAAGTTTTAGGATGGTTAATAGGAGATGGTTGGTTAAAAAATGGGAAAAATTGTAGAGTTGAATTTACATTTTCAAAAGAAGATAAAAAAATTCTAGAATACTTTAAATCAATAATTAATAAGTGGTATAATTATAATATAAAAGAAGTAAAAAGAAAGAATGGAGTATATCATTTATCTTATCATTCAAAATATTTTGTTGATTTCTTTAAAAAATTAGGTGTAAAAAGTGTAAATGCAAAAGAAAAAGTTGTTCCTGAAAGTATCTTTATTGCACCTAAAGAAGCTGTTATTGGATTTTTACAAGGATTATTTACTGCAGATGGTACAATTGGATATGATGAAAATAATGGTAATTATTATATAAGATTAACTTCAAAATCAAAGAAGCTTTTGAAAGATGTTCAAATATTATTACTAAATCTTGGAATAAAAACTAAAATATATGATAGAAGTAGAAAACCTAGGAAAATATTCCCTTATAAAAATAAGAATGGAAAAATTAAATATTATAAAGTAGATGGAGAATGTTATGAGTTACATATAAGTAAAGAAAGTATTAAAAATTTCATTAATAAAATAGGTTTCTTATTAAATAAATATCATAATAAAATTAAAAAGCTAAAAATGAAAGATTTTTATGAAACTATATTTGAAGATGAAATCTTATTAATTGAGCCATGTGGAAAAGAATATGTGTATGATTTAACTGAACCAAAAACTTTTAGCTTTATTTCAAATGGAATAATATCACTTGATTGTGGAGAACAACCTTTATATCCATATGAATCTTGCAATTTAGGATCTATTAATTTATATGCTTTTATAAAAAGAGATATCGAAGGAAATGTAGAATTTGATTGGAAAGAATTAGAAAAAACAATAAGGATTGCTATTGATTTTTTGGATAATGTAATAGATGTTAATAAATATCCACTTAAGAAAATAGAAGAAAGAACTAAAGAATCTAGAAAAATAGGTTTAGGAATGATGGGTTTAGCTGATACATTGTTTGCATTAAAAATCCCATATAATAGTGAAGAAGGTTTTGAATTTATGAGGAAAATAGCTGAATTTATTGATTATCATGCATATATTCGATCAATAGAAAGAGCAAAAGAAAGAGGAGCATTTCCATTATTCGAAAAAAGCGGCTATGTAGATGGAGAAATGCCAGTAGAAGGATTTTATCATAAAAATATTTGGAATTTTGATTGGGATAAAATAATCGAAATGATAAAAAAATATGGTGTTAGAAATTCAAATTTAACATCAATTGCTCCAACAGGTACTATATCTATGATAGTTGATGCGTCTTCTGGCTTAGAACCTCAATTTGCTTTAATATATGAAAAAACAGTAACTATTGGAAAATTTTATTATGTTAATCAAGAACTTGAGATACAATTAAGAGAGAGAGGGCTTTATAATGAAAAAATAATAGAGAAAATTGCTGAAAATGGTGGATCTATACAAGAAATAGATGGAATACCTGAAGATTTAAAGAAAGTTTTTGTTACTGCTTACGATATTCCATGGTGGGATCATATAAGAGCTCAATATGAGATAGGTTTATGGGTAGACGCTGGAATAAGTAAAACAATAAATATGGCAAATTGGGTAAGTGTAGAAGATGTTAAAAATGCTTATCTTTTTGCTTACAAATTGGGATTAAAAGGGATAACAATTTATAGAGATGGGTCTAAAACAAAACAAGTTTTAACTACTCCTACTCAAAGGAGGGGAAAATACTTAAAAATTGTTGAAAATAAAACAATCGATATGCTTAATAAATATGGAATTAAAGCAACTATTGAAGAAAAAGAAGAAAAAATAAATTCTCTTCCATTCCTTAAAATGGATATACCTAAATTTAATCTTTTACCAAAAGAAGTAAAGAAAAAAGCAAAAAGAGAAGTTTGTCCTATGTGCCAAAGTCAAAGCTTAGTTTATCATGAATCATGCGTAACATGTATGAATTGTGGATGGAGTGAGTGCGTCGAAGCATAATTTTTTATTATTAAATATCTTTTTACATCAATTATTGTATTTTATGATCTCCAAAAAAATATAGAATTAAAAAGTGTGATAATAGATAAAATAAATAGAATAAAAATTTTAGATATATTTAAGATAAAGTTTATTAATGGAAAAATTTTTAAGAATAAAAGTTTAAGAGAAGTTTATTAAGAGGAGAGAGATTTGGGTCATATTTATCTTTATACAGGAACTGGTGGAGGGAAAACAACTAATGCTTTAGGATTAGCACTTAGATGTGTTGGACATAAAAAGAAAGTAATAATAATTCAATTTTTAAAATGGTGGAAAAATATTGGAGAATATAAAATTAGAAAATTACTTGAACCATATTATGAAATATATCAATTTGGAAGACCTGGATGGATAAAAGTTGAAAGTGGGAAAAGAAGAAAAATAATAAAAATTAATAAAGAAAAATTCGAAGTTAGGAGTATAGAAGAACTTGATAAAAAATTAGCTGAAAAAGCATTAAAATTTGCTGAAGAAATTGTTAAAAAGAAGAAACCTCATTTACTTGTTTTAGATGAAATAAATTTAGCTTTACATTGGAAATTATTGGATATTAAAGAAGTATTGGATTTTTTAGATAGAATACCTAAAAAAACACATGTTGTATTAACTGGAAGATATGCTCCTAAAGAATTATTTAAAAAAGCTGATTTTGTAAATTTAGTTATTGATAAAAAAATGCCTAAAGAAATAGTAACAACTAAAGGAATACAATATTAGAATTTTAATTTTTATTTTTTATCGATTATTTTTGTAATTTTGTATTATAAAAATTTTAGGAAATTTTTGAAAGAATTCTTCTTATTTCTTCGCCTTCTTTTTTCCAAAAATTGTAAAGAATTCTAATATCTGTTCCTATGTTAAAATCTTTAACACCTAATTCAATATATTTCTTTATTAAATCTAAATCAGCACTTCCTAATTCAACTCTTGGACGTTTATCCATTTTTATAGCTGTTTTTATTGTTTTTAATTCAGCTTCTTTTACTTTAGGATCAGCTAAAGCCCAAGGTGTTCCAGGCTCTCCTGTTAAACCTATACTTAAACCATAATCCCATGGCCCAAATTGAACCATATCAACACCTTCAATAGATAATATTTCTTCCAAATGATCAACTGCACTTTTTTTCTCTATCATAAAAGCTATAACAGCATCTTCTGCAGCTTTTCTATAATCTGATACTGAATATTTTGCAAAAACATATCCTCCAATTCTAAAATTCCCTATTCCCATAATTCCTTTAGGTTCAAGTTTAACAGATTTAACAGCTTCTTCTGCATCTTTAACTGTTCTAATATCTGCAAAAAGGAAGTTTTGTATTCCTGATTGAAGCGCTTTAGCTGCAATATAACTTCTTGGAACAGCATCTATTTTTATCATTGAAGACATATTGTATAATTCAGCTGCTCTAGCTAAATTTTCTAAATCATAAAGATTCCATGGAGCATATTCTGCAAGAAATTCAAAATAATCAAATAAGCCTGTTTGTCCTATTATTTCAACTATACCAGGCCATGATGATAATATTCTTGTTCCAATTGTTGGTTTACCTTCACGTATTAATTTCCTTAATTTATTTTCTTGCAATAATATCACCACTCTCTTTTTAAAAAAATCTATTTTATAAGTTTTTCTGAAAGTTTATTAAAAATTATCTTAATTGAATTAAAGTTAATTTTTTAGGTATAAATATTTCTTATATTTAAAATAAAGCGATGCAATATGAAAATTTTAGAAGTTAAAACTAATAAAAAAATAGAGTTTATAGATATTACTAATCAAATCTATAAAATTATAAAAGAAGAAAATATAAAAAATGGAGTATGCTATTTATTCATTCCACATACAACTGCTGGAATTACTATTAATGAAAATGCTGATCCGAGTGTTAAAGAAGATATTATTAATATGCTTAATAAAATTGTTCCAGAAGATTGGGATTATGAACATTTAGAAGGGAATTCACCTGCGCATATAAAATCAAGTTTAATAGGCCATAGTGAAGTAATTTTCATAGAAAATGGTGAATTAGCTTTAGGAACTTGGCAAGGAATATTCTTATGTGAATTTGATGGACCAAGAAGAAGAAAAGTATTTATAAAAATAATAGAAGCATAAGCAATTAATTTAAATATAAGAAAAAATAAATCAATTATGGAAAATTATGTCTCTTAATTTAGAAATACTTAATCTTGATTGGGATAAAGTTATTGAAAAAATAATAGATTTTATAAAAGAGAAAGTTAATAATTCAAAAAGTAATGGAATAGTTCTTGGCTTAAGTGGAGGATTAGATTCTTCTGTTGTTGCTATGCTTTGTGTTAAAGCTTTAGGAAAAGATAAAGTTATCGGACTTATTCTTCCTGATGAAAGAATTACACCTAAAGAAGATATTAAAGATGCTATTGAATTAGCTGAAAAACTTGGAATAAAGTATTATATTATAAAAATAGATGATATTTATAATGCTTTTTCTTCTATAAATCCCATTCATAATGAAAATAATAAAGTTGCTTGTGGAAATCTTAGAGCTAGAATAAGAATGGCTTTATTATACTATTTTGCAAATGCAAATAATTTTTTAGTTGCAGGTACTGGAGATAAAAGTGAAATTTTAATAGGATATTTTACAAAATTTGGTGATGGAGCAGCAGACCTTTTACCAATTGGAGATCTTTATAAAACTCAAGTAAGAATGTTTGCAAAATATTTAGGTTTACCAAATAAAATAATTGAAAAACCAAGCAGCCCAAGATTATGGAAAAATCATTTAGCAGAAAAAGAAATTGGATTAGATTATAAAACAATAGATTTAATTCTTTATGGATTATTTGATTTAAAAATGGAAAAAGAAGAAATTGCTTCTAAATTCAATATTTCAAAAAATATTATTGAAAAAGTAATAAATATGGTTAAAAATTCTCAACATAAACGTTCAATGCCTCCTATTGCTAAAATAAGTAATTTTTTAGTAATTTTATAAAAAATAATAGAATAATAGTTTTTTAAAAATCCAATTTCCATTTTAAAAAGTTTTCTGGAGAAAAAATTTATATTATGGTGGAAAATTAATTTTATGGTGATATACAATGGAAATTGGAGTAGAAATTAAGAAAGTTGACTCGCAAGGACGCATTATTTTGCCTGCTGATTGGCGTGAATCTGAAATTGATGAAAGCCGGGAACTTTATATAATAAAGCGTAAAGGATATTTAAAGATAATCCCAAAGCGAAAAGTAGATTTAACTCAATATTTTGATAAAATAGATTTAGGTATTGAAGCTATTGGAAGCTGGAAGGAATTTGAAAAAAAGTTCCAAGGAATGAGCATATGAGATTTTTGGATGCGAATATATTCATTTATGCTTATTATAAACCAAAAAGACAATTAAGTCAAAAAGAAAAACAAATGAAAGATTGTGCAAAAAAGATAGTTAATGATATATCACAAGGAAAAGAAGAGGTAGCGACTACAGTTGTGCATTTATCTGAAATTGCAAATATTCTTAAACATAGTATTTCTCCAGAACAATTAACTAATATTATATTAGGATTATTTATGCTTAATAATGTAAAAATATATGGTGTAAGTGAAAAAGCATATTTTGCTGCAACCGAGCTAAGTTCTGATTTAAAGCTTGACCCAAATGATGCTCTAGCTATCGATTTTATGCGTTTGAATAACTTGAAGGAAATTTATTCATTTGATGAAGATTTTGATAAAGTAAAGGGAATAGTAAGATTACCTAAAATATAAAAAATTTATTATTTATAAGAAAAATATGCAAAATATTAAAAGAAGAGTTTCACTCATTAAGACTAGGTTAAACATTTTTAATAAATCATGCATTTTATATATAAAATTTAGAATTTAAAAAAATCATTAATAGCAAACTGGAAAATTTAAGTTTAAAAATAAGTAGAAAAATTTTAAGAGTAAAGCAAAAGGGAAAAAATATATGAAATTAATAGTAGCGCTTACTGGTGCAAGTGGAGTAATTTATGGAAAAAGATTATTAGAAGTATTAAAAGAAAAAAATATCGAAGTACATTTAATTATAAGTAACAATTGTGAAAAAATTATTGAACATGAACTTCAAATGAAAAGAGAAGATTTTGAAAAATTAGCTTATCGCATTTATAAAGAAGATGACTTATTAGCTCCTATAACAAGTGGATCAACAAAAATTGATGGAATGATCATTATTCCATGTTCTATGAAAACACTTGCAGGAATAGCTTGTGGATATAGTGAAAATTTAATTTTAAGAGCAGCAGATGTTATTTTAAAAGAAAAAAGAAAATTAATAATTGTTCCAAGAGAAACTCCTTTGAATCCAATACATTTAGAAAATATGCTTAAATTAGCAAGAATAGGAGCTATAATTTTACCAGCTTCACCAGCATTTTATCATAAACCAGAAAGGATAAATGATTTAGTAGATTTTATTATTGGAAAAATCCTTGATATTATGGAAATTGAGCATAATCTTTTTAAAAGATGGGAAAATTTCATAATATTTAAGTAAATGAAAAATATTTTAAAAAAATTAAGGAATATTTACTATTTTATAAATTTTATT
>Ga0185307_1002063_pt1 | contig 10662 bp, 11 predicted proteins | sample LHCtaG_FD_128010 | JGI IMG/M metagenome (GOLD analysis project Ga0185307, IMG submission 128010) | Hot spring microbial communities from Little Hot Creek, USA to study Microbial Dark Matter (Phase II) - LHC4sed_matched (SPADES... | ecosystem: Environmental > Aquatic > Thermal springs > Hot... | reverse complement strand
AAAATTTAAACATTAAGATTTAGAATAAAAGGAGTTAGGAGGCGGGGGTCGCCAAGCCAGGTCAAAGGCGCAGGGCTTAGGACCCTGTCCCGAAGGGGTTCGTGGGTTCAAATCCCACCCCCCGCACTAATTTACTAGTAAGTTACATATATACTTCCGTGGCGCATTTTTGTTTGATGCTATATACCTAAGCCTAATAGGGGTAAGACTGAGACCATTGAGGATCGTGCTATTTATGTTTATTAGCTGGTTTATGAGTTGGCTTATGCTTAAGTTGTTTTGTTGGGCTAAGATTTTAAGCTGGTTGTGCAAGCTTTTAGGGATGATTATGTGGGTAAACGCTGAGAATTCCCATCTCCATGTGGATAACCATAATACTTGGCGATGATTTTCAAATAATCGCGATTCACAACCCTAATGGCTTATTGTTATTGTATGTAGCCTTGACACTCATCCGCCACCACAACATCGTATGGGAAGGTGAAGCCTACATCGCTCAAAACGTCGGTTAGAAACCAGACGCATTATCTTTAGCTGGGCACATGCAAGCAAGCTCATAAGGAATAAGACTAGAATCTTTCAGTCCTGAGCTGGTTCGACGCAACTGTTCTGCAAATGCAAGAAGCTAGGAGCGAACTTTTCTATAAAACATCGCTGCTTGGGCCATGAACACCATTCCAAGAAGACGACAACACACAAGAGTTTGAAAGTCGTCCTGACTAGGGTTTAATGGTAGACCAGGATAAATTTGAAATGGATGAAGAGGGAAACTTAGTAATTACGAAACTTTATGGAGATCGAGAGAAAATAAAACTAAATAGAAATCAACTAAGCAATTTGAAAAGTTTTTATCAAGAATGGCTAGGAAAAGAGGGGAAACGTTTGCTTATTTTATATAATTTTCCAATCAACCTCCTTAATATTGGAAAATAGCAACGATGTGAGAATAAATCATAGTCTAATCTTAGGGGTTTCTACATCTACGTTCCACCAAGGTTTCTCCCACCTTTTGTCGATTGTTGGTATTTTTTCAAGTATTTGCATGGCTTTATCGATTATTTTGTTTATATCGGAAGCGTTTAACCCCTCCTTTTTTAGTATGTCTGTTCGGTCTATAAGATTCTGGAGGTTTAAACGGAATGTTAATGTGAATTTCTTGTCGTTCCCTAAAATCTTTTTTATTGTGTCTATGTTTATTTGTTCAGGGCCTTCACCTAATTCATGGTCGATTAGAATAGCAGCAACATCTTTTAGATCTTTAAGTTCCATACCAACAGCTATTTCGTTCTTTAAATATTTGTACGGTAATATCCTAAAGTCTTGATGAGCTTCTTTTAATTCTGGTTCTTTGTTTTTAGGCAGACTAAATATGAATTGGCATTTTGAGAGCAAAATGTTTTCTAACCCGATTGTGTAAAGGTTTTCTTTCGCTTTTTCGAAGTAGTTTTTGTTGATTCTAACGGTATGTCTAAATGGAAGTTGATCGCAAAAAATATCTGTGACTCCTACTTGTGGAATGTCATTGTTGGTTATGTCGCATAGGCCTCTTACTCTGTATCTTTTTCCTCCTCTTAAGAGGTTAAACCATTTTTCGCCTTGGGTGATGAAGTATAGGTAACAAGAGCCAAAAAGTTTGCTCAATTCCAACATGAGCTTTACGAATAACTGTCCTTCGCTTTTTTGTACTATAAAATCAACGTCTTTAACATGCCTATTTAACGCTCCGTTAGGATTGTTTGAGGATGGGCAATGAATTTTCACAGCCATCCCTCCAAATAGAAGAGGATTTAACGGCTTCCTTAATTTTTTCTTGAGCTCTTCAGAGAAATTTAATTTGGGAGCGTTGATGGCTGCCCAAATTGTCACCAGAGCCCTTTTAACTGCCAAATTGTTAATCTCAACATAGTTTGGTATCCCCAGCTCTTCTGATACTTGTTTGATGTCAATGTTGGAGGAAAGTGGCAGATCTACCTCATAAATGGTTCCATCGTAGTCCTCGTAAATTTTAAATTTCATAACATTTTCCTCCTAATATAGCGCTAACCATATGTGAATAGATAATTTTTAACTTTTCCCTTCTCCAAATTAATTAGTACCCCCCGTAGGAATCCTTCACCATATTCGCTTCCTGGATTGAAACAAAGCGTTCTGCCGAGTTTTTCAACACCTTTCGATTCATGGATATGCCCATGGAGGCCTATGAGAGGCTGGCTTTTTTCAATGACACGCCTAACGGATTTGCTTCCAACGTGAACAAATACTATTCTTCCTCCTTTCGTTACTACTCTAAGCTCATCATCTAGTAATGGCGCCATGTCTAATAATGTATTATAGGGTGGAACGTGAATATTAAATATCGCTGATTTCGGATCCTTGACACGGTTTAGTAAAGACATAAGCTTTCCTTCCAACACTTCTTCTGTATATTCTCTTGGAGTTTTCCATGGAGTAGGGTTGGAGGCCCCCAAACTGAGCATTTCAATCCCTCCTTTAATTTCCAGGACTTTTTCATCAGGATTTACTACGATTTCAGACGCGTCCAGAACCTTGTCAATTACTTTGCTATCATCGTTTCCAGGCATAATGTAACATTCAACCTCTATGTTTTTGAGTTTCTCTTCAGCCATTTTAACCCATTCTTTCATGATTTCAACTGAAGCTTCGTCGAAGAGTTTTTTAATAAGCAAATTATCAGATTTTATTTTATGGTATTCGTTTTCATCCATGATTTTTGGGTAAAAGCCGCTATTACGTATCATCCCTAATAACTTGTTTAATTCTTCACCTTCTTCAACAGTCCATCTTCTGTTGGCAAAATCTGCTTCATATCGCTTTTCTCTAATTCTAACCACAGGGATCACGAGTTTACCTGTAAGATCACCACCTAAAATCGCCACGTCAACTTTATAAATTTTAATGGCATTTAAGAATTTTCTGAAGCAAACTTCGCTTCCGTGGATATCAGCTGCAAAGAAGATCCTTATGTCCATTATTAATCACCATAAAGTAATGAAGAGGGAGATTTATTTATTCTGGCGGGAGCTCTTTAAATGCTAGACTTATGTCTATGCCTTCTTTTTTCTTCCTATAATACTTGACAGCAAAATAGTATATCACGCAGGTTATATAGGCTATGGCAGCGACTATAAGTGACGGTATGTTCCAGCCTCCGTAAAGTGGATTTATTATGAAGTAGTAGAGAAGTGTAACAAGCAGTATGAAGTATATAATCCCGCTGATAGTTATTAGTGGAATTGGCCCAATTTTATATTTTGAAACTGGTGATGCATCATACACGCTCCGCATTTTTTTCCTAAATGGCACAATCATAGCTGCTATAGATGTCAACATGAAACACGTTACAATCTGTGGAATCATGGCTATATAACTTGCTAAATACGCTGGTGCCAGAGCATACCATATAACGGCTATCATTCCTAAAGCACCGATGAAAATTGATGCTTTAACTGGCGTATGAAACTTTTCGCTAACATCCCCTAGAGCTGCAGGAGCCAGCCTATCAAAGGACCAAGCAAGCAGTATCCTAGCGCCAGGGAAAACCGAATACAGAAAGTAGTATAAAACCCAGGCAACGAAACCTATCCCAATAAGCCATTTAAGCCACGTTGGTGCCATTATTATTGCAAAGCCAAAATAGGACGGCGGAAACGGAAAGGCATAACATTCTAATCCATCACCGTAAGCATAGGAGGTGGCTACAAGAAAATCATATCCGACGATCCTTTCAAGCAAAGCTGTGGTTATCCACCAGGCTACAGCGCAAAAAACCAGCGACCCGATAATACCTATCAACATGGATCTTTCGACTCTCTTTGTTTCGCCCGCTATATAGGTTGCTATATATGGATAGATTAGCCCCCAGCCCGCTACTGGAAGCAATGGCAGGGCATCCACCACATTCCATGATTGATAGACCGGCGTTTTAATGCCATACGTCGTCTCTAGGTACTGAAATGTTTGCTGCATTAATGTATGATAATCAGCTGATCTGTAATTAGCAGCCACATTGTTCCAGGCATTTACAAAATCAGCCTTTGAATATACTGAAAACAAAGCCCATATCGCAAAAAACATAATAACTCCTACAGCAAAGCAGATGGTTTGGAAGACTCTAAACGCTTTAAGCCCTAGAATTGCTATAACTACTGAAATTATTACAACAATTGCCCCGCAAATAATCAACCCGATGGGTGATACCACGAATTCAGCTGCCTCGCTCATTCCCACGAGATGAAAGGTCGTCGTTAACCCCGGATCAAAGATGTATGCGGTTAACGTTCCCATCCAGGCAAAGTTTGCTACTATCCATCCCCAACTAGACATCAATCCAAGAATCGGATGTAAAATCCTGCTGTTGAAAACGTATTCACCACCACTTCGAGGTACTATGGAAGCTAAAAAAGCCCAAGCAAGACCTCCAAAGATCATCATTACTAATGTTATAAGAACACCGATGTAGAGGTTCCCGCCAGGCGCTATATATGGACCCCAAAGAAATAGCCACCAAGCACTTAAACCTACACTCATGTTAAGTGCAGCGAAAATCAATATGTCAACCCAATTTGCTTCCCTTACTAGACCGGTCGCCTCCCTTAAGAAAACCCTCTCTTTTCCTTTACTATTCATTTTAATCACCATTTATTGAATCAAAAAAAATTATTAGCAGAGAATTCTTTATAAACCTTACGGTAGGTCTTTCTACAATGATTTTCCGAATTATGAGTTAAGTATAAAAGTGACACGCAACGAAGTGTTCTTTTTAACCTCAACTAAACTGAGCTCCTCTTTTAAACATTTGTCTGTGGTGTACATCCACCTAGAAAGGAAACGGCAACCGGGAGGGGAGCTGATTGGTGTTGGAACTGTTCCTCGGAGGATTATTTTCTTTCTTCTAACTGTTGGGTCTGGGATGGGAACAGCCGCAAGTAACGCTTCTGTATACGGATGGCATGGGTTAGAAAACAACTCTTCATTATCTGCAATCTCGACAATCTTACCCAAATACATGACCATAATTCTGTTGCCTAAGTATCTGATTACGCCCAAGTCGTGTGAAATAAACAAGTAGGTAAGTGCGTGCTCTTTTTGTAACGTTTTTAAAATATTGAGAATGCCAGCACGAATGGAAACATCAAGAGCTACAACCGGCTCATCTAAAACGACGAATTTTGGTTTTATCGCCAAGGCTCTTGCAATGCATACTCTTTGTCTTCTCCCACAGCTAAGTTCATGTGGATACTTATACATAAAATATGGGCGAATTCCAACTTTTATGAGCAATTCTCTAATTTGTCCTTCCTTTTCAGAACCTTTAGCTACGCCATGAGCTTTTAAGGGTTCGCCAATAGCATCTGCAATTGTCATTCTAGGGTTAAGCGAAGAATATAGGCCTTGAAAACCAATAGCCATTTGAATACGAAATTTGCGCAGCTTTGCCTCATTAAGTTTACATATGTCTTGGTCAAAGTATATTATTCTCCCAGAGGTAGGTTTAATCAGCATTAAGAGGCATCTTCCGAGGGTTGTCTTTCCGCATCCGCTCTCTCCTACAAGACCAAGTGTTTCGCCGCTCATTATATGAAAGCTTACATCGTTTACCGCATGTACATACCTACGCATCTTTCGAAAGAAGCCTCCTTTAACGGGAAAATACTTTCTAAGGTTTTCAACGCGAAAGATTACTTTTTGCAAGGTCCCCACCATTTAAAGCTGTCGCGACAATTCGTTAATCCTATGAGAGAATACAACATGATTTTTTCCACCATGACTTTTGGCGGGTCCATTTCCGTGCATATCTTTATAGCATAACTACATCTCGGGTGAAAAACGGCAACCAAAGGAAGGATTCATTAATGAAGGAACAGAACCTAGTATTGTTTTTAACTTTTCCTTTTTAACATCTACCCTTGGAATTGATTCGAGGGGGGCTTGAGTGTATGGGTGCCTTGGATCCTTAAAAATGGATAGAACATCTGCGTATTCCACGACCTTACCACAGTACATTACAGCAACTTTATCACATATTTCGGCAACTATACCCATATTATGCGTTATCAAAAGCAAGGCGGACTTAAACTCGCATTGCTTTTTTTTTAAAAAAATTAAGTCAAGTATATGCGCTTGAATTGTGACGTCCAATGCTGTTGTCGGCTCATCAGCTATTAACAAGTCTAGGTTACAAGACAAAGCCATAGCAATCATAACTCGTTGACACATGCCGCCACTGAGTTCGTGAAGATAATTTGAGCACCGCTTTTCCGGGTCAGGAATGTTAACCCTTTCAAGCATGTTGACAACTCTTTTCCTAAGTTCACATTTTTCCCTCACCATTTGATGCAGTTGTACCGCCTCTTCAATTGACTACCAATATTAAAACAGGATTCAACAATGAACGCGTATCCTGGAAAATTATTCCGATTTTTCCGCCCCTGATTTTCCGCATCTCCCTTTCGCTAAGTGTTAAGAGGTCTCTACCATTAAATAGGATCTTCCCAGAAACTATTTTGCCTGAATGGGGAACCAGCCTTAAGATCGTTTTCTGGCGGAACATCTTTCAAAACTGGGGGCCGGTACCGAGGGCAAAATCCCCCTAGAGCAAGTCTTAAAATCATTTCCTTCACGCTCTCCTCCACTTCTTTTGGGCTTTTTTCACGTTTATGGCGTCCTTAACACGAGGCCTATCGATTTTGAAACCTTTTTTGTCCTCTTCAAAAGCGAATGCATGTGCGTTTATAGAAGCAATTTTTTCTATTATAGGCATCAGATTGCCACAAAAATAGAAAATTGTGTATACGCCCAAACGCCTAAACTCGTCAACCTGCTTTTTCTCGTAAGGTAGAGTCAGCTCTTCAAAATGTCTCGGAGAAATTGTGCCAGCATCTGCAAAAACTTCCTCAATCCAAAAGACTTCAACGCCAGCTTCAATCAGCGCTTTTGCTTCTTCTAGATACCTTCTCGAAACCAGTTCCGAGAGTCTTTTTATTAGGTCTGGTCGTTTAAACAGACATAACATAGTTTCTATTAAGCTTAACCTGTAAGCAACCTCGCCGAAGGGGGCTCCTATAATAGCCGTTACTAGAGCCATTTTTCCAGCTTTTTGCGAAACGATTTTTGCGACTTCACATCGTCACTCTTTATATTTTTATAGTCTTCGATTTCTGCCTCCATACGCTCAATTGCCTCGTCTATTTTTAAGCCTCCAAAACCTGACCATCTTCCATAAACTGGAGTGTCGTCTTTAGGAAGAAGACATGCAAGCCGGCCGTCGTGCTTGTCCAACAACTCATATTTATCACCTTTATCAACAATTCGAACGCTTTTAAGCCAATTTTCCGGCTCGTTTAAACTTACCATTATCCAGTTGTATTCATGCCTTTTAAAAGCATTTATAAACACTTTTGCCTTCAACTTACTAGGACCTAAAACATATTCAGAAATTTTTTAACCCACATAATTTAGGTGCATAATTTGTATATATGTAGGGGACAAAGGTACGATTTCAGGCTCTTTAAGATTTAACGCATCAATGATATCTTTTCTTAGATCGCGCTACACGTACATAAAATTCATTCTTATTACTTTAAATTTTTCGCAGTTTAAAGAGCACAAATAAAGCACATTAATCAAATTTCGAAAATAAAAGTATAAATTATGAAAAGATACGATACAATATGTGATGCTGAATGGTTAATGCGGAAGAAATTATTTTGAATAAATTAGCAAACGCTGTTTTAAACTATGATCCTGACGCTGCCGTTGGGGCAGCCAAGGAAGAGTTGGAGCAGGGAATTGACCCGATCAAGGCAATCGAAGATGGACTAGCAAAGGGTCTAAGAATTGTTGGTGAGCGTTTTGGTTCTGGTGAAGCGTTTTTAGCAGAGCTCGTTATGGCAGCTGAAGCTATGAAACAAGCTCTTAAAGTTTTGGAACCGGCGATTTCGAAAAGCTCTAAAGAGAAGAAGACTTTGGGCAAGGTTCTCATCGGCACCGTGGAAGGGGATATACACGACATTGGAAAAAACATAGTCAGCACATTGCTTATGGTAGCGGGTTTCGAAGTAATCGATCTTGGCGTTGATGTCCCGGCACAAAAATTTGTTGAGAAAGTGAAAGAGGTTAAGCCACATATCCTTGGATTAAGTGCTCTAATGACAACGACTATGACAAAAATAGTGGAGGTCATTGAGGCTCTCAAGAAGCAGGGGTTACGTGATAAAGTAAAAATAATTGTGGGTGGAGCGCCAACGTCAAAGAAATGGGCTGAAGAAATTGGTGCCGATGGGCACGGAGCAGATGCTATGGAGGCCGTACAAGTTGCCAAAAAACTCATTGGATGTCTTTAAGCAGTATACCGGTGGGAAGGATGCAAGCTCAAGGTGGTAAATTAAAAATACTGAGTCGTGATGAGCTATATGAAATTCATAGGGCCACCATGGAGTTACTAGAAAACGTCGGCGTTAAAATTTTGGAGCAAAATGCTTTAAAATTACTTAAAGACGCAGGTGCCATCGTTGATGAAAAAGGAAAAAGGGCTCGAATACCGGAATATTTAGTGAGGGAAGCCTTAAAGAAAGCTCCAAGTCGCATTAGCCTATATGGCCGAGACAGAAAGTATAGACTAAATCTTGGAGGTTATCGAGTTCATTTTTCAATGGAGGGAACTTCCGTATTCGTTTTAGACCTGGAAACGGGTGAAAGACGAAACTCAACCTATACAGATCTAGAAAATTTTTTTAAGCTTGCAGATGCCCTAGAAAATATACATCATGCCTCAATAACTGTTAAAGCACGAGACATACCCGAGCCCATCGCCCATGTATATGAAATGTACGCTGGGTTTAAGAACACAACAAAAACTATTGACGGATATACGTACGGCCGTACAATTGCGATGGACACCATTAAAATGGCTTCTATTCTCGCAGGGGGAGAAGAGGAACTCATCAAGCAGCCTATGTTGTTGGGCTTCCATAACCCAGTAAGTCCACTACAACACTCTAAAGAATTAACAGAAGGACTCATGGTTTACGCTAGGTACAAGCAGCCCGTCATAATAGCGCCTGAAGACCAAGCAGGCGCCACCGCGCCCATCACGTTGGCGGGACTTTTGGTTCAACAAAACGCGGAAGTCTTAAGCGGAATAGTTATAGCGGAGTTAACCAGTCCAGGTGCTCCGGTACTTTATGGAACTGTGTCAACTATAATGGATATGAAAACTGGCAATTTAGCATACGGTTCTGTTGAGGCAGCTTTAATTAATGTGGCGTCCGCCCAACTCGCCCGCTTTTACAATATTCCATCCAGAGGAACAGGTGGAGGAACCGATTCTAAAATTCCAGACATTCAAGCAGGTATTGAGAAGGCAGTTACATTGATAATGGCAGCAATGGCAGGCATAAACTTTATTTACGTAGCTGCAGGCGCCCTCGAATCTACGCTGACCGCAAGTTACGAACAAGCAGTCATAGACAACGAATTATGCGGCATTGTATTGCGAGCCCTTCGTGGAATAGAGGTTAACGACGAAACACTGGCAGTAGACGTGATTAAAGAAGTAGGTCCCGGAGGTCACTTCCTTGCCCACAAGCATACTCTAAAGCATTTAAAGACGGAGCATTTCATCCCAAAAATCCTAAATAGACAGATGAGGGATGCATGGGAAAAAAGCGGTTCTAAAGACTTAAGACAGGTTGCCCGTGAAAAAGCTAAGGAAATATTAACGAAACATCAACCTCAACCGTTAGAACCAAGCGTTGAAAAAGAGTTAAGAGTATTCATAAAAGAAGTTGAAAAAAGGGAAAAATGTTCATATAAAATGTTTTAATAAAGGTGTACAAAGTTGTCCTTCTCTGAACCCTTAAAATTTCAAGTGTTGGAAAATGAAATTGAAACCATCCATCTTGCCTCTTTAAGGCTTTTAGAAGAGGTAGGAGTAAAATATATAACAATAATGCCATTAAAAGTTTTATCCAACAATGGCGCTGAAGTTGACTTCGAAAAGAAAATTACATATATTCCACAAAGCCTAACTAAAGAGGCTTTGTCAAAAGCCCCATCAACTATAAGGCTTTACGGCAGAAATAGAAAGGATGATAGGATTTTAGGAGGCAATAATATAACATTTAATCCAGGCTCATCAGCCTTATATATTAGATTACGAGGAGGCCGAAATTAGAAGGCCTATTTCAAAAGATCTAGAAAATCTTGTAAGATCGGCCGAGCTCTTAAATATATTTATGCCCAGAGCACAGCTATGGTTGTTTCAGATGTAACGTTCCCTTTTTTCTTTCGTTATTTCCCGCTGAGAAACGTTGCTGGTTTGCTGCGCATAATTTTTTACTGGTAAACTGGTGTTGAAATCCCACCCTCCGCACCAATTCACCAATAAGTTACGATTAAATTCAGCATACAATTATCTTTGAGTTTTATAATCTAAGCTCATCCGCCCCATTACCATCTCTATTGTTGAAAGTGACTTTCAAGCCCTTGTGAAACACTGATTGAGGTGAAATGAAAATGGCATGGGGTTGGAGGGGAGGGGGAAGAGGGTGGGGCTGAACCCTGGCCTGGAAGAGGATCATTCAGCTACTTGCCGCCATGGCAAAGATCAAGATGGCTTTCCGGCTTTGGCAAAGGGTGACG
>Ga0185307_1002061_pt1 | contig 10665 bp, 13 predicted proteins | sample LHCtaG_FD_128010 | JGI IMG/M metagenome (GOLD analysis project Ga0185307, IMG submission 128010) | Hot spring microbial communities from Little Hot Creek, USA to study Microbial Dark Matter (Phase II) - LHC4sed_matched (SPADES... | ecosystem: Environmental > Aquatic > Thermal springs > Hot... | reverse complement strand
TAAATAATACTCACATCCCTCAAACTCTACATTACCTACAGGAGCTTCCTCCTCTGAATCTACCACATACTCTTCTTTAGCCTCTACTTCTCCATCCACATATTCATCTAGATATGTCTGATAATTAATATCTATCTAGAATACTTCTAATACTGCTCCACACCTACTACATCTTATAGTAATAGAGGATATGTCTCCACAGTAACTATATCAATATCTAAAGCTCATAGCTATCATAGTCTCCAGAGTCTATGTTTGTATGGCATACTGGACACTCAACCCTACCATCTATAGCCTCAATTTTATAAACCCTCTCCTCTTCCATGACCATCACCTACCAATCAAGGCTACCCAGTCATATACATTCTAGGCCTATCTAGCTGTATCGATATGCTCTTGTCCTGTATGAGTTTCTTCTAGGCTTGCTTCTTAGAAGAGTACCACATCTTGGGCAATGATTCGAGTTTGCTAGGAACGCCTCTCCACATGATGAGCAGTATCTATATCCCTTATAATATCTCGGATTCTTCAACCCTGTAAATGGGTTAAAGAAGCCTAGCTCAATAATATAATCATCTATCTTTCTCTGACCATACTCGAAAATCTCCACGTATCCATCTCCATTCTTTCTGACCATGAGCCATAAATCGACATGCCTGCTCTCTGAGCCGTTGAATATAATCGATGTAATGTCTCTAGGTATATGCATCCTAAAACATCCATCATGCAGTAATGTCCCAATATACGCTACTCCCTTGAGATATAGTATGGCTCTACATGACCTATCTAAACCCAAGTCCATCCCCAACTGCTTATTGGTCTTCATCCTGCCATTACCATCCCTATCTCTGTAGACCCTGAATCTAGCATAGGAGAGGTTTTCAGATAGCCTGAATCCGTAAGAACGTATGCCTGTAAGCTTGGCCACAAGCATACATTCAGTTCATGGGACATCCATGAATTTACTTCTTCTACACTACCTTGAAAGTGGAGGAAACAATAAAAAAAGAAAGTGAAAGCGGGGTGTATAAAATCTCATTAGCGGGCTTCCGAGAGGAGTCCACTCTACCCTAGATTCTTGTCGACTATCAGTAGACATCCATCCTCAATCCTAGCATTGTAGCGGTATTCTATCTCTAGGTCTCTTCTAGGTCTGACGGCTAGGCTCCAACCAAGATAATAGAATAATCCTCTAACAATACCTAGATACAGCTGTCCTCTACACTTCAGTATCTCCCCATCCAAGCCGTTCTCTCTAGCAAGCCGATATAGATAGAGCAGATTTAGAGGATGGTGTATCGATGGGGAGATACTAGAGGAAAAGGAAAAGGTCTCATTGAGTAGGTATACGCCTTCACAGTATTCCTCGATGAACCTTCTAACCTTCTCCAACAAATCGTCATCTCCTCTAATAAGCTTCATTATCTCCGAAGCCTCCTCAAACGTTAGACGTACTATGCTGGAATTTATACGTCCAACAATTATCTCTCTAAACCTCTCCTCTATAGAGAATATTTTTGAGAATCTGTGGAACCATCTCCTAACACTCTCCCCAGGAAGCATACGTTATACAATACCTCTCAGATATGTCTCTAAGACTTAAACAAGCAACATAAAGCATAATAGAGTATGCTTTCTTATTTAATGGATGGTTGTTGAACTTGAAAAGCCTAGATACCTTATCAAGGATATAGTCTAATACATGCATAAGAGAATAAAACAGAAACTAGACCATAGACATAAAAAGAAAAACTAAGTAAAAGTTGACAGGATCTAGAAGATGGATGAAATGCTTATTTGGACACTATCCACTATCACATCCTATAGACATATATATCCCATGGATTCTATTGATAATCCTAACACTACTATTATCTCTATTCGGGTTGATATAGATGACTTGGAGACAGCAGATACTCAGGATATACGACACGTATAGAGATGTCTCTGAAGAATATGGTTACGAGGTGATGGAGGATGTCTAGAAGAATCTTCATTGATACTAAGTGGGATCCAAAGAAAAATAATAACTCTAAGAAGCATGTATGCTATGACCCAGATAAGGACTTATTCTTCGAGGTTGATAGCCTCACCGAACTCAAAGACTACGATGAGATATACCTTAACTCATCACTATTCCCAAACATGTGGCAGCAATTGAGGGATGTAATCAGTAATGGTAAGAGTGTCTACTATTTTACTCGTCCATGGAAGTGGAGGGATATTAGGAAGAGATTCAGAGAAGATCTAAAGACTAGGACTGGCAAGGTATCAAAGACTGATGAAGGCGATGCCTTCCTTCTATGGAAGGTCTATGAGCTATCATTGATTAAGAATAATACTCATAGATACTTTAGGCTTCTGACTATTGTTGATGTTGAGCTAAGACCACTATTGATGAGAGAGAATATGTTCTATAATAACCTCCAAAGAATTAGAAATGCCAGCATAGTTGATGTTGATGTTGAAAGTGATGTAGAGATGCAGGAGAAGATGCTTGAAGATGTTAGGAGAGATTGTTGACAGAGCCATTAAACAAATTCCAGGATTCACAGATATAGCTAAGAATCTTGGACTGGATTCAGAAGATATCAATGGATTAACAGGGCTAGCTGGAGAACTAGTATACAATAGGTCTACCTCATACAGTAGTTCTGTGAGGTTTTACGGACTATACAAGGCAAATGCACATAATGCTAGAAAAATGAAGAGAAGAATAGTGATAAATATCTAATAATGCTTACTAATGCTATTCTATGGAAGAATGGTGAGTATCGTCCACCGAGATACAAAGATATGAGGAGGGTTCTATGGATGGTAATTGAAGCAAGGAAGCAGATGGGGCTTGCTGGGAACAGGGCTGGGGCATAAGCCCTAGCAAGACCCACATGACCTAGAATTTAGTCCTCGGCGAGCCCAAAACGCTTGAAGCGAGGACTGTATGAGTATTTATTGGGTTGCTAGGGCTACCAAACCAGCTCCTCCCTCAACTATTTTTAATTTTGATGCTTTATGGCTTATTTCTTCTTTTTGGATTTCCTCCTTCGTCTTCAGTTAGAAAATGCGAATCTCTTTAAACACACACTACGTATATTCTAGGTAACACATGTTAATGCTTATACTTAAGTAATCTATAACGAAAAACATTATAGTAAATGCTTCTAAGCGATAAGATGATGCTTTGGTTTGATATACTGACTCCTAAACAGCTCTTCTATTTTACATCAATAGCTAAAATTCTCAAGAAGCGTGGATACAGCACATTCCTCACCTCTAGAAGATATGAGCAGCTGGATAGTTTAATCGAGGAAGCTTTTAGAGATTGGGGAATAAAGATTATTGGTAGATTCGGTGGATACAGTTTAAGAGATAAACTTAAAGCAAGTATTGAGAGGCTTAACCTACTTATTGATGAGGTACCAATCGAGGAAATAGACCTTGTAGTTTCAAGCGGCTCGGTTGAAGCATCAAGAATTGCTTACGGTCTCCGGAAGCCACATATACTTGCATCAGACTCTCCACACTCTCCAGTAAATTTCCTCACCGCACCCTCCTCCAGACGAATCTTAACACCTTGGATAATAGAAACCAGCGAATGGGCTAGATACGGCGTAAGACCTATCCAGGTTAAGAAGTATAGAGTACTTGACCCATACTTCTGGCTGAAAGACTTCCATCCAGATAGTACTATAGTGAGGGGTCTCGGCATTGAAGGCGAATATGTTTTGGTTAGACTCCCAGAATCCGCGGCTTCCTACTTGATGCTTGATGATGCTCAATATATTAAGGCACTCGCAAGCCTCATAGACATTGTAAGAAGATATTGTATGAAAATCTTAGTCTTAGCAAGATATAGAGAGCAAACTCAAATAGCTGAGCAGCTCTTAATGAATAAAGATACCCTAATAGTGAGTAAGCCTGTTATTGCAACTCACCTCATATATTATTCGAAGATGTTTATCGGTGGAGGAGGGACAATGACTCAGGAAGCTGCGCTTCTTGGGAAGCCATGTATATCGATCTACCCTGGTAAACAACCAACTATACTCAAATTCTTATCTAAGATGGGATTAGTAAGGCATTATGAGAGCCTAGATAGGTCACTGAAGACTCTACAGAATATCTTAAAGAATATCGATGATGTTTCCCAGACCTCTAAGGAGAAGTCTAGGAAGCTTTGGAAGATAATGAAAGATCCTGAAGAAGATATCGCTAAATGGTTAGTAGAAGCTCTATCTGGATAGAACTTTTCTTAATAACTCGCCTTCCTTGACCAGCTTATCAAGATACTTAAGAAGACTCTTATAATTTTCTTCTACTTGTCTATTGAATAGTGCTTTTGCGATTACCCCTGTTAAGTATCTGTGAGTCTGAGTCCAGAGATGCTCAATAGATTCCTGGATCATCTTAGATGTTACCATTAACGAGTCTATACTACCTACTGCTTCCGGATAAGCCTTCTTCAGGTCTACAGAGTAACTAGCTATCTTGCTCACGTGTCTAGCTACATCATTCCTAATTCCTAGTATTCTCGGTCTAACATATCCTTTGTCTAGTATCTTCTTACTCGTTATTAACTCGCCGAGAACTCTACATGAACTCACCAGCTCCTCAACTTCATCGATTAATTTCCTAGCTCTCTCTTCGTACTCTTTTAAAGAAGGCTTAAAGACGGGTTTCAATGAATAGGCTAGAACACCAAATATCATCACTATCATCGATACACCCAACATATAAGGAATGAATGAGAAAATGCTTGGAAGAGGTTTAACTATTAGATTAAGCTTCTTTAAATCTATGGTTAGTGGAGACGCAACCCCTAGAGAGAATGTTAGAAGAGTCTTCTCAGGATAAATCTTCTTAACTTCTATTGGATCAAGGCTTGAAGAGACATATTCCATGGATGGTAGGACTACGCTGACCCTACAGTCTGGAGTACTTAAATTAAATGGTAGATAAGGAGATATCAATATAGATCCTTCTTCAATCTTATAGAAGAAATTCTCAGGAGGCTCAAACCTGATTATTATTGTCTGGCTCTCACCTACATTTAATTTTCTATCAAGAGATACTCTAAGCTTACCAGTCTGCTCATCATAGCTACTCGAGAGCTTCTTCAAATGATCTCTAGTCTCAAGAACCTTTGACCCATTGGGTAGATTGAAGTAAAAGCTATCGATAGTTTTTCCATCTCTTAGGGTGAGCTTAACATTATACTCAGCTTGCTTCGTAGACAAGTCTAGCGTAAGATACGTGTAGACAGGCTTAAGTAAGCTGACCTCTCCTACAGCGAACTCTAATTGTAGGTTATGAACTTGAGTAGTATCTGTAGATAGCATTCCCAGTGCTTCTATATTGTTCTCTTTAACCTCTATCGTTGAAGGTGAAATCTTACTTATGTTAGAGCCTTCGGGTACGATTATTCTAACATTAACGTTTTCAAGGTCTTTTCTAGTTACAGGATTCGCTGGGAACTCTATCTTGAAATTCTCCGCCCCACTTCTCTTCACTAAATCTCCAAAGATTGTTATAAGCTTTACACTACTAGAAGATTGTCTGGGAGATACTTTAAGCCAGAATATCTGCCCCTCAATCTTAAGTTCAATGCTACCATCAAATGTATAGTATTCTATGAGGTTTGATAGAAGCTGCTTAGGAAATCCAACCTCAGCATATCCGCCATCCAATGGGATATTATCAATAACGTACAAGAAACCATATCTATCTACCTCAATCAATCTCTCTAAAGCATGCTCGTTACCTTCAACAACATAGTAGGAATAAGAAAACAATAATACCACTAAAACCAGCATTGAAAAAAATGTCTTCTTCAATCTCATTCTCTGTAACCATCTACCAATCATTATTTAAGGTTTTTAAAGTGGGTCCTGAATTAACGAAATATACTAAGCAGATAATCATCAGCTAGAATCATAAAGGGAAATTTCAGAGATCAGCTTAATCCCTCATGCTTGCAAGTTCTATCCAAGGAACTTCAGGGCATTTTTCTTTTAATTCCCTACCTAGATTCTTCGTAGCTATTCTAATTATCTCTAGCTCTCTTAAAACAGCATAATGTTTTTCAATATTTTGAGAGAACCTATCATCCACTAGTCCTTCTAAGAATCCTTCTATGCTTAATATAGCATCTAAGATATGCCTGAGATACGCCTTATCTCTTTTCATATATAATTCTCATTTTCCTTTCAACATCATTAATAATGTAAGAGTTTATACTGCTGAAGATCCTGGGTCAGCTTTACGTCCAAATATCTTTGCTAACCCTTCTTCTATCTTAACAAGGTCTAAAAGTATTTTCCAATATTTTTATTATCAAAATCCATCTATAGTGTAGATTTATGATATAGATTTTTATGTGTGAAGTTTAAAAGTGATTATAGAGAGGATAAGAACATGGCCTCTATAGTATTACCGAAGAGGATTGAGAAGAAGCTAAAAGAAGAATCTGAGAAGAGAGGGGCTACGGAAGAAGAGATTATAATTGAAGCCTTAACAAAGATGCTTGACGAACCATTAAACCCTGATGAAAAGACTGAAATCCATTTGAAGTTATCCGAGAAGTATATGGGTGAAGCTGAGGAGTATCTGGAAAAGAGGGAATATATTCAAGCATCTGAGAAAGCATGGGGTGCCGCATCCCAGATCGTTAAAGCTCTAGCTGCAAAAGAGGGAAGAGAGCTTAGAAGCCATGCTAGTCTATGGGAGTATATGGATGAGTTAGCTGAAAGATTAAGAGATAAAGAGTTGAGACATCTATGCGGTAGAGCAAACAATCTCCACCAGAACTTTTATGAAAACTGGATGCCGAGTAGAGAAGTTGAACTTGCAGTAGATGATGTAAAAATGCTTATAGGTAAACTCAGGACTGTACTCGAAAGATAGGAGCAGGTATAGGATATATAAGCTATCTAGCTAGAAATCAATTAAGTGGAAGGCTCGGAAGAAACCATCATTCCAATAATCACCTCCAAACTTTAATGTCAACATTAAAGTTTTTAGAAAATTTGAAAAATTTTATCTGGTTAACGAGTGTGTTTCGCGTGAACAAGCCTGAGAAAGAATGTTTGGGTTGTTTTGCTCCGGCCGGGATTTGAACCCGGGTCCCGGGCTCGAAAGGCCCGTATACTTGTCCGGGCTATACTACCGGAGCAGCTTTACTCGGTTTAGAAATGTTTCATGGCATATTTTATACTTAGCTCCATCCTCCTCCTTTTTTATACTGGTTTCGAGATGACACTAGAGGTTATTCTTACTTTAAGTTTACATGCTAGGGCTAGCTGTTTCTTAGAGAGTCTATCGTTATGTGGTTTGCTGGATTGATTAGAGTAAATCATAAAAATAGGTTTATACATGTATTCTGTATGATTAGAGTGGCTCAGGAGTTAAAGAAGAAGCCTGAGGTTTCAGTAGAAGAATTTCAAGGATTTATCTTAAAGAATTATGCTGGGTTCTTGAAGAAGCTGGCTGGGTTAAGATCAGCTTCTGTGAAGTTTGTTTATGGAGGATACCAGGTGGAAGAGCTGCCTGTGGATTGCTGTATAGAGATGGAGTTTAGAAATGAAGACTTATTCAAGAAAGCAGTTGAAAGCGAGGAAGCCAGGAGAATTCTCGAAGAAATGAATAAGCTAGCTGAGAGAAGCGTCTTCCTATATCTAAGGGAGAAGGCAGTAAAGAAGCCTCAACCAAAACAAGCTAGGAAGAAGATAAAGAGAAGATAAAGAAGAAGTAGGGTCTTTTTGCTAGCCTATCAATATTTTGCTCTTCAACCTTTCTTTTTCCACTTATTTGACCCTCTTTCTTTAAAGACAGTTAGCACATATCTAATCTTAAAATATAGGGTAGTAATTGAAGATAGCATCGGAAAAGGATGGGGCATAAGGATATGGATGGGAAAGTAGAAGGAGGAGAGACTATACTCGAAGTTAGAGGGTTAACGAAGATATATCCAGGAGGAGTCGTTGCTCTTGACAATGTAGATCTCGAATTCAAGTCGGGTGAGATTCATGCTATCTTGGGAGAGAATGGGGCAGGAAAGACTACTTTAATGAATATCTTATTTGGAGTTCTACAGCCTGATCGTGGAGAGATCTACATGTATGGGAGAAGGGTTAGATTTAGGTCTCCCTTGGAGGCTATCAATATGGGTATAGGAATGGTTCACCAATTAAGAAAGCTGATACCTGCTCATACAGTATTAGAGAATATCATTTTAGGTCATCCTAAAGCTGGTAGAATCTTAGATTTCAAGAAGATGAGGAGAGAAGTAGAAGAATTGTGTGGAAAGTATGGTTTCAGGATAGACTTGGATGCTAGAGTGTGGCAGCTATCTGCTGGAGAACAACAGCTAGTGGAGATCATAAGAGCTCTTTACCGTGGTGCAAAGATACTCATACTTGATGAGCCAACTTCTGTTCTAACACCTCTAGAGACTGAAGCTTTTCTCAATTCTCTCAAAACTATGAGTAAGCAGGACATAGCCTTGGTTCCATTTGTTACACATAAGCTGCCTGAAGTCTTCGCTATAAGTGATAGAGTGACGATTCTTAGAAGAGGGAAGGTAGTAAAGCGTCTCGAAACAAAAGATGCTACTATGAAGGCTCTAGCTGAATACATGGTTGGGAAAGAAGTATTGTTTGCTCTGAGCAAACCCAAAGTAAATATTGGGGGAGAAATACTGAAGGTGGAGAATCTCTCAGCTATGAATGATAAAGGTCTTCCGGCTATAAGGGATGTCTCCTTTACTATTAGAGAAGGAGAAATCTTCGGGATCGCGGGTGTAAGCGGTAATGGTCAGCAAGAATTAGCTGAGGTTTTGGCAGGACTTCGAAGAGCTGAGAGTGGGAGAATAATCTTCATGGGAAAGGATATTACTAATGCTCCTGTCCTCGAAAGATTGAAGATGGGTGTTGGATACATCCCATCGGAGAGGTTGGGGGTCGGCGTCATAGGGGTTTTCTCACTTGTTGAAAACATCTTAATGAGCCTATATTTTGATAAAGAATTCGTAAATAGAGGTCTCTTAAACTATAAGAAGATACGTGAGTATGCGGAGAAAGTCGTCTCGGAATTTGAAGTAGTAGCTCCGAGTATAAACACTAAAGCTGCGCATCTTTCAGGTGGAAACCTTCAAAGACTAATATTGAGTAGAGTCATTCCGAGAACATCAAAACTACTTATTGCTAATCTACCAACAACTGGTTTAGATATTGCTGCTACAGAATACGTTAGAAAAAGACTCCTTGATTGTAAAGAGAAGGGGATGGGTGTGCTCCTGATATCAGATGATCTCGACGAGGTCTTACAGCTAAGTGATAGAATAGCACCAATCTATGAAGGTAGATTCGTAAGTATCATCCCAGCCGAGGAAGCCAAGAAGGAAGTCGTAGGAGCAATGATGACGGGTGCCTACTCGGGGAGGTGAGAAAAAGAATGATCGGTCTTGAAACTTTAAAGCTGAAACTTGAGAGGATCCCCGTAGTATCGGGTAGTCAAGCTGCTAGGATCTCTCTTCTCTCATTGGTTCTCTCCTTCATAATTTTCAGCATATTTTTATCCATTGAAGGAGCTAACCCTGTAGATGCATATACAAATATATTCTCATTTGCTTTTGATCCTAATCTCGGGCTTCCGACCACTCTCCATAGAGGTCTCTTCCTACTTCTCAGTACACTTGCATTCATCGTCCCATATAGTGCTCGTTTATGGAATGTAGGAATGGAAGGACAATTCTATCTCGGGACGATTGGAGCGTTTGCTGTTGCGTATAGCCTACCCACTCTACATCCAGCACTCTTGATTCCGCTTATGTTGCTTTCGGGAGCCCTCTTCGGCGCAGGTTATGGAGCGCTTGCAGGATACTTAAGAGGTAAGCTTAATGTGAATGAAGTTGTAGGATGCTTAATGCTTAATAACATTGCTTTCTGGCTTGTTTATCTTCTAACCGTTGGGGGGCCATGGGCTGGCATCGCAGAATCAACAAGCAGACCCCTTCCACCAAATGCTCATGCACCAATAATATTCTATACACCTTTTACTAGTTATTTAGCAGTCGGGATAGCTGCAGTGTTACATGTATTTTTAAGTAAATCAGTATTGGGATACAAGATACGTGTTCTCGGAAATAGCCCTACAGCTGCCCAGCATGTAGGTATAAACGCTCCTAGAACATACATTCTAGTCATGACTATAGGAGGCGCCATCGCAGGTCTCTCAGGATACCACATGTGGGCTGGAGATCCAGCGTTTCTCATGATTCCTAGACCTGAAGCATATAAAGCTATAGGAGATCTTACGTATTGGGGTTTAATAATAGGTCTAGTCTGCCTCCTAAACTCTCTAGCAACAGTCCCCCTATCTATCTTCATAGGCTCGATAATGACGGGGTCAACGGTTCTGGTGAGAAGGCTCCGTTTACCCTTCGGCCTAGACGTACTCTTCCTTGGATTGGTGTCTATTACTTTTGCTGCTTTTCAATTCTTTTACATGTATAGGATTAGGAGGATGAAATAATGTGGCCTTTCATAGCTAGATCACTAGAGGTAACAACAATTTTACTTATAGCAGCGATAGGAGAGTTATTGAATCAAAGATCAGGAGTCATTAACGTAGGTATAGAAGGTTTAATGCTTCTAGGAGCTGCGGCAG
>Ga0185307_1002058_pt1 | contig 10675 bp, 12 predicted proteins | sample LHCtaG_FD_128010 | JGI IMG/M metagenome (GOLD analysis project Ga0185307, IMG submission 128010) | Hot spring microbial communities from Little Hot Creek, USA to study Microbial Dark Matter (Phase II) - LHC4sed_matched (SPADES... | ecosystem: Environmental > Aquatic > Thermal springs > Hot... | reverse complement strand
AGCAACTTGAGCAGGGGGACCGCTCTAACAGAACCCAAACCGGTGATGTTGCGCGGCTGCGAGAGCTCCTCGAGCTCGCCCAGCTTAAAGGTCGTCTCGTGCCCGTCGACAACCACGAGAACTTCCCACTCGCTTAGTTGTGGAAGCAAGACCGCGTAGTACACCGATGCGGCTGCCACCGTCAGCGCTACCGCAGCTAGCAGTGCCAAAGCCCATTTCGGGATTCTCGGCACGCTCGGGAGCACGCGACCGGTTTTTTAACCCTCACGGCTAAAGGGGCGGTGCGCGCAAAGGGTTTAGCTGCGCTGATCGCTCTAACAGCGGTTTGGGGTACCACCTTTCCCACGATAAAAGTGGTTGTGGGCAGGGTAGGCTTCGCCTACTATGTGGCTCTCCGCTTCGGGTTGGCAACGCTAATCCTCTTACCCCTCGCGCTCACGAGGAAGGAACAGCTTAGAAGGAACACGCGCTGGGGCGCGCTGCTCGGTGCTCTCTATTTCGGCGGTATCACTTTGCAGGGCTGGGGCATGGAGTACACGACCGCCTCCAACGCCGCCTTCGTGACGGGCTTGAGCGTGGTGATCGTCTTCGCGCTTGAGGTCGCGCTAGGCAGGGAGAAGCCCAGCGCCAGGCTGGCGGGCGCGATCGCGCTGGCACTCGCCGGGTTGTACCTGATGTCGCTCAGCGGCGGCGCCTACAGGGCGATGCTGGGGGACCTCATCGTGCTGGCGGGCTCCTTCTTCTGGGCCCTGCAAATAATCGCGGTGGACCGCGCGGCACGCGGCGACCTCTACTCGCTGCTCTTCCTGGAGAGCCTCGTCACGGCCCTGTGCGCCTCGCTGGTGGCCCCGGTGACCGGCCGCCCAACCCTCGCTGAGATCTCTGCAGCGCTGCCGCCGCTCGCGTACCTGGCGACTGTGTGCACGATCGGCGCTAACGCGCTGCAGATCTACGGGCAGCGCTACGTGCCCAGCATCGAAGCGGCGCTCATCTACCTGCTCGAACCCGTGTTCGCGGCTGTCTTCTCCTACGCCGCGCTGGGGGAGGGGATGGGGCCCGCCCAAGCGGTCGGCGCGGCCCTGATCCTGGCTTCGATGGCCGTAAGCAGCCTGCGCGCGCCGCGCGAAAGGCCATTAAGCTAGTTTTACTTCCGGAAAGCGATGGAGGTTCTCCGCGTGAAACCTCCCGTGTCGGTGGGCGTGCTCCTCTCGTACAAGTGCAGCGGCGAATGTAGACATTGCATGTACGCGTGCTCCCCGCTCGCTCCCAACGACTGGATCGACCTGACCGGGCTCAGAGAAGTGCTGAGGGAGCTGGCGCCAAGCGTGGTGCCAGCGTCGCCGAGAGGTGAGGTGAGCGTGAACAAGGGGCTGCATTTCACGGGAGGCGAGCCCTTCCTCAACTACCCGCTCCTACTCGAAGCCGTTAAAGCGGCAGAGGAGCTCGGCTTCCCATCCGTCTTTGTCGAGACGAACTGCTTCTGGTGCACGAGCGCTGAGGTGGCACGCGAGAAGTTCTCGGAGCTGAAGGCGGCTGGGCTTGAGGGGGTGCTCATCAGCGCTAACCCCTTCGTCGTCGAGCACGTCTCCTTCGAGAGGATTGAGCGCGGTTTAGCGGCGGCGCTGGAGGTTTTCGGGAAGCGTGGCACGCTCGTCTACCACCCCGTGTACCTGCGTGCCCTGAGGGCCCTCGGGGTCAAGGGCACGCTGAGGTTCGAGAGGTACGAGAGGAGGTTGCTCGAGCTGGACCCGGCGCTGCTCCTCGCGGGCTTCGACCCTGGCCTCCTACTGCCGATGGGGAGGCTCGTGTACACGCTCGAGCACCTCTACGAGCGGAAGCCCGCGAAGGCTTTCGCTAGGGTATCGTGCGCCTGGGAGCTAACGAGGGACTGGCACGTGCACGTGGACTGCTACTACAACTACATCCCAGGCTACTGCGCCGGAATCTCGCTGGGGGACGCCAGGAGGCTCCGCGAGCTCATCGAAAGCGGAGTGGACCTAAGGGACCGGCCGGTGCTCGCAGCGCTCGCGGAAAGCCTGGGCTCGCTGCTCGAGCTAGCGCGCGAGCACGGCTACAGGGAACTGGAGCACGGCTACGTGTCGCCCTGCCATCTCTGCCTAGACGCGAGGCTCCACCTGGCCGTCGAGGGGGGCGGTTTCAAGGAGCTGCAGCCCAGGAGCTTCTACGAGGCCCTAGCTAGGCTGAGGGAACTCCCACCGCGTACGGGGTAGCGCGCGGCGGCCGGCTTTGCGCCTAATGGGCGCACCGCAGCAAGCTATTTGTAGCAGCGCGCCCCAGCCACCGCGTGGATGCGCGGAACCAGCTTATTGTCAGGTTCAAGAGGGTGCGCGTAGCCGACGTCGTTGACGCGCTGGATCGGTTCGGCTATCACGGCGGCACGCTCGTGTCGAGGGATATCAGACCGCTCTACCCGAAGGCTAAGCTCGCCGGCTTCGCGGTTACCGTGAGGACGCGTCGCTCTCAAGCTGAGATTCCCTCGATGAGCCCCGAGGAGTACGACAGATTCGCGGAGGAGTGGTACAGGCTCCGGGCGAACTACGACCTTTTCCTGAACCGAGCTGGGCCAGGCACGGTGATCGTCGTCGAAGCGGCACACAGCCCGGACGTGGGGTTCTGGGGCTCCACCGTTGCTCTCACGGCTAAGGCCAAAGGGGTTGAGGGGGTGGTCGTGGACGGGGGCGCAAGGGATGCTGGAGAGATCGAGAAGATAGATTTCCCCACCTTCTGCAAGTTCCACGGTAGGACGGAGGTCGTGGGCAGGCTGGAGTTCGGTCCCGAAGACGTGAATGTCCCGGTGGTCGTGGGGGGTGTCACCGCGAGGCCCGGCGACGTCGTAGTAGGGGATTACGATGGCGTGGCGATTGTGCCGCGAGAGATTGCTGAGAAAGTCCTGGAGAGGGCGGAAAAGCAACTGGATGCCGATAGGGCTTCCCAGAGACCGTACCTCGAGAAGCTCGGATTATCGCTGTGGTGAGCTTCGATGGAGGTCTTCGCTGCCGAAAGTTTCGGGAGAGTTCTGGTACTCAGGTTCGATCCGGGCGACCTTCTGCTCGAGAGTATAGCAGAAGCGGTTGTCAGCGAGGGCTTTGAAAGCGCTGTAGTGGTCTCTGGCATCGGCACGCTTGACCGGTGCTACCTGCACGCCGTTACCACGACGGGTTACCCGCCCCGCGAGCAGCGCTTAGTGTGGGAGAATGTGCCGCTTGAGCTACTATCACTCAACGGAATAGTCGCAGGTGGCGAACCCCACTTGCACGCGGTAGTCTCGGACGCGCGGGGCGCTTACGGGGGTCACGTTGAGAAAGGGTGCAGGGTGCTGTATCTAGCCGAGATCGTAGTGGCTGAACTCAGGGGCCTAAAGCTGGCGAGAGTGAGAGACGAAGGCGGAATACTCCGCTTGAAGCAGATAAAAAGAGTTTGAACTTTGATTCCTTTTTAACTGATTAACCGATTTTTATTACAGCGTAGCTGCGGGGTGGCAGCCCCACAGCGAAACCCGTCTCTGTTTCGCGCAGATCTGCGTTGCCGGTGAGGAGCTTGGGATGCCCGAAGAAGCCGGTTTTCTCCCTGTCGATTTTTAGTTTCGCTGACAGCCAATAGGGGTTGTGGTTGGCGACCACTAGGTGCCCGTCGCTGTAGACGTGGAGCGTAAAGTTGGACAGCGTCGCCCACGATGAACTGGCGGCGGTAACACCTAAGAACTCGCCCACGATGTCTCGGAGCGCTTGGTTGACGTTTTCGGGGTATTGGCCGAGCAGGTACGGGTAGTCGGTAACGCAGGCGGCGACAACCTCAACCCCCTTCCTCCTGACCTTGAACACTGCCGGCCACCGCTCCCACCCGTCGCTGGCCGCGACGATGACCTCAGCGGCTGGGGCTTTCAGCACGGGCCCCACCGGCAGCTCGCAAGCTCTCCTGTGCCCTTCCCTAGCTCTGGCTCCCTTGTACTCGAACTCGGTCGCGGCAAAGTGGTCGTAAACGACATCGCTGGCGTCGGCGCCCAGCAGCTCGTAGCCTGCATCGCCAGCATCGCCCCTCAGGATTCGGCGCACAGCACCCGAGGTTAGCAGGATCAGCTTCACCTTCCCAGCGAGCTCTGCGAGGTCGAGCAGGCCTACCTCCTTCGCGGTTAGCAGGACGCAGCTACCCTCTGGGATGTTTCTCGCAGGCTTCAGCGGGATTCCTATCGAGCCTATGTAATCTTCGACGTAGCGGTCTTCCACGGGGGAAAAGGGCGGCTGCAATGCTGGTCTCAGCAGGCCAAGCGGCTCACCCTTAACCTCGGCGAGCGCTTCGCGGAGAGGTTGAGCGTGCCTCTCCAGGGCGAAGAAGTGCGATTCACGCGTCGAGTGGAGTAGATCCTCGAGGTTGAAAAGCGTCAGCTCAGGCGGCAGAGGGGTGAGGCTAGCTAGCAACTGCTCCACGTAGGTTTCCACGCTCACCGTCCTTCCCCAGCCCAGACCGTCGTACGTGTCGAACCACACGCCCTCTACCCTGCCGGCGAGCTCCTTCAAGAGCAGGGTGATGTAGTGGGAGCCGTAGCTATTTACCCTCTCCCTCGACTCGGTGCCGACGTACACGCCGTCGAAGACCTTAGAAATCTCCGGGATGAAGAGGCCCCTTACGTAGAAGTCCTCGCGCCACTCAGCGACTTTGTCCACGAGCTTCCTGCCCCCGGCTTCCCTGAAAGGCTTCACAACGAACTCCCTCGACACGCGCGAGAGCAGCTCGGTCGAGAAACGCGCCCACGCGCGCGCCGTCGGCGTGTCATCCCTGGCCAGCTCCCTCCGTAAGACCTCTGGCGTGACGCGCAGGCCGAACTCGCTGTTGAATCGCTCAACGCAGTGGGGGCACGTGCACCACTGAGCCCAAAAGTCGTCGATCAACGCCTCCTCGAACACGTTGCCGAGCTCCTGCATGGCTTTCGCTAGGAGTTCCAGGTTGCGCTCGTCGGTCAAGCACACGACTCTGAAGCTCTCGTGGTCAGCTGGTACGTACCGACCCCAACCTTCACCCCACGTGCCGATGCATGTGCCTCCCGCTACTTCGTACCTTCCCTCGAGGAGTTTTCGAATCCTGCCTAGCTCGCTGGGCGAAACGAAGAGCCCATCCCTGTAGTTTTCCAGGTAGACCTTCTCGACGCCTAAGCGGTCTAGGAGGGTAAAAACCTTTTCGGGATCAAGCGCTCCCTGGGCGAGCTTCTTCACGGTGTGAGCGATTGCATAAACAGCAAGTTTAGTTCTGGTCACAGCTGAAGCTTGAAGCGAGTTGCTAATATGCGTACTCCTTGCTACGCGAGGCGTGACGAAGCTTAAAAAGGCACCAGAGTAGGGAAGCCGTGCGGGCGGAGATCGTCGTCGAGAGCGGAGGGAAGGGGCTCCACGACATTACGACGCAGCTGGAGCGGTTCGTCAAGGCATCCGGCCTGGAAAAGGGGATTGCGATCCTCTATAGCGTAGATCCTCTCTGCCGCTTGGTTACGATCGAATACGACTCTGACTTAATCGAGGACCTGATGACCCTCATCTCCAACCTTAAGGCTAAAAACCCACACGTAGTGGCTTCGATCTTCCAGCCCAGCATGGTGATCCCCTTTGAGAAGGGGTTACTCCTAGGCTCTTTCCAGCAAGTCTGCTTACTGGACCTTAACGAAAAGGGTGGCACGCGCAAAGTAGTGATTGAGGTGATAGGGTGAAAGTTGCAAAAACCGCGAGGTTCGAGTTTGTGACGTACGGCCCAAACAAGCTGTTTGATATCACTGAGAGAGTAGTTGAGCTGGCGAGCGGCGTGGCCGAGGGCTTCGTTTCGCTGCAGGCTGTCGGTTCGACAGGAGCTCTAGTTGTAATTCCACGAGACAAAAGAATCGTCGAATCCTTTGAGAACGAATTATGGGACCTTGTGCCCACATTGGGCTGGCAGCATCCTGGAAACGCCTATGCGCACCTGCGTTCCACGCTCATCGGCACGACGCTCGTACTACCCGTGCTAGATGGCACCATTCCGCTCGGAAGCTGCGGAGTCTTCTTCCTCGAAAACCAGCCAGCGCTCAATAGGCACCGCGCCGTGATCGCTGCTGTTGTAACTTACTAGGCAGGTTTAAGTGCTAGCGCTTAAGTGCTAACGCAGCAGGTGTGCTGCATGAGCTACGAGAAGATGGCTGAGATGAAAGCGCGCTGGATCCCTGTGTACGTGGTTTTGATCGTGGCGGCAGCGCTTGTTGCTGCTCACTTCATTATAATGTATTTTGTGACTGGTAACAGCGGCTACGCAAACCTAGCTCTCCTCACGGGTTTCGCCATATACTTCCTCTACACGGGTCTCGACCGTCTCAGGAAGCTGAAGATCACGCGTATGCGTTTCGTAGAAGTCGTCGCCTGCGAAGCCTGCGGCTTCAAAGAAGAGAGGGAGCTCGAAACTGGAGACTACGTCTTTAAGACGAAAGGTCCCTGCCCTAAGTGCGGGGGCTCACTCACGGTCACCGCGATATATTCAATAAGGGAGCAGCTGTAGGAATAAGTTAATAACCGTCTGCTCGATGCTAAGCTATGACTACGCTTCTAAGGGTGAAGCACCTTGGGTTCTCCAGCGGTACTCCTCTCGTCGTAGTAGACAATAGCGTCGCGGAGTCGCTGGGGGTTCACGCACACGATCGCCTTTTGCTAAAGTCGAAAGGTAGGGAGGCTGTAGCGGTTGTAAATGTGGCAGGAAACCTACCAACTGACACGATCCTTGTGAACGAAGAGGTCGCCCGGTCCCTCGGCGTCGTAGACGGCGACTTGGTCGAAGCTTCCGCGGCCCCTTCACCCAAGTCGGCGCGTCTCATTCGTGACCTCTTAAGGGGTGCTTGGCTTGGTGGTGAAGATGCAAGAGCTATAGTCGAGGACATCGTGAAGGATAGGCTGGACGACGTGGAGATCGCCGCGCTGGTTGCAGCGATCAGCCAGAGAGGGTTGAGCGTCGAAGAAGCTTACTATTTCGCACGGGCAATGGTCGAGACGGGCGAGCGCCTAGACCTAGGATTAAAACCCGTGGTGGACAAGCACAGCATTGGTGGCGTGCCGGGGGACAAGACTACGCTACTCGTCGTGCCGATTGTCGCCTCGCTGGGCTACCGTATCCCCAAAACGAGCTCGCGAGCTATTACGAGCCCGGCGGGGACGGCCGATCGGGCAGAGGTGCTGATGCCCGTTAACCTAACGCTAGAGGAGATTAAAGAGATCACTCTTAAGGTGGGCGGTTGCATAGCGTGGGGCGGAGCGCTCCGCCTGGCTCCTGCGGACGACAAAATCATACGGGTGGAGCACCCCCTATCCATAGACCCCTTCCTCGTTCCTTCGATCATGGCGAAGAAGGCAGCCGTTGGAGCGACACACGTAGTGATCGACATACCAGTCGGGAGGGGCGCGAAGGTGGGGACAGCGGCCGAGGGGGAGCGGCTGGCTAGGATGCTCATCGAAGTGGGAGGTCGGATGGGAATGAGGGTAGCGTGCGCTCTCACGCACGGCGACCAGCCGGTTGGGCACGCAGCCGGTCCTGCGCTAGAGGCGCGGGAAGCGCTTAGAACTCTGGCGGGCGAGGGGCCTCCAGACCTGGTCGATAAGGCTGCGAGCCTAGTCGGCCTCTTGCTCGAGATCTTGGGGGTGAAGGGCGGTAAGCAGCTAGCGCTTGAAACTCTGCGGAGCGGGAAAGCATTGGCCAAGATGAGGGAGATTATTGATGCGCAAGGTGGGGATCCGCGAGTCAAACCTGAGGACTTACCTGCAGGTGGTAAGAGGTTCACGGTTAGAGCGGAGAGGGACGGTGTGGTAATCTGGGTGGACAACGCAGCGATCGCGACGGTGGCTAGGCTCGCGGGGGCTCCAAAAGACAAGGGAGCTGGTGTCGAGCTTCACGTGAAAGTGGCTGAAGCCGTTAAGGCTGGAGACCCGTTGCTAACGGTCTACAGCGAGCATTCGAGCAAGCTGCAGGCTGCTGAAGAGTACCTAGAGGGTATGCCGGCAGTCGCTGTGGGAAAACCGGGTCTCGAAGCTCTCATAAAGAAGGTTTTAGAGCCTACACCCCCCAGGCAGCTTTTAACGATCGAGCGCTAAGGCCTACTCGCTCCAAGCTCCTCGTAGAGCTCCGCTACCTTCACCGGCCTCCCCAGCTCAACCGAGCGGTATGCAGCGTCGGCCAGTTCCTGCACGCGCAGCCCGCAGACCGGTGGGCTACCGTTGTCTTCAAGTTTTTCGATAGCTTTCACGAAGTTAAAGGCAGGCCGCGACTGCCGGTACGGTTCAAGATTAACAGCCTCGCCTTCACCCTTCCTCCTTTGAAGGAGGACAGCGGGCGGCTGCACGATGAGCCTGCCCTCCTCCCCCCAGAAAATTTCGACCTCGAGCCAGCTGGGGTCGTCGCCGGCAACGGTGAAGAGGAGGAGCGGGCCGCCCTCTAGCTTCGCAACGAGCGCGGTGTTGATGTCGATCTCGAAGCCCCTGTAGTCCATGTAGGCGAACGCCTCCTCGACTCTCAACCCCGTGATCCAGAGAGCGACGTCCATAAAGTGGCTCCCGCTGTCAATAAGCTCTCCGCCGCAACTGATCTTTTTGATGGCTCTCCACGTCCCCTTCACACCAGTGTACGCTTGACCGAGGATCATCGAGATCATTTCAATCTTGCCCAACACTCCCTTCGAAACGAGATCTCTGGCGGCGATCCACGGTTTCTCGAAGTGGCGCTGGTATGCTACTTCGACGACCAAGCCGCTCTTCCGCCAAGCTTCGTAGACGTCCAGCGCTTGGCGCAGGTTGCACACCATCGGCTTCTCCACGAGCACGTGCGCTCCGGTCGCTACGAAATCCATTATCTGCTGGTAGTGCTCGGCGTGCGGTGTCGCTATCACAGCAGCGTCAACCTTGCCCAGAGCGCGGTGGTAGTCGGTCAGCACCTCCGCTCCTTTCAACGCGTGCTTAGCGCGGAGAGCTTCAGCCCTTGTAGCGTCGACATCGACGAGGTAACGTATTTCCACGTTGAAGCCTTGTTCTCTCAGCTGGAGCAAGTCCCTGACGTGAGCGCTACCCATCCCCCCGCAGCCTACTATTGCTACCTTCATCGGACAGCCGCTTTCCCCCACGTGCTAAAATGGATTGCGTAAGGTAAAAGTACCGCTACACACAGTACTGAGTTGATGGAGATCCTAGAAATCATACGGAAAAGGAGGAGCATCAGAGCCTACAAGCCCGAGCCGGTTAAAGATGAAGATCTGAGAAGAATGCTCGAAGCCGCTAGACTCGCCCCCTCGGCTGGGAATAGGCAGCCTTGGTACTTTACCGTCGTAAGGGACCCCGAGCTTAAAAAGAGGGTGGCTGAAGCGGCCGCTCGGCAGATGTTCATCTCGGACGCGGGGGCCATCGTAGTGGCAATCGCTGATCCTACGGTTTCGCCTCGCTGGGCTGAGAAGGACGTGATGATCGCGATGGAGCACCTCATCCTCGAAGCCACCGAACTCGGTTACGGCACATGCTGGATAGGCGCATTCAACGAGGACGAGCTGAAGAGGCTGCTTGGAGTACCGCAGCAACTAAAGATAGTCGCTCTGACACCCGTCGGGGTTCCCGCCGAGACGCCAGCACCGAGACCTAGGAAAGCTCTTGAAGAAGTGGTATTCGAAAACAAATGGGGTGTTAAGATAAGCTTTTGATCTGATAATTCTGTGTCAAACTTTATTTTTCTATCGCCACCTTCGCACCTACCGGCACACCTATGTAGCGGGCGACCGGCCCGCACTTCGGAACAAGCAGGTAAAAAGCGGGGTTCGCCCTTACCTTTGCGATGTCCGTGAAGGATTGGAAGTTCCCCTGACCCTTTAGCACCACGACGTCCGACTCCGCCAGGAGCTTAAGGAAATCTGGGCTGCACCTTTTCGCGCTGACCCCTGGCACTCGACAGCCGGTTGTTGTCAGCTCGGCATACTTTCCGAGATCGGCCTCTTTAGCCTCCTCGAGCGTCGCGTCATTGAACACAGGTGCTCCACGTGCCGCAACTGTTACCTTGCAGCGCTCGGAAAGGAGCTTAACAAGTGGCAAGTCGAGGACGCACTCCCCAGCGTTATCCAGCACATAAAGAACGCTCATTGCTTCCCGCAGAGCTCTCTCTAGCACATCCAGCTGATCTACGGCGAAGGGTTCCCTCAATCTTCTCTCGAACTCTTCCTCGAACTTTTCCAAACTCACGGTGTAGACCCCTGTGGCGAAGTCTAGAGCATTGGCGGCAGCGGCAGCGCTGGCAGCCCTCCGAATGGGATCCTCGCCCTCCTCCACGTAGCGCTCCGCTGCGGGAAGCAAACGCTTTGCAGCCTCCATGCTCCTCCTACGGATGCTGGCGTAGGGGTCGCCAGCAACCGTCGCAACATGCTCCGCTATCCGCGCACTCAATTCTACATAGTCATCGAGGCTGTCGAGCGAGGCTCGAGAGAAGCCTTCTAGAAGGGAGGAAGCCCTCCTCAAGGCTCCTTCCACGTTGTTTGAGGAGAGTCTGCCTATGTAAAGCGCAAGCTTAGCTATGCATTCGAAACACTCGTAGTCGAGGAACGGGTTCACCGGCTTACGTCAACCTGGATTTTAATGTACTTCTCCCTACCCTCGTCCATTATGCGGAAACCATCTTCCAGCCTCTC
>Ga0185307_1002056_pt1 | contig 10681 bp, 12 predicted proteins | sample LHCtaG_FD_128010 | JGI IMG/M metagenome (GOLD analysis project Ga0185307, IMG submission 128010) | Hot spring microbial communities from Little Hot Creek, USA to study Microbial Dark Matter (Phase II) - LHC4sed_matched (SPADES... | ecosystem: Environmental > Aquatic > Thermal springs > Hot... | reverse complement strand
TACGGGCTGAGGCGAAGGGGTTGGGATAGGGGTAAAAGTGGCCGTTGGGGAGGGAGCCGGGGTTAGGGTTGGGCTGGCCGGAGGGGGTGCTGGAGTAAAGGTAGAAGTCGGGGAGGGAGTAAAAGTAGCGGTTGGAAGGACTACTGTTACCCTTGGAGTAGGCGCAGGGGTTTTGCAAGATGCCGCTAAAAGACATAAAGCAATGATTAAAGCCAAAGTCCTCCCTTTCATTTTGCACCTCCTTAAGTTTTAAATGTCCATTCTTCACTGGCGTATTTTTTCCGCAGGCTGGCGGCCTGCTCTTTTTCAAATGGGGTAAGCTGGGAAGGGACTAAGAAGAGGTTGAAGGCTTCCCGAAAGCCTCGGATGAAGGCCGTAGCAGCTTCATCAAAGGTTACTTCTCTTCCCAGTAGCTCGGAAAGGGTTGAAGCTCTCAGGCGGATTCTTTCTTCAAGAGCTTGCTTTTCCTGGCTTCCAAGGCGCAAGAAGCGAACGATTGCAGCGATGTTGCCCTTCAAAGGTATGGAGCCATGCTGGAGGATGCCTCCTTTGCGGCGGAGCTGGGCGCTCCCTATGACCTTTTTCCCTTCGCATTCTATTTCGTAATCGGAGGGGGCCTCAAAGCAGACTGGGCTTGATAGGTAATCCTGGCGAGGGGGTATGGCTTGGTAGGGCCTCAAACCCAAGATTTCAAGCCCCCTCAGAAGGCCATAGCTTATCCTCCGGAAGGAGTCCAGGACTCCTGTACCTGCCAAGGGGTGGGAAGCAGGCAAAACCACGCTATAGGTGAGTTCGTTGTAATGTAGAATAGCTTTACCCCCTGTTGGCCTTCGCACTAAGTCAATCCCGGCCCTGCGGCATTCTTCCAAGTCTATTTCTTCCTGAGCTGATTGATTCAAGCCCAGTGAGAGGCAAGGGGGTTCCCAGCCGTAGAAGCGGAGCGTGGGTGGGACGAGGCCCTCGGAAACGGCTTGGAGGATTGCCTCGTCTATGGCCATGTTAGTAGCTCCATCGGCGAAGCCGCTTACGATTAAGCGCCAGTTTTCAGGCATAGGATTCCTCCAGCCTTTCGCTGCATAAATCATCAATTTCGGCTTCTTTTAAAGCTTGACGGACTTCGGTGGGGGAAGGTGGGTAAGGGAAATTGTAAAGTGGACCCGAAGGCCGCTCATTGTAATAGGGGCGATTGCAATCAGGACAGCCCGATGTCCGGAAAGCTTCGCCGTCGGAAAGGAGTTTCTTCAAATCCAGCGGAGGGAAAGCCAGGAGCTTCCCTTCTTCAGAGAAGGAGAAATCCTCGGCTCGAGCCAGGTTGTGGACGATAAGGTGGCGAGCGATTTGTATCCTCCGGTAAGAGGTTAAGGGAGGTGGAGGGCAATTCTCCATCCTTGTCCCGGCCAGCGGAGTAAATGCAAATAGCCCAACGATTGCTCCCAAGTCATGCATCTTCTGAATTATTTTAACCATTTCTTCTTCTGTCTCGCCCAAGCCTACGATTAAGTGGACTGCTACCCGGCCGGGGTAACGGGAAGCGGTTTCTTCAATTAGGCGGAGGAAGTTTTCCCAGCCCGAGCCTTTAGTCTGGGCAAATACCCTTTCAGAGGCGGCGTCCAGGCCAAATCCCAGATGGTCAAGGCCGGCTTCAAATAGGGCTTGGACTTCAAACAAGTTCGTGGGCAAGAAAGCTGCATCTACAGGCAAAGGAACCCGTTCTTTAAGCTTTTGGACCAGGCTAAGAGTTTTTCGGAAAGCTTTGGGCGAATTGGTAACCTGAATGCAAACCCTTCGGAAAGGCCCAGAAGAGCCGATGGTTTCCAGCCTGGAGATTACTTCTTCCTCAGGGAAAGGGGGCCAAGATACCCTGGATAGAGAGAGAGGGCTGGCGGTACTGCTTCGGGCTTGGGAGCAAAAAGCGCAATCCATCAAGCATTTCCTCCCCAGCATGAGGTAAGCAGTAGTAGGAGGGTGAGCCATTCGGCCCTTCTTAAGCCCCAAAACTATAGCTGTCCCGAGGGAAACCCCTATCATGGCTAAAATTATAGCTTCAAAGGCTTGGAAAGGGAAATTTCATAGGGCCGACGACAGGGCTTTCCGGTTTTCAGGGCTTGGAGATGGTGAGCAAGCTTAGGGGCTAAGAATAACCCAATTTCAAAGGACTTGGATAAATCACGGAAGGTTGCGAAAGGGATGCTCCGATGCTATAATAACTGCAATCGCTGGGGAAAGGGGAGGGATTTAGATGAGTTTCCGTTGGAACCTTTTTCTTATTCCATTGGCAGCATTTGGAATTATCGGTGGGCTCTATCTGGCCCTCGTTTTTGCTCCAACTGAAGCTACAATGGGCCACGTGCAGCGTATCTTCTATTTCCATGTGCCTTCAGCTTGGGTCGGCTTCTTCGCTTTCTTTGTAACCTTCCTTGGGGGAATACTCTACCTATGGAGAAGGGACCTTAAATGGGACCGCTTGGCCGTCTCTTCCGCCGAAATCGGCCTTGCTTTCATGACCATTGCCATAATCACAGGCTCTATCTGGGCCAGGCCAGTGTGGAATACTTGGTGGACCTGGGACCCAAGGCTTACACTTTCAGCCGTGGTTTGGGTAATCTATGCCGCTTATTTAATGCTGAGGGCCATGGTAGAAGAGCCAACGCGCAGGGCAAGGTTCGCCTCCGTCTTCGGGATCGCGGGCTTTGCCTCGGTTCCCCTGGATTTCTTCGCCATCCGTTGGTGGAGGACTATACACCCGGTTATTTTCTCCACACGAGAGTTCGCCCTTACCCCCAAAATGCTCTTTACTTTGCTTTTCTGCTTGGCGGCTTTTACAGCCCTTTACTTTGTAATCCTTATCCAACGCCTGCGTCTGGAAAATTTCAGGGCTGAGCTGGAGAAAATTGAGCGTGGAGGGTGATTATGCGCTTCTTGTTTGCCGCTTACGCTGTAATTTGGTTCATCACTTTCCTTCTAATCCTGAGCATTGAGCTTAGGCAAGCCGAAGCTGAAAGGAAACTTGAAGCCCTCAAGAAAGCGGCGTGGAAAAAGGAATGATAAGCGTGGCAATTCTGGCCGGCGGCCTTAGCTCCAGGATGGGATTCAACAAAGCCTTTGTCCTTTGGCAAGGCCGCCCACTTATTGAACACATCTTTCTCTCTGTAAGGGCTCTATCGGATGATGTCTTCATCGTCTCCAAAGACCAAAAGCTTTTTGATTTCCTCGGAGCGGGGGTTGTATTAGATGCGGTGCCGAGGCATAGTTCACTTGTGGGCATATACTCAGCTTTAAAAGGCGCCCGTTACCACTATTGCCTTGTAGTAGCTTGCGATATGCCTTTCCTCAAGCTGGACCTCTTACGTTACTTGGCTGCTTTGGCTCCGCACTACGATGTTGTCATGCCCTTGCTTAAAAGGGGGCCTGAACCGCTCCATGCAGTCTATTCCAAAGCTTGCCTTGGCCCTATTGAGAAGCTCCTTGCCGAAGAGGAGGACAAAATCTTGCTTTTTTTGCCTGCAGTCCGTGTTCGCTATGTAGAAGAAGAAGTCATACGCTTCTTTGACCCGGAGCTGGTTTCTTTCGTCAACGTGAATACTCCAGAAGAGCTAGAAGAGGCTCGTAAAAAGGAGGATAAGAAATGGCTCCTATCACAGTAGCCCTCGTCCAAATGCATCCTAAGGTCTCGGAACCCGAGTTTAACCTCGCTAAGATGGTGGATTACATAGAGCGCATCGCTTTAGAGCAAAAGGTTGACCTAATCGTTTTCCCTGAGCTGGCGGTAACAGGTTACGAATGCGGGTTGCGGTTCACCGAATTGGCGGAAAGGGTTCCAGGCCACGTGGTAAACGTGATTTCAAGGAAAGCTTCCGAATTCAACGTCCATGTCCTCTTCGGAATGCCGATTAAAGAGAAAGTGGAAAGCATAATCTACAATGCTGCCATCCTTCTGGGACCCGATGGTGAGGTCATAGGGGATTACCGGAAAGTGCACCTTAGGGGCGAAGAGAGGATGGCTTTCCGCTCTGGCTTCCGCTACCCGGTCTTTGAAACTGGGCTGGGGATGACAGGAGTGATGATAGGGTGGGATTTGGCTTTCCCTGAAGTGGCCCGCTCCCTCACCCTAAACGGCGCGGAAATCATTTGCGTATTGGCCAATTGGGAAACAGGGGCTATGGACGAGTGGGAGACTTTCATTAAAGCCAGAGCTTATGAGAACTCCGTTTTCATGGTGGCCGTGAACAGGGTGGGGGAAGACTACACCTACTCCTTTGGCGGTAAGAGCATGGTAGTTGGGCCTGATGGCCAAAAGCTCACCATCATTGATGAGCCCATAGAAGGCTATGCCATTGCTACAATAGAGCTGGACGAAGTGCGCAAGAGGCGGGAGGAAACGCAGCTTCTCCAATGGCGCCAACCGGAAAGTTATAGACCTATTGTAAGGAGGTATTAGAATGATTGACCTGCGCAGCGATACGGTTACTCTGCCAACCCCTGAGATGCGAAAGGCAATGTACGAAGCCGAAGTCGGAGATGACGTCTTCGGCGAGGACCCAACGGTGAATCGCCTCCAGGAGCTGGCAGCCGAAAGGATGGGCAAGGAGGCAGCCCTCTTTGTGGCCAGCGGAACTATGGGCAACCTGGTTAGCATCTTGACCCACTGCGGCCGCGGGGACGAAGTAATCTTAGGGGATTGGTCCCACACCTTCCTCTACGAAGTTGGTGGGATAGCAGCCTTGGGAGGAGTGCACCCCCGGCCAGTCCGCAACCAGCCCGATGGCACTATGGCCCTTGAAGATATAGAGGCGGCCATAAGGCCCGAAAACATCCACTTCCCTCGCACTCGCCTTATTTGCCTTGAGAACACTCACAACCGCTGTGGTGGAGCAGTCCTCACCCCCGAATACACCTCTCAAGTCGCTCAGCTTGCCCGCCGATACGGCCTTAAAGTCCACCTGGATGGGGCCCGAATCTTCAATGCTGCCATAGCTTTGGGGGTAGACGTAAAAGAACTAGTGAAAGACGTGGATTCGGTAATGTTCTGCCTATCAAAAGGCCTTTCAGCCCCGGTTGGCTCTATGGTCTGTGGTTCAAAGGAGTTCATATCCGAAGCCAGACGCATCCGCAAGATGGTTGGAGGAGGGATGAGGCAGGTAGGGGTCTTAGCCGCTGCTGGAATTGTAGCCCTGACCAAGATGGTTGACAGGCTGGTGGAGGACCATGAAAATGCCCGTCGCTTGGCCGAGGGCCTTGCGGAGTTGCCTGGAATAAAGATTGACCCCGAAAAAGTCAAAACCAACATCGTAATCTTTGAATTCAACCACCCGAAGATGACCCCTCAGGAGTTCACTGCCCGGCTAAAGGAAGAAGGGGTGCTCATGCTCCCCATAGAGGGCAAGAGGATAAGGGCTGTCACCCACTACGGGATAACGGCTGAGGATATAGACAAAGCCTTGGCAATCATGCACCGGGTTTTAAGCTCCAATTTTGCCTGATTTTAGATTTATGCTATACTTTTTGTGTTAAACCTTCCGGGAGAGGTAAGATGCGAGCTGTAGACATTATCGCCAAAAAGCGTGATGGCCTCGCCCTTACTAAAGAAGAGATTGACTTCTTCGTCCAAGGAAGTGTCCAGGGCACAATCCCCGATTACCAAATTTCCGCCTGGCTCATGGCTATATACCTAAGAGGCATGACTGTAAGGGAAGTCGTTGACCTTACCATGGCCATGGCTTACTCCGGTGAAGTCCTCAACCTGAAGGATGTTGCTCCCCTCACAGTGGATAAGCATTCTACGGGTGGAGTAGGCGATAAAACCACCTTAGTTGTAGCTCCTCTCGTTGCCTCTCTCGGGCTCCCCATCGCTAAAATGTCGGGAAGGGGCTTGAGCTTCTCCGGAGGGACAATTGATAAGCTGGAGTCAATACCAGGCTATAGGGTTGACCTCAGCGTAGAAGAGTTCAAGAAGATGGTCAAAGAACACGGAATCGTGGTATCAGGCCAGACAGCTCAGCTTGCCCCCGCTGATGGCATATTCTACGCCCTGAGGGACGTGACCGCTACGGTCCCCAGCATCCCGCTCATTGCCAGCTCAGTCATGAGCAAGAAGATAGCTGCTGGAACTGATGTCCTGGTTTTGGATGTGAAAGTGGGTAAAGGCGCCTTCATGAAGACCATAGAAGATGCCAAGGCGCTGGCTCAGCTTATGGTTGATATAGGCAAAAGCGTTGGCAAGAAGGTGGCGGCCATAATAGCTGACATGAATCAGCCCCTCGGGAGAATGGTGGGTAACGCTTTGGAGGTGAAAGAGGCAATAGAAACCTTGCAAGGGAGGGGGCCAAAAGATTTTGTGGAACACTGCTTGGTAGTAGCCACCGAGTTAATTCGCCTCTCGGGCAAAGCCAGGGATTCCCGTCAAGCAAGGAGCATGGCCGAAAAGGCTCTGAGCGAAGGCGAAGCTTGGGAAAAGTTCCTGGAATGGATTGAAGCGCAGGGTGGGAGCCGTAAAGCGGTGGAAAATCCGGAGCTTTTGCCCAAAGCCCGCTACCGTGAACCCCTCCTTTCCCCTCGCTCCGGCTACATATCAGAACTTGATGCTATGGAAATAGGCTTGGTAACAGTCCTCCTGGGCGGGGGGAGGGAGAAAAAAGGTGATCCTATAGATTACTCTGTAGGGATTGAGCTGGAGAAGAAAATCGGTGATTATGTGGAAAAGGGCGAGCCCCTCCTCTACATCCATGCCAACGACCAGGCCCGCTTGGAGCAGGCACGCCATCGCCTACTTGGGGCTTTCGCTTTTACTGAAGCCGAACCTTCAACCCCACCTCTCATTTACGAGGTGATAAGGTGAAGATAGCGGTTCTTTCGGACATTCATGACCACCTCCACAACTTGAAGGCTTTTGATCCGGTAATAAGGGAGGCGGATGCCCTTATTTTCTGCGGTGATTTTTGTGCGCCTTTCTCCTTAGCCACCTTAGCTGAACTTTTCAAGGGGCCAATCCATGCGGTGTTCGGCAACAACGATGGGGACCAATGGCTACTTTCAAAAGTAGCCTTGCGCTTTGAGAACGTCCATTTAGAAGGGCCATTTGCGCGCTTGGAATTGGGTGGCAGGTCAATTTTTGTAGTGCACTACCCGGAAATAGCCGAGGATGTAGCTGCTTCCGGCCGGTATGCCTTGGTTTGCTATGGCCACAACCATCGGGCAGCTGTTGGGAGGATTGGCCAAACCTTATTGCTTAATCCTGGCGAAGTAATGGGGCGTTTCGGTGTCTCTTCCATTGCTTTGTACGATTCTGAGGCCAACGAAGCCGTCTTTTACTCCCTTAAGGACGGCAAACCCATAATCTGGCAGCCAGGTTCCCCTTAAAAGCGCACCGAAGAAGTGAGCCCCTTGTGATGAGATAGAGGCGTGGGGGTATCCCCCTTCACGCCGATTGAAATCAGCCTTTTGGGACAAAATCGGCCTTCGCCACCCTCTATTAAGTGGGGTAAAGGAGGTGCAACTTATTCTTTGTAACCTCTTGCAAGGAGGGTTGGGTTATTTGGAATGCCCCCACGAAACCAGAAGGGGGGCGAGCCACTCCCTCGTAGGGGCCAAACCTGCCATGGGTAGAAGCCAAAACCTTGGCGAGTCCTTTACCTACAGGGGTGGAGTAGCGCGGCCTCTCCCAGGGATGTGAGTATGCACATCCAATCTTTCTCCATACTGCCAAGTTATGGTATAATCTTCCCTGAAACACCCCGGAGGCAAGAACAATGACCGTTTTTGATTTTCTGTGGATATTCCTAATCCTGACCAGCCTTAGCCCTATGGTCAGGCAACGGCTCCTTGAGATTGAACGCCACCGCCTTATGAGGCAATTGGAGAAGAAGCGCGGCTCAAGGCTTATAACCCTTATCCACCGACAAGAAACCATCTCACTCCTCGGAATACCCCTGAGCCGCTACATTGACATAGAAGACTCTGAAGAAGTCCTCCGAGCCATAAGGCTCACCCCGGATGACATGCCTATTGACATAATCCTTCACACCCCTGGTGGCCTTGTCCTGGCCGCAGAGCAAATAGCCTTCGCTTTAGTCCGACACAAAGCCCCTGTAACCGTCTTCATCCCCCACTATGCCATGTCCGGAGGAACCCTAATCGCCTTAGCCGCCGATAAAATCGTAATGGACGATAATGCTGTCCTAGGGCCAGTTGACCCTCAACTTGGGCAATATCCGGCGGCTTCGGTCTTAAAAGTCCTAGAGAAAAAGAGCATAAACGAAATAGACGATACCACCCTCATCCTTGCCGATGTGGCCGAAAAAGCGAGGCGCCAGGTTTTCAAAACTGTAAAAGCTATCCTTATGGCCAATGGATTTGAGGAAAAGAAGGCAGAAGAGCTGGCCGAAACTTTAAGTTGCGGGCAGTGGACTCACGATTATCCTATAACGTTTGAAGAAGCCCGTGAGTTAGGATTGCCTGTAAGCAACGATATGCCAGAAGAAGTCTATGCCCTTATGAGCCTGTACCGACAGCCAACCCAGAGGCGCCCTTCGGTCCAGTACATACCCGTCCCTTACCGCAGAGAAGAAGAGCCAAGAGGAGGCCGCCGATGATTCCCCTGGCCGATGATATCCCTTCTCGCCGCTTCCCGGTCATAACTTACTTAATCATTGCTGCTAATGTTCTGGCATTCTTTTTTGAACTTAGCCTTGGCCGATACTTGGACCGTTTCATCGCCATCTTTGGCCTTGTGCCTTGGCGCATAGTCAATTGGAGCAGTTACCCTGCTGTCTTCATAACCATCTTTACTTCCATGTTCCTCCATGCTGGTTGGGTTCACCTTTTTGGAAACATGCTTTACCTTTGGGTTTTCGGGGATAACGTTGAGGATGCGATGGGGCATATGCGCTTCCTAATCTTTTACATAGTGAGCGGATGCGCTGCGGCTTTGGCCCAAGTCCTGGTGAACCCATTATCCAAAGTCCCAATGATAGGAGCCAGCGGAGCAGTAGCCGGAGTCTTGGGAGCATATTTCCTCTTCTACCCGAGGGCAAGGGTTATCATGGCTGTTCCTTTCCTCTTCTACCTACAATTGATATCCGTCCCCGCCATTTTAGTTCTGGGAGGCTGGTTCTTAATCCAACTCCTCAACGGTTTCGCCACCATAACCGCTGCTACAGCGGTAACGGGTGGGATAGCTTGGTGGGCTCACGTTGGAGGATTCGTAACCGGCCTTATCTTAGGCCCCATTCTCCGCAAAAGCCATTCCGAAGACTATTACGATGATTACGAGGATTACCTCTAAAAACCGCTGGCCTCTAATCCTGCTGGCCCTCCTATCCTTCTCCCTCGGGATATACCGACTTGATTATCAAAGCCTCTGGTACGACGAGGGAGTATCGGCTTACCTCACACGCCTTAGCCTATCAGAGCTAACCATTTGGACAGCCGAAGACATCCAGCCACCCTTCTATTACTACCTCCTTTACTTCTGGGTCAGGGCTGCAGGATGGAGCGAATTCTCCCTCCGCTATGCTTCTTTGTTCTTCGGGGTCCTGATGGTCCCGGCGGTTTGGGCCGTGGCCGCAAGAATTCTTGGAAAGAAGGCAGGCCTCCTTTCGGCCCTCTTTACCGCCACATCGCCCCTATACCTCTGGTACTGCCGAGAAGCACGGATGTACACGATGCTTACGTTCTTCTGCTTGCTCTGCTTACGGCTCTTCTTGGAGATGCGGGAAGAAGGCCCTTCCCCACCACGGCTTTTAGCTTGGAGCGGAATCCTCGCAGCTTCCCTCTATACCCATTACTTTGCCGCTTTTCTCATGGTTTCTTTTGCCTTTATGGCCCTTTTTCTGCTTGCAGAAAAGCGATTTAAACCCGCACTTTACCTCCTTCTCGGTGAGGGAATTGCAGCCGCCTCCTATTTACCTTGGCTGCCTTTCCTACTGAAACGTTACCGAGTTGACGTCAGTTACTGGGAAGGGACCCTAAAATTAGGAGAAGCCTTGCGTAAGACCTTGATTTCTTTCAGCGTAGGGGAGAGCATGCTGGAGAAGCAAGCCACGCCCATAGCTTGGGCTATGGGAGGCTTGTTCTTAGCTGCCCTTCTCATCTTGGCCTTCCGCCAGAAGCAAGCCTCGTTATTCCTTTCCCTCTACTTCTTCATCCCTTTAATTTCCATCCTCGCCCTTGCTTACCGTTCACCCAAATTCAATCCCCGCTACCTCATGTTCATATCGCCGGCTTTCCTCATGGCTTTATCCGGAGGGCTTGCGGAAATCTCTCGCCACAGGCTGATGGTTCTTCCCCTCCTTTCCCTAATCTTAGGACCATTCCTCCTTTCCGATTACAACCTTTACTTTGACCCCGCTTTCACCAAAGCCGATTTCCGAGGTGTAGCTCGCTATATCCGTGAGCACAAAAAGCCCGATGAAGCGATAATCCTAATCTCTGGCCACATGTATCCAGTCTTTTCCTACTACTACGGGGATGGGGATTGGGTCCCCTTGCCTCCCTTGCGCATCCTCTCCACCAGGGAAGTGCTGGACTTCAGGGTAGGGGAAAGCCTAAACAGAATTTTAGAGGGAAAAAGCGGGGCATGGGTGGTCCTTTGGCAAGATGAAGTTGTAGACCCGAACGGAGTAGTTCTCAAGCTGCTGGAAAAGTATGCTGAACCCATGCCAATAGACGCAGCTTTCTGGCACGT
>Ga0185307_1002054_pt1 | contig 10696 bp, 10 predicted proteins | sample LHCtaG_FD_128010 | JGI IMG/M metagenome (GOLD analysis project Ga0185307, IMG submission 128010) | Hot spring microbial communities from Little Hot Creek, USA to study Microbial Dark Matter (Phase II) - LHC4sed_matched (SPADES... | ecosystem: Environmental > Aquatic > Thermal springs > Hot... | reverse complement strand
ATCTTCGCAGTTTCCTCTCCTTACGGAGTGGATTATGTGAGTGCCGCCGCCCAAGTAGTCCTCATAGGCGCAGGCATAGCCCTCGGCTTGCTCCTCACATCTTTCCTCATCCTTAACCTTGTATGCTGGGGTGGGCTCGACACGAGCTTCCATATAGGGAAGGGTGGCGTCACATATGAGATACGAGATAAAAGATACAAGAGGATGAACAGGCTCACCCTCCTAATATCGTTAATGGGGAAATCCAACGCGGCGCTAACAACAACAGGCGCGGCGCTGGTCGCGATCTCAAAAGAATCCGGATTCATTAAGTGGAGCGAAGTTCGGAGCATTACTGTTCATAGGAAGGAGAGGGTCATTTACTTCCGGAAAAAGGGGCTCATCAACCCCATACCCGTCTTTTGCTTGCCAGAGAACTTCGATACCGCAGTCGCCCTGGTAGAAAAGTATGCGCAGGGCATAAAGATCAATGTGAAGTAGCGGCAAAAAAGAGGGAAGTTATTTTTGGCGGCCTATCTATTTTATCTCTTGCCCATCATATAGCCCATGGGATTTCTATAACGCTATAATGAAGGGTGTTCTAGGCATTTACCAGCTGGGGTTCAATTCATGTTAAGCCTAAGTCATCTCTTACATGGCGAATAACTACTTCTTCGAGATAAGGGGCTGCCATAGGCAGCTGTCATTATGGCACGTGGCTTATGGAAGGACCGCTAACCTTGAAGTCCTTTTGGCTTAAGCAGATTGCTCAATTAAAGTAGTTGTCGAGAAACTTGGTTTTTAGGGCAACAATGTATATTAGGAAGATGTATGCGCAAATAATCGCGAGGCCGATCAGGAACAAATGCAGCATACCCTTCGTTAATGATAGGAAGAAGAGTCCCCAACTAACTCCAAGGAGAAAGCCTGATCCTATTCGTATTGCATTCCTACTTTCTCTAAGTTTACAGCTCTGGGTGATCCAATCAACTGTGGCTGGTGCTGGAAGAACCGCTAGTAAAAGAACATAAAGCCATGCTGGGAGATCGACCGAGAAAAAGGCGAGAAAGACGCTCATCATACCTGTCCATACTCCTGTGCACCTAGCACAAAGGTAGAGATGCCTTCCTTTAATAGAAATATGAATCGTTCTGTTGAGTTTCTCTGGGCTATGATGTGATAACAAAAAGAATATAAGCGAAGGCTTATATTCACTGTTCATAATAAACTTTCGCTCCATCTATTCCAGTTATCGAAACGACCATGCCGAGCATAAGTGAAATTACATATTTAATTTAAATATTTTAACTTTGTGGCTTATTTTTTCGGTTTGGGTTCCTCTCCTAGTTTTAGGCTGTTTGCCCTCGCTTTAGTTTTCTAGGTTTATTAGCATATTGTATATGTATGCTTTAGCCAATAGTTCTTTAGCTATGTTTTCCATGTTTTTAGCCATGCAATATTCTCCGCATAGGCGTTTGAATGTTGAGAATGCTGTTTCAGCAGCCCAGCGCCAGCGCCCACCATAACCCATCAATCTACCCCACATCTTCTCCCCAAGCTCTTTGAACGTTATGACTGAAAAGCGTCTCTCTGGAGGGCCTCGATCCGTCCTGGCGTTTCTCCTAGGCTTAATGATAGGCTTTACACCCATTCTCCTAAGGAGCCTATAGGACTTTATTGAATCGTATGCCCCATCCATACATGCCTCAGATATCAGCCTATGCCTCGAGGCATTAGCTATCAAGCTTGGCAGAACCTCAGAGTCATGCGTATTATCCGTAGCCACATTCATCGCTACAACCTCCTTTGTTTTAACGTCAACTGCGAAGTGTATCTTAATGCAACGCTTCCTCCCACCGTAGATTCTCTCCCCAGATTATGAGGTATCAATTAGTTTAGCAGCCCTCCTTAAATTCTTTTAAGTGAAGGCAGCATAGATGTTGTTTTGGTGGTGATTATGGGTTTCATTCACCTTTATACTGGTGATGGTGAAGGTAAGTCTATTACGGCTTTCGGGCTAGCCTTGAGGGCTGTTGGACATGGATATAAAGTTATAATAGTGCAGTTCATGAAGGGTAGGAAGGATATAGGCGAATACAAGGTTCGAAGGAAACTTGCACCAAACTATGAAATCCACCAGTTTGGACGAAGAGAGTTTATCAACTTAAAAAGCCCGGAGCCAATAGATTATATACTGGCTAGGAGGGGACTTGAATTTGCTAGGAAGATGCTTAAAAAGAAGCCGCGTCTCCTAATCTTAGATGAAATAAACTTAGCAGTTTCTATAGGGTTGGTGGGACTCAGCGACGTTCTTGCACTCCTAAACGATGTACCCGAGCAGACAACAGTTGTTTTAACTGGCAGAAATGCTCCAAAAGAACTTATTGAACGCGCAGATTTAGTTACGGAGATGTGTGAAATAAAGCATCCATGGAAAAGGGGGGTTCAGGCGAGAAAAGGTATAGAGTATTAACGTTTGGCCTGCGTCGACTTTATGCCTGTTTTACTTTCACCTGCACCTTTTAAGCTTCTAGTTTTAGATGTCTCTCTTCCCTCACAGTAGACAAGGTATAGAAATATCAAAATAAAGGAGACGAATATCAAAACTTGTAGAAGGATCTTAAACATGTTAAAGTATTCGGCGCTCATTTAAATACTCTCTCCAAGACTCTAAATGCGTTATAAATTCTATTTCAATCAAATATTTAAGGCATTGCCCTCTTCCATTCTCTCATCAAAATATCATATAGTTCGTCGCTTTCAACAATTTCATCATATCTCCCTAAAGCCTCAGCAAGCCTCTGGCTGATTAAATGGTAGCATAAATAGGCTTTTTTACCCATAACATGGAAGTAGAAGTCGTCGCAGGAGCAGAAGAGTGAATCCGGCATAACTAAATAATCCCTCTCCCTGCCAACAACTATCCAAACAATCCTACCGCTGGGCTTAAAAACATACTTTTTAACCCTGTTGTCTCTAATGGTTCTCCAAGCCTTTAAGAATCTAGAGCCGAAGAGGGCGGTTAAGCGATCTAAATGTTCATCACTGATCTTACCAGACTTCTTAATCTCCTCACAGATGCCTTCGAGGGCTCCACTTTCAGCTTTTTCTCTTTCCATGAGCCGCCCAGATATATTAGTTTGGGCCGAGATAAATGCGTTTTCTGCTAAAAATCTGCTATAAAAAGTTTCCCCTCATGTCTGCAATGGTTCATCACGATTTCAGCCCGCCCATCGTAATCATTGGGGCAGTAAAAATATGGTCTTTCAGAGAGATAAATCTTTATCTTCCACCCAAACACACAGCTTATTTCTAAAGAAAGAGTAATATGCTTTGGTGGCAAACATGGAGGAGACATTCACATTCGGCTCCGAGGAGGAGCTTAAGGAGGAAATATGCAAAACAATGAGGAGACTTTTCAACAGGGGCTTAATCTCAGCTCTAGGAGGAAATATTAGCGCCCGGCTACCCAATGCCAACGAATTCTGGATAACTCCAAGCGGCGTATTTAAAGGCGAACTTGAACCAGAGGATCTGGTGAAAGTTAGCTTGGAAGGCAATGTCATCGAAGGTTTTCTAAGGCCTTCAGTTGAAACCCCATTCCACGCAGCCATATATAGGCGGAGGGCTGATGTAAGCGCCGTCATACACAGCCACAATCCCATTACAACAGGCCTCGCACTCGCCGGAATAGAGATTAAGCCAGTAACGATTGAAGCTGCAGCGGTTCTAAGGAGGGTTAAAGTTGTCCCATGGGCTTTTCCAGGAACAGAGAGGCTAGCTAGGCTTGTAGGCGAACATATCGAGGGAGCAAGGGCGCTGGTTCTTATGAATCACGGCGTCATAGGCGTTGGAAGCAACCTTCTTGAAGCCGAGGCAATAGTTGAGACCCTTGAAGAAGTTGCAACAGCCCAGTTTATCGCATCATTATTCAGGAGGGATATCCCGCTTATCCCGGAAGAAGACATGGAGCTGATAAGAAGGTTATATGGTGTTTAAGCGCCTTCAAAGGGGTGTATGTAATATGCATGGATACATGGGTAAAATATTGAGAGTAGATTTATCCTCGGAGAAGATTTGGGAGGAACCTATTCGGGAGGAAGATGCCAGAAGATTTATTGGCGGCGTAGGCTTAGCTGCAAAAATAATTTATGACGAGGTTAAGCCGGAGACCCCAGCATTCAGCCCAGAAAATAAGCTTGTTTTCATGACCGGCCCTTTAACTGGAACCTTGGTGCCATGCACCGGCAGATATGTTGTATGCGCAAAGTCTCCGCTTACAGACGCTTGGGGTGAAGCTCATTCAGGCGGATTCTGGGCCCGCGAGATTAAGAGGGCTGGATATGATGGTATTGTGATTGAGGGAATGGCGGAGAAACCATCTTATATAGTGATTGATGACGGCGAGGTTAGGATAGAAGACGCTAAGCGAATTTGGGGTTTAGGCTGCCTTGAGGCTGAGGAGAAACTTAAGAAAGAAATTGGAGAAGACTTTAAAGTAGCATGTATAGGTCCAGCCGGGGAGAGACTTGTTAGATTTGCATGCATCATAAACGATGGAGGCAGGGCTGCTGGAAGGTGTGGTATTGGAGCTGTTATGGGCTCAAAAATGCTGAAGGCCGTAGCTGTTAGGGGGAGGAGAGAGATTCCGATGAAAGATCCTGAGAGGATACGTGGTATACTTAGGAGGATATATCCGCAAATAATGTCCTTCCCAACAACGCAGATACACGCATCATATGGCACAAGCGGTGAACTACTATCGTTCCATCAGTATGGGGATGTGCCAATAAAGAATTTCAAGCTGGGAGACTGGGATAAAATCGAGGGAATCTCCGGCGAGGTTTATAATAAATTGATGGTTAAGGCGAAGAAAGCATGCTGGAACTGCCCAATAGCCTGCTGGCGATACGTAGAGGTTAATGAGGGCCCTTACGCCGGATTAATCTTGAATAGAGGTCCAGAATATGAAACATTGACGGCGCTCGGCTCACTGCTGCTTAACGATAAGTTAGACGTTATTGTAAAGGCAAACTATCTATGCAATCAATACGGTTTAGACACAATTTCGACAGGGGTGTGTATAGCATTTGCGATAGAATGTTATGAGAGGGGATTGATATCAGAGGAGGAGGCTGGGATGACGTTGAAGTGGGGCGACTCGGAGACAATACTTGGGTTAATTGAAGCCATCGCTGAAAGAAGGAGGTTAGGCAGCCTATTAGCCGAGGGGGTTAAAAGAGCCTCCGAGAAGATAAGTAAGGGAAGCGAGAAATTCGCCATGCACGTTAAGGGCCTAGAAATGCCAATGCATGATCCAAGGGCGTTTAAGGGCATGGGGCTACAATATGCTGTATCCAATAGGGGGGCATGCCATCTACAGGGCATGGTTCTCCGCATAGAGCAGGGGGAGCGGCTAACAGACTTGAAGATATATGAGAGACTTGATAGATTCGAGGTTAAGGGTAAAGGAAGAATATTGGCGATAATGCAGAATTGGCATGAAGTTCTAGAGTCGCTGATAATATGCAAATTTCTTGGAATTCCACCAGGACATATACCAGGACTCTACACACTCGTAACCGGCATGCCGACATCCCTTGAGAGCCTACTGGAGGCTGGTGAGAGAATTTATACTCTAAAAAGGATGTTTAATGTGAAATGCGGTATAACTCGAAAGGATGATGTATTGCCGTATCGTATAATGTATGAAGGGCTTAAAGAGGGCGGGACTCTGGGTAACACTATTAGCCCAGAAGAACTTAAAGCGATGCTTGACGAGTACTACTCCGTTAGGGGATGGGATGAAAACGGCATTCCAAGAGGCGAGGTATTAAAGAGACTTGGAGTTCAATCCTAGACTTGGCGAGGGGCTACGATGGGTTTAAATTTCTCCCTAAACATGTGAATAAAGAGCAAGGCTATGCGCATATTAAAATTGTCCTACGAGAAAATATTTAGCTTGGAATCTGAAAACCTAGGAAATTTTACCCAAAAATTAAATATCCGCCATTTCTTGAGTATTTCTCACGATAAATTCTAGACGCGTACTCCTCCTCCAGCTGCGTTATGTCTCCAACTTTTAAGCTTATTTTGAAGGATTCCTCAAATCCCTTAATCAACGCCCTTTTAATTTCTGAAATGTCTACCTCTCGCCCCATTTCATCGCTGACTCTCGTTGCTGGGCTGCATGCGCTTGAACAGTTTTTCCTCAACTTTTCATCATAGACTGCTAAAACACTTTCCAGCATCTTTAGATCCGAATTAACCAGCAACGTTCCATGGTGCAATATAACGTTTCTACTCCTCAATTGGGCGGAGCCGGAAACCTTCCTCCCACGTATAAATATGTTGCCGGGCGAAATCAAAGCAACCTCATTAGAATTGAATCCAAGATACCTTAGCCCTTGAACAACTCCTGAACATAAAACTCTATAAGATTTCTCTATGTCGAGGCCACTTACTAACGGGTCATCTGCATCCACAACTATGGTGTAATTCAAGTTGCCTAAATCATGATAGACCGTTCCTCCGCCGGAAAATCTTCTAACAACCTGGATGCCTTCCTTAGCGCACATCTCTAAATTAACTTCGGCATAAACGTCCTGAGAATAGCCAACTATAACAGCACGCCTGTTCCTCCAAAATCTTATAGTTGGCGGAACAAACCCCTTAATTTTAGCCTGAAGAATGGCTTCCTCAATGGCAAGATTCTGCGCAGCGTCATAAGTTATCTCTGAATCTAGTAGCCTCCAGAATGGCACGCCAACCACTCAAGAGAGAAATGGCGGCTATGAAAGGAGAAGACTATAGGGTTTTTCAAGCAATGTCTTAACTCTGTTTAAAAACCTTGCTGCGATAACTCCATCAACAGCTCTATGATCAGCTGACAACGTAAGATTCATCATCTTCCTAATCTTAATCTCTCCATCAACAACGGCAGGTTTATCCCTTATTTTGCCGACCGCAAGTATAGCCACTTCAGGTGGATTTATTATAGCTGTAAATGAGTCTACGTCAAATATGCCTAAATTGGAGATGGTGAAAGAGCCGCCGGTAAATTCATCCTCGCTGAGCCTTTTTTCCCGAGCTTTTGAAACCAGCTTCTCAACTTTAGCGGCCGTCTGGGCTAAGTCTAAGGAGTCAGCGTTCTTTAAGACCGGAACTATTAATCCATCCTCTAATCCAACAGCTATTCCAATGTTAATGTTCTTTGAGATTTTTATGTTCTCTCCATCGCATACCGCGTTAAGTTGAGGATGTTCCCTTAAAGCAAGGGCTACAGCTCTCACTATCATATGGGTGAAAGAGAGGCGGACACCAACCTTAGATTCAATTACAGGTATCAACTCATCCCTTAACCTCGCGGCCTCAGTCATATCAACTTCGGCGCCGATATAGAAGTGCGGGATGTTCGCCTTACTATAAGCCATCTTCCTAGCTATGGCTCCACGCATACCTGAAATTGGAACAACTTGAAACTCTTCAGGCGGCGGAGCCATTATAGCCTCCTCTCTGGGAACTGCGGCAGCGGTTTTCTTCGCCTCCATCCTCGCTATATACTCCAGAACATCTTTCTCAGTTATCCTCCCTCCGGGGCCAGTTCCATTTATCTGCGTTAGGTCAATGCCCCTCTCTTTAGCTATCTTCTTCGCCAGCGGAGACGCCTTTATTTCAACCTTTCCCTCAGCTTCTCTTGGAATCTCAGCTATATGTGCGGCTTCTTGAGTAGCTTCGCCCTTTTTCTCCAAAGATATTTCAGGAGCATCTTCTTCATCCCTAGTTATATAGCCTATAACCTGCGCCACTGGAACAACGTCGCCCTCCTTCGCCAATATCTTCCTGAGGACGCCGGAGTCCCTTGCTTCAACTTCGAGGACAGCTTTATCTGTCTCAATCTCCAGAATTACCTCTCCCTTACCTACTTTTTCGCCTTCCTTTTTCAGCCATCTAACTATCTTCCCCTTCTCCATGGTTTGGCCGAGTTTAGGCATTATTATTTCGGTAACCATTGTTCTCCCTCAACTAAATTATTTTCTTAACAGCTTCTATAATTTTCTCTTTGCTCGGTACCGCCTCCGCCTCAAGCGCGGGGCTCATCGGTATCGGTACATCGGCGCCGGCGACTCTCATAATAGGCGCATCCAGATAATCAAAGGCTTCCTCTATTATTAATGCTGCTATTTCGGCTCCAAAACCGCATGTTTTACAAGCCTCATGCACCACTACAGCCCTATGAGTCTTCCTCACCGACCCAACTATTGTATCTACATCTAGGGGTTTAAGCGTTCTGGGATCAATAACTTCGGCATCTATGCCTTCCTTAGCCAATTCTTCTGCAGCCTCCAGTGCGAAATGAACCATCCGTGAATACGCAATTATCGTGACGTCTCTACCAGTTCTCTTAACATCCGCGGCTCCCAAAGGAATAGTGTACTCGCCCTCAGGCACCTCCCCCTCAACATTATACAGCATCTTATGCTCAATGAATAGGATTGGATTATCATCTCTTATACATGTTTTAAGTAGACCTTTAGCGTCAAAGGGCGTTGAAGGCATAACGACGAGTATTCCCGGCGCATGGGCAAACCATGCCTCCCAGCTTCCGGAATGATGAGCAGCTATACCTCTACCAGCTCCACCTTGAGTTCTATAGACAACTGGAACCTTTAATTTGCCGCCGAACATATATCTGCTTTTAGCAGCGATATTAACTATTTGATCCATTGCAAGCGTTATAAAATCTATATACATTATTTCTGCAACTGGGCGCATCCCAGTCATGGCTGCGCCTGCTGCAGCCCCAGCAATAGCTGCCTCAGATATCGGGGTATCCCTCACTCTCTCCGAGCCAAATTCATCATATAATCCTCTCGTAACACCATAGGCGCCGCCATATATGCCTACATCTTCACCCATCACAAAAACGCTCCCATCCCTTAACATCTCTTCCCTCAGAGCCTCATTCAACGCCTGCCTATAAGTTATCTTCCGCATCTTCAAATTCATCCTTTTGGCTGCGGAAAGATTTTTTATAGAAGTCGCCGGATCCCTATAGAACTCTGCATAGACATCTTCATATAGGGATTCAATTGGGGGATAGGGGCTGCTCAATGCGAACTTCTCTGCTTCATCCACCTCTCTTTGAACCTCTTCCTCTAAGACCCTTAATTTCTCCTCCATTAATATCCCGGCGTCAAGCAGTTTTCTCGAGAAAGCCCTTATTGGATCCTTGGCTCTCCACACTTCCTCCTCTTCTTTCGTCCTATATCTCCTCGGGTCGCTTAAAGAGTGCCCATAATACCTGTATGTTTTGCACTCAACGAACGTTGGCCCCTCGCCTCTCCGAGCCCTTCCAACAGCCTCCTCAACAGTCTCTTTTACATCTAGCACATCCATGCCATCGGCGGTAACGCCCGGAATATTATAGCCCTTAGATCTTTCAGCAATGTCTTCGAAGGGAAAGGCTCTTTTAACAGACACCGACATACCGTAGAGGTTGTTTTCACATATATAGACTACTGGGAGCTTCCATATTGCAGCCATGTTAAGTGATTCATGAAAGGCCCCCGTGTTAGCGGCTCCATCTCCAAAGAAACATAAAACTACTTGATCCGTTTTTCTCATCTTAATTGATAGAGCTGCCCCTGTGGCAATTGGAATGTTTGATCCAACTATTCCCGTTGCCCCTAGATTTCCAGAGGTGACATCTGCAACATGCATTGATCCACCCTTACCCTTACAGTAGCCAGTAGCTTTACCTAAGAGCTCCGCCATCATAAATTTTAGGTCAGCTCCCTTCGCTATGCAGTGCCCATGTCCCCTATGCGTACTTGTTATGTAGTCGTCTCTACGTATAGCTGCACACGCGCCGACTGCGACTGCTTCCTGGCCTATATAGAGGTGTGAAGCGCCCTTAGCAATATCCCGCATTAAAAGATCCATATATTTTTCCTCAAATTTCCGTATTCTCATCATCTGCTTTAAATACCAGATTAGCTCGTCAGGATTATACTTACTTATGTCTCTAACCGTCAAGAGTATGCCTTCTCCTTTAATTCAGTAATAGAACTAAATAGCCCACTACTTATATTTAACGTGCATCCTGAAGTATCCCTCCGCAAAAACTTTTATGGATTCCCCCATTTGAGACATAATGAGGGTTATTTCATGTCTGAGAAAGGCGTTTATGACGTGGCGATTATAGGCTCAGGTATAGGTGGATACGTCTCAGCCATACGATGCTCTCAGCTGGGTATGCGCGTCGCCCTCATTGAGAAAGAGAAAGTTGGAGGCACATGCTTAAACAGAGGATGCATACCAACCGCTGTTCTACTCTCCTCAATCAACCTCTTGGAAAAAATTAGGCGGGCTAAAGATTACGGGATAACTGTTGGAGATTACTCAATAAATCTCAGGGAGATTAAGGCTAGAAGGGAGGCCATAGTTAACCGCCTGAATAATGGGGTAAAATACCTCTTAGAAAAGAATAGAGTTGAACTTTTCAACGGATTTGGAAGAATAAAATCGCGTAGCCATGTTACCGTAGAGAACAATGGAGGGAGGAGATTAATTGAGGCAAAGAACATTATTATAGCATCAGGGTCTAGGCCAGCATACCCATCAAGTATCCCGGCGGATGGAAACAAAATAATAACCGCGGAGGAAGCATTGGATCTAGAAGAGGCCCCGGAAAACATTGTTATTATAGGCGGAG
>Ga0185307_1002052_pt1 | contig 10699 bp, 11 predicted proteins | sample LHCtaG_FD_128010 | JGI IMG/M metagenome (GOLD analysis project Ga0185307, IMG submission 128010) | Hot spring microbial communities from Little Hot Creek, USA to study Microbial Dark Matter (Phase II) - LHC4sed_matched (SPADES... | ecosystem: Environmental > Aquatic > Thermal springs > Hot... | reverse complement strand
AGCCGGTGTACATACCGGAACGCGTGTTTCCGCGGTCCTGAGGCGGGCTCAAGAGGTTGGGAAGAGGAAGGAAAGGAAGAGGGGAAGGCCTCCCGCTTATCCAGATCACCTTTACTCCGGGTAAGCTCTGTCCAAGCTACCAGGTCCCCCAAAAGAAGGCCTTTCTTCTTGTGGTGTGTTATGTGTGCGGGTGCTTCTGGCCCTATTTCGCTGGTTTTTGGGCCTTCACGCTTCAGGGCCAATGAATAAGGTGCTCCTCACCTATTGTTAGACAAGCCCTCGTCCTCTTGACAAGTGACAAGTTTTGACATTATAATTGAATAGGAGGTGAATAACAATGAAGTTAGGGAAATTAGGAATTGTGGGTATAGCGATAATCTTCTTTGTACTCGCGGGTTTTGCTCAAGCGGTCAAGGAAATAAAGGTTGGTATCCTTCTACCGCTGACCGGTCCGCTTGCCCCTACTGGCCGAGAACTAAGGCAAGGATTCGAAACAGCAATCGATATTATAAATAATTTTTACCCGGAACTAGCCCAGCTGGGTCTTGCGGTAGCAGCATGGGAAGGTATACCCTCGCTTGGAGGAGCCAAAATTGTTCCCATTTTCGCTGATACTCGAGGTGATCCAGCAATTGGAGCAGATTTGGCAAAGAAATTGATCGAAGAGGAAGGCGTTGTGGCTTTATTAGGGGCCTATCAAAGTGCAGTAACCAAAACTGTAAGCGCAGTAGCAGAACGATATGGGATTCCGCATATCAATTCAGATTCCTCTTCCCCTTCTCTTACTCAAAGGGGTTATGAATGGTTCTGGAGAGTTACGCCTCACGATATTGGCTTTAATGGGGATTTGTTTAACTTCTTAGACGGGCTCGTTCAGGGCAAAGCTCGGGGGGTTCCGCCAATCCCAAAGGAAAGGATCCGGAAACTAGCTTTAGCGGTTGAGAATACTGAGTGGGGGGTAGCTGGCGGAGATGACATTGTGAAGAATCATGCTCCAGCAAGAGGGTATGAAGTGGTAGAGTACATTAAATATCCTCATGCTGCGCCTGATTTGACAAGCGAAGCGATGCGGTTGATTGCATCAGGAGCCGATTGTTTCTTGTTTTATCCCTATGTGGCTGATGCTATCCTTTGGATAAAAACTCTTAAAGCTTTGAAAGCAAAACCGGTGTTGATCTGGGGACAGGACGCAGGGTTTACCAACCCAGACTTCGTCAAAGCCTGCGGCAAGGATATACATGGGGTGCTTACTCGCTCTCTGTATATTGCCAGATTAGCTGAAGTCAACCCGATTGCTGGCGGGCTGAATGCCGTTTACCGTGCGAGATATGGCTATGATATGGTGGAGGAATCCGCCCGCGAAATGGTCGGCGCGTTTGTATTAGCACACGCGTTAAACAATGCTGGTTCCACTGATCCCTGGGCTATTAAAAGAGCGCTTGACACAATGAAACTCCCGGCTGATCAAATGCCTGTTCCTTATGGTGTAGAGTTCGGTGAACAATATCCTGGCGACGTGCGGCAAAACATCCATGCAATAGGTTTGATCGGGCAATATCAATACAATCCCGAAACCGGTGAAGTAGTTCTAGAGATTGTGTATCCGTTTGAGTGGGCGACAGCCGATCTAGTCTTTCCTTTCCCTGGGTGGAAAGATTAGAAAAATAAAGGGCGGGATGTGGAAGAATCTCTTTTGCTTCCATCCCGCCCTTTTACTAAACTTTAAAATACATTATGTTAATTTTTCCCAACGTTTTAATATCGGGCATTCTAATGGGCTGTGTTTATTCACTTCTTGCTTTAGGTTTAACTATCATTTTTGGAATAGCGGACATCGTTAATTTTGCTCATGGTGAATACCTTATGATAGGAATGTACACCGGTTATCTCGTGGGGACCTATCTTGCTGATCCCCTTATTGGTGTGCCTTGCGCGCTTATTCTTGGTGGTTTTTTAGGATTTTTATCGTACGTTTTTCTTGTTCGCCGTCTCCTCCGTGGCCCGCCAATAGCTCAGTTATTTGGAACTTTCGGCCTAATGCTATTTCTTCGATATGGAGCGTTGGCTTTGTTTGGCCCAGCCAATCGGGCACTACGTGTCGGGATACTAGTTGGCAAGCATATTTTTAAGGCAGGAATTTTTATAGATCTTGCAAAACTGGCAGCGGCAGTGATTGCTGTTTTTCTCTTTGCTTTGATTTATCTTTTTATCCAAAAAACTAAAACGGGCACTGCTCTTCGGGCCACAGCAGACAACAAGGAAGCGGCGCATTATATGGGCATTAGTACTGATAAAATGAATGCTTTGGCCTGGACAATTGGAGGGGGCACAGCTGGAGTAGCTGGAGCTTTGTTGAGTCAATTTTTCTATGTCTCCCCTGTGGTTGGAATGGTGTTTGGCGTAATAACCTTTACTACTGTAGCACTAGGAGGGTTCGGTAGTATACCCGGGGCTTTTATTGCTGGAATCATTGTTGGCATTATACAAATGCTGGCTGCGCAGTATACTTATCCTGAATTAAAATTAGCTTTTATTTATGTACTGTATTTTCTCATCGTGTCGCTTCGGCCTCAAGGATTGCTAGGAAAAAAGGTTGCGTGAGAAATGATAGGGAAAATCTTTTTGAAACTTTTCGGGACTATGAAAGAAGCCGTCTCATTCGAGGATCTCCCCCGGTCAGAGCGGATAGTCTTTTCTTTGTTTGTTCTTTTCTTAGTTATTTTCCCATGGATAGTAAAATCTGGATTCGCTCGTGCAGTAATTGTACAGTTTTTGCTTTATGCAATGTATGGAATTAGTTGGAACTTTATCGGTGGATATGGAGGTCAAGTGGATCTGGGTGGAGCGAAGAACGTCGGCTTCGGTGCTTATGCTGTGGCTCTAATGATGGTATGGTGGGGGACCCCGTTTTGGATCTCTGTTTTCGTGGGAATAATCATAGCAGTGGCAGAATCTTTTGTGCTTGGATTTCCTCTCTTACGTTTGCGTGGGCATTATTTCGCCATTGGTACTCTTTGTGTAGCATTGGTGTGGCAGGAACTGTTCACATTCTGGAATTGGACTGGTGGGGCTCGTGGTATTCTATTGCCAATAAAGCGCCCACCTAACCTTCTTTATATGCAGCTAGATCCTATAGGTTACCATTACTTTATCCTTTTCCTTTTCCTTCTCAGTCTTTTTTGGCTAAACTGGTTTCGAAAGTCAAAACTAGGCTATGAGCTTCGGGCAATTAAAGCTAATGAAGACGCGGCAGCAAGCCTGGGGATAAATGTTCTTTGGGCAAAAGTTAAGGCCTATTGTATTAGCGCAGCTGTGGCTGCATTGGGAGGGGCATTCTATGCAGTCTACTTTTTATATATCGACCCTTTTTGCGTCATGCATCTGGATCTTTCGATTATGATCGCTATGACGGCCATGCTTGGAGGGGCTGGATCCATTTGGGGACCGATCATTGGAGCGTTGATTCTTATTCCTTTGGATCGGTACTTAGGTGCATCCTTGGGTGGTAAGGGAGTTTTGGGTGTGGATTTTCTAATTTATGCTAGTATAATTATGTTAGTCGCTGCATATCAGCCAAAGGGCGTATGGGGGATAGTTGAGACTCTTCGTAAACGAAAAAGAAAGGGCTTATATGTTGCTAGAAGTTAAGGATTTAGTCAAAAAATTTGGTGGTGTTATTGCTAACGATCACGTTAGTTTTTCAATTGATAAAGGAGAAATCGTTGGTCTCATCGGTCCTAATGGGGCGGGCAAAACAACGTTATTTAATTGTATAGCAGGATATCATAAGCCCGACAGTGGACAAATTCGATTTTTGAATATAGACATAACTGGATGGCCACCTTATCGGACAAATAAAATAGGAATAGCGAGAACTTTTCAAATTGTAAAAATAATGGATGGCCTTACAATAGAAGAGAATGTAATGGTAGGAGCCTTCTGCCGAACTTCTTCGCGAAAAGTAGCGCGGGAAGAAGCGCGAGAGATTCTTCACTTGGTCGGCCTAACCTCGGTAGCTGATTTATTCCCGTCAGAGCTGACGCTTGCAATGCAAAGAAGAGTGGAGTTGGCGCGTGCCCTTGCAACCAAACCAAAACTCCTTATGTTGGATGAATGTGCAGCTGGTTTGAATCCTCAAGAGATACAAGTATTTACAAATCTCTTGAAAAAAATTCATAAAGAAAAAAATTTGACTCTTCTCGTTATAGAACACGTCATGGAGTTCGTAATGACAATTTCGGATAGAGTGATTGTGCTTGCGAGTGGTCGCAAAATTGCTGAAGGCAAGCCTGAAGAAGTGGCACATGATCCAAAGGTTATTGAAGCATATTTGGGAGAAAAGTATGCTCGAAGTAAGTGAGGTAACCGCTGCTTATGGTGAGGTTCCGGTTCTTCATCAAATTTCATTACGAGTTACTCAGGGAGAACTTGTGGCTCTACTAGGATCAAATGGTGCAGGGAAAACAACCACCTTGAAAACTATTATTGGTGCTGTGCGACCATCTTCAGGGGCGATCAAATTTGAAGGTGTTGATATCACAAAGAAAACAACGCCTGAGATCGTCCAATTAGGGCTATCTTATGTGCCAGAAGGAAGGCTCGTTTTCAGTTCACTTACAGTGGAAGAGAACTTACGACTAGGAGCATTTCTTGCTAAGTCCAAGTCTGAAGTAAAGGCAAGAATGGAATATGTTTTTCATCTTTTCCCCATTTTGAAAGAGCGTCTTGGTCAAAAAGCCGGCACACTAAGCGGTGGGGAACAACAAATGTTGGCCATCAGCCGTGGGCTTATGAGTTGTCCAAAGCTTCTGATGCTGGACGAGCCTTCGCTAGGGTTGATGCCGAAACTAGTTGAGGAAGTCTTTGCGACAATTGCAAAGCTGAAAGAGGAAGGTCAGACTATCTTGCTTGTCGAGCAGAACGTACGCGAAGCTCTAGATATAGCTGATCGAGGGTATGTTATACAGACTGGGAGAATTGTAGCAAGTGGGCTAAGTAAGGATTTAGTGGAAAGCGATCTAATAAGGAAAGCCTTTTTAGGTATATAAACAAAAGGAGGGGCGTTGTTAATTGACTCCATAATTGCAGGGCTTTTAGCGGTTATGATTGTCTTTGTTGTTCTAGGAATTCTTACTGTTTCTGTAGCTTTTTTAAGCAAAATTTGTCGAAAAATGAACATGACAATCCCCCTGGATCAAGAGAAGGAAATGGTTGCGCTGTTTGCAGCATTACATAGTGCGTTTCGGAACCTACAATCAACAGGAGTTGAGTATGAGCTTCTAGTAGAAGGTAATGTTAAAAAATTGCAAGTTAAAGAGTGGGACAAAAACAAAGGTCAGGGAGTCATTCAACTGAACGAAAAACAGCTTGAAGTTTCGGTAGAAGAGGGTGATTTCAATGCTTGATAACGTTTTTCACTTCTTGATGACGACGGGGATAGTAAATTTAACTTACGGCCATATTATTATGCTATTAATTGGCCTAACCTTGATTTATTTAGGAATTCAGAAAAAATGCGAACCACTGCTATTAGTTCCCATGGGATTTGGGATTATCCTTGCTAATATGCCAATATGCGGGTTAGGAATTCACGAAGAAGGTGGTTTAATGTATTACATTTATAAGGGCGTTCAATTTGATCTCTATCCACCGTTGATTTTTCTTGGCCTGGGAGCTTTGACCGATTTTTACGCTGTTTTGGCACAACCAAAAGTTATATTATTAGGAGCAGCCGCACAAGTTGGTATTTTCTTGACGATGTTTGGGGCGATGGCTTTAGGTTTCAGTCCCAAAGAAGCTGCAGCAATTGGAATAATAGGAGGAGCCGATGGTCCAACAGCTGTTTTTTTGGCTAATAAGCTTGCTCCTCACCTCCTTGCACCGATTTCGATAGCTGCTTATTCTTATATAGCTTTAGTTCCTCTGATTCAACCCCCAATTATCAAACTCTTGACCAGCAGAAAGGAAAGGCAAATAAAGATGAAGTCCCTGAGAAAAGTATCCGATACTGAAAAAATTCTTTTTCCTATAGTTACTTTTATTGTCACTGCCCTACTTGTTCCCAAAGCTGCTCCGCTTATGGGGGCTTTTATGATAGGGAACCTGCTTAGGGAATCAAAAGTTACCCAAAGGTTAGCTGAGACAGCTGGAGGTGCTTTTGAAGACATTGTTACTATCTTGCTAATGCTTTCGATAGGGGCTTCTGCAGAAGCAACCACATTTCTTTCGGCACGAACGCTTTCAATTTTGATTATGGGCGTTGTGGCCTTCGCTGCTTGCACGGCAACTGGGGTTCTCTTTGGCAAATTGTTAAATGTCATATCAAAAGAACCGATAAATCCTATGATAGGTGCTGCCGGTGTTTCTGCGGTCCCTGGAGCAGCCCGCGTTGTTCAAAAGTTGGCATATGAGGCAGATCCATCAAACACATTGCTATTCCATGCGATGGGACCAAACATAAGCGGGGTGATAGGGACTGCTACAGTAGCGGGTGTTTTCCTCGCCATGTTTGGGAGGTGAGATTACTGTGTTTAGAAAAGTGGATTTAAACTGTGATATGGGGGAAAGTTTTGGTGCTTGGCGTATTGACATCAGCCCTAAAATATTAGAAAACATTTCTTCGGCCAACATCGCCTGTGGTTTTCACGCTGGTGACCCACTTGTTATGGAGGAAACGGTAATCCTTTGTAAACAACACCAAGTAGCTGTAGGCGCGCACCCAGGGCTCCCTGATTTAATGGGCTTTGGTCGACGAGAAATGAAGATAAGCCCTAGAGAAGCGAGAAATTATCTTCTTTATCAAGTAGGTGCTTTGTGGGCCTTTTGCACAAGCGTTGGTGTCGAGTTACAACATGTAAAACTCCATGGAGCTTGGTATAACATGGCAGCACATGATAAACACTTGGCTCAAGCAATTATCGACGGCTTATTGAGCCTAAAACCTCGTCCAATTTTGCTTGCTCTTTCGGGTTCGCCTTTGGCTCAAATGGCGGAGGAGGCAGGCCTTAAAGTAGCTCACGAAGTGTTTGCTGATCGCGCGTATAGCAGCGATGGAACCTTAATTCCCCGTAGTCATAGAGGAGCAGTGCTTGACGATCCAGAGCTTATTGCACAGCGGGTTGTAAAAATGGTCACAGAGGGCGCAGTAGAGACCATTGATGGGGAGGTAATTAGGCTCAAAACAGATTCTGTTTGTATACATGGCGATAATCCAAAAGCCGAAGCGATAGTGGTTCATTTAGCCGAGGCTTTGGACAAAGCAGGTATTTCAATTGTACCTTTGCGAGAGCTTGTATGAGCTTAACAAATGAAACGGTAGGGCAGGAGTTTCGTTTTCGCCCTATGGGGGATAAAAGCATTCTAATTGAATTTGAAGAAGTGATATGCCTGGAAGTTCATAAAAAAGTTAGACTTCTTTCGCAAGCAATAGAAGCGGCGCAAATTAACGGGGTTCAAGAAGTAATTCCAGCATATCGTTCTATTGTGGTTTATTATGACCCTTTTTTGATCACTTTTAATAAGTTGTGCGATCAAATTTTGCGAATCAAAGAACAAATTCATCACTTTATCTTGCCCAAAGCCCGATTATTTTATATTCCTGTTTGTTATGGAGGAGAGATGGGCCCGGATCTTCCTGAGGTAGCAAAATATGCAGGATTAACGGAAGAGGAAGTGATTAGGATTCATTCAGGAACTACGTACATTGTTTATATGATTGGTTTCCTTCCAGGATTTCCATATCTTGGTGGACTACCCCGTGAAATCGCTGTACCTAGGTTGTCAGAGCCTCGAACTAAAGTTCCAGCTGGGTCAGTGGGGATCGCTGGCGATCAAACCGGCATTTATCCCATTGAATCACCTGGGGGCTGGCGAATCATCGGTCGGACACCAATTCGACTTTATATCCCGGAACAAACTCCTCCCGTTCTGCTTGCTCCTGGTGATTTGGTGAAATTCTTCTCTATTTCTTTAGATGAATTTCAAGAAATACGAGAAAAAGTAGCGAAAAACACTTACGAGGTTAAAGTGGAGGAAGTAAATGGCGATTGAAGTCTTAGAGCCGGGGCTGTTAACAACCATACAAGATCTGGGTCGCTATGGCTTTCAACGATATGGTATTCCTCCTGCAGGAGCGGTTGATTCGTATGCGTTAAGAATAGGCAATTTGCTTTTGGGAAACGAAGAGGGTGAGGCTGGTTTGGAGGTGACGCTTATTGGTCCGACACTGCGCTTCGAGGAAGACTGTTGGATCGCAATTACAGGCGCAGATTTAGGGGCACGGATAAACGACATGGATGCGCCCCTTTGGGAAACAATCCCGGTAACACGGGGTGATATCCTTTCTTTTGCTGCGGAAAGACCTAAAAAGGGCATGCGAGCCTATATAACAGTAGCTGGAGGTATAGATATTCCACCTATTTTAGGAAGTAAATCTACCTATCTTCGTGCTACCCTTGGAGGAGTAGAAGGGCGAGCGCTCCGACAAGGAGATCGTTTGAATATTAAGCCCAGAGAAAGTCATCATAGACGTTTGCCACACGAGTATATTCCGCAGTATAAGCTTAAATCCATCCGCGTTATCCTTGGCCCCAATGAAGATCATTTTACATCAGAGGGTATCAGGACCTTTTTTTCGTCTGAGTATCAAGTACTTCCGGAGTCCGATCGCATGGCGCTACGCCTCAAAGGGCCGAAGATTGAGCACAAAAAAGGGGCTGATATTATTTCTGAACCGGTCTGTACTGGAGCCATCCAAGTTCCAGGAAACGGTCAACCAATAGTGCTTTTAACCGACCGCCAAACTACAGGAGGGTACGCAAAAATAGGGGTTGTTATCTCCGCAGACCTGCCAAGGCTAGCTCAAGCACAGCCTGGTGATATGGTTTCCTTCGAGGAGTGCTCACTGGAGATGGCTTACCAGTTGCTTCACGATGTTGAAAAAAGGATCTCACAAATTAAAGAACAAATTAAAAGGGGGCTTTTTGATTGCCGAGAGAGAAAATGTATCCGCACCCCATCGCGCGTTTATAACATAGAAATTGTTAAAAAGAAAGCTAATACATTCGCCGTTTCTGTCGCCGGAACTTTATACAATGTCACTGTGTTAACACAAAAACCGCAACTTATTGCACTGCCGAGTGAAAAAGACAAGTTTTATACTTTGACTGCCCCCATGCCAGGTGAAATATCCGAGGTCTTTGTATCACGTGGTGACAAAATTAAAAAAGGGGATAAGCTTTTGGTATTAGAAGCCTTAAAAATGGAACATACCTTGCTAAGCCCCGTTGAGGGGACGATCGCAGAAATAAGCATAGAAAAAGGCATGCGAGTAGAAACTGGGCAAATGTTAATGACAATCATAATTGAGACGCTGAATAAAGAATGATAAGTAAACTGACCAAGTTTTATAATTGCGACACTACATCTTTTATTACGGACTCTGACAATTTTAAAACCCGTAATGTTTGTATTAATGTGGCCTGATTGCTACTAACAGCAGGCTTTTGTAGATCGTTGGCAAGAATGTTTAGTATTCCAAACGTACGAAAATTGGTGCAGCTTATGAAAAGCAGGTCAGCCTGAGGATATTCCTTCAATAGCGTTTTTCCTAAATTGTAAGCTACATAAGGTTCTTGTCTGCCAATTTCAAGATTATCTTTTAACCCTAACCCTTGGATAGCAAGAACTTCGAAGCCGTTTTTCTGCATAAATTCCTTTTCTTTTTGATTAATTTCTTCAATATAAGGAGTTGCTATAACAATTTTTTGAGCCCCTTTCGCTTTCATAAAATCAACTACTGCTTGCGCTGTAACAACTATAGGAAGGCCGGTTGTTTTTTCTAACTGATGCGTGAGGGCTCTCATATACTCGACCCCAAAAAGAAGACCTCCAGTAGTACAACCATAGACAATAACATCTACACCCGCATCAACAAGGCTTTGTGCCGCAGAACAAACCAATTTGTTCATCTCTTCTAAACCAGCCACCGTTACTTCTTTAAGCGGTATACGCGCTACATGCAGAGAAACTCCAAGAGGAAGATGCTTTGCAAATTCTCCTTCCATTGTAGTATTAGAAGAGGGTATAATTAAACCAATGCGTCCTCTCCAACCAAACATAATTATCACCCCTTATTTTGTGCTTTTTCAAAAATTTAACTAAAGGAAGTACTTTTGGCAAGACTCCGAAGGCTTGTCTAATAACCGAGTTTGGGGTAGTTCTCTGAGCCATGGTGAGGGGGAAGCATGTGCAAAGACCGAAGCGTGTTTTTGCCGTGGCCCTAAGGCTGGCTCAAGAGGCGGAGAAAAAGAGGAAAAAGAAGCGGGGAAGGCCTCCAACTTATCCGGATTACCTTTATCTTGCCCTCCTCATTCTCCGCTCCCACTACAACTGGACCTATCGAGAGACAGAAGCCTTCTTCCGTGACCTTTTTCTGGATGAGCCTTGCCCAAGCTTCCAAGCCCGCTACTAGCCCATGCGCAAAAAGCTTGGGGAAGAGGAGCTTCATAAACTCCTGGAACGCCTAAAGGAGAGGTTTCGCCCTTTTCTTGAGAAAAGCTCCCTCCTCATCCTGGATAGCACAGGAATTCCTCAACGAGGCAAAACTCAAGAGCTCAAGTGGATGAGGAGGAGATTTCCCAGAGTGGTGCAGGGACATGCCAGGCTCTGTCTGGCCATACGCTATTCTCAAGAAGAGAAG
>Ga0185307_1002051_pt1 | contig 10701 bp, 4 predicted proteins | sample LHCtaG_FD_128010 | JGI IMG/M metagenome (GOLD analysis project Ga0185307, IMG submission 128010) | Hot spring microbial communities from Little Hot Creek, USA to study Microbial Dark Matter (Phase II) - LHC4sed_matched (SPADES... | ecosystem: Environmental > Aquatic > Thermal springs > Hot... | reverse complement strand
GAGCAACCTACGACCCAGCAGAGCATCCTTGGGCTGGGCAGACAACTTACGAAGCACTGGTTAAAGAACACTTGCTTGGGACAGGGCAATTGGAGCGCACGCTGACCCTCCAGTTTGCCTCGCCTACCACCTTCCGGCGGACAGGGATGACCTCAAGCCTGACCGATGGGGAGGGGCAAGCCTACCGGGTAGTGGGGCACAATTTCCTGCTGCCTTTGCCTGGGCTGGTCTTTGACAGTTACCTTCAGCGATGGAATGCCTTTGCCCCAATAGCACTTCCGCTGGAGGTGAAGCGGTTTGCGGAGGAATGTGTGGCAATAAGCCGCTACCGCCTCCAAACCGTGCTGGTGGAGTTTGGGGAGGTCCGTGAGCTTGGATTTGTGGGGACATGCCAGTTCACTGCGCTGGTAGCAGACCTCTACTGGTTGCGTATCTTGCACCTTCTGGCGGCCTTTGCCTTCTACGCCGGCACAGGCCACCACACCGCCCGTGGGATGGGGCAGACAAGGGAGTTGACAATAACCAGCGAGAAATGATAAAATAAGTGTGGAAGGGAAGAATCCGAGCATGAAAGGGGGTAAGGGCACTTTTGGAGATGCTCGGAATTTTGGCCAAGTGTGCCCCTACAATTAGTGGTGCAAAGGTTCTAAATCGGCACCGGTAGTGTATAATGGAGGCAAAAATCCGAGCATCCCCCCACTTTTTAAGGCCTGTGGAGATGCTCGGAAGTGAAAAAGATGGTAGTTTTTGACCAATTTTTGGTTACAAAGATGATGTTTGATGGCCTCTTGGGTGAAAAATTGAGCACCTTAACAATCTTGAGGAGTAGAAATGAATAGTGCTCCCTTCGGGGGATTGAAACATTAGACCTAACCCCCGGCCCCCTTCCCTTGCAGAGAAGGGGGGATTCTGGTGGGGCGGGTTTTCCCCTCCCCGTTTCGGGGAGTGGCCGGGGGAGGGGTTGATTGAAACTTTAAAGTGAGGGTGTGGGGATGATGCGAAGTCTACGGTGGTTAGCACTTCTTCTGCTTTTACTCTTGCTGGCTGTAGGCCAAGGAGCAAAAGCCCAACAACCTGCCCCAGCCGAGAATGTTTCGGTAGTTCTGGTTGTTGATAGCTCCGGAAGCATGAAGACCAATGACCCTACAGACCTCCGCTTCACGGCCGCAAAGCTCTTCATCAGCCTCTTAGATTTGAAAGATTCAGTGGGCATAGTAAACTTCGCCAGCAGGAGCCACGTCCTTGTAGATTTGGTGAGGATTGAAGCCGAGAGGGAAAAAGAGCCTTTGATGAAGAAGCTTGAAGGCATTGAAGCTAAGGGAAATACCCATATGCTCGCTGCGCTGAAAGATGCACGCACCCTCCTCTCTAAGGATACTTCCCCGAACGACAAATTCGTCGTCTTCCTCACCGATGGCGAACCGCACCCCGATAACTGGGATAAGATGAGCGATGATGAGAAACGGAATTACATAGAGGAAACCTTGAAAGTGGTTGGTGAGATAGACTGGCCTGTCCTCTCCATCGCCTTTACGAAAGAGGCCTATGTCCCGTTCCTTGAAGATGTGAGCAGAATAAGCAAGGGAAAGCTTTTCTATGCCGCTACCCCAAGAGAGCTTCCGGAGGTCTATGAGGAGGTCTTCGGCCACCTCAAGGACAGGACAATATTCGGCCCCGGATTCGTGGACGCTCCGACCTCGGTCAAGTTTACGATTGACCCCTTTGTCAAGAAAGTAAGCTTCGTAATCGTCAAGCCGGAATCGGTAACAGTGAAAATCCTCACCCCTGGTGAAAGAACTCTTGACCTTAGCGACCCGAAGGTGGTTCGCTTCTTAACCCCTCGCTTTGAGACCGTGACAATTGAGGATCCGGCCCCTGGGACTTGGACAGTGGAGCTGAGTGGCTCTGGAGAGGCGCATGTTAAGGCCATCGTCAAATCCAAGCTCCGCATCCTAAGCCCCTCACCTCTATCCCCTCACCCAAAGGGCAAACCAATGCTCGTGGCGGCCAGCCTGAACGAGCTTCAACCAGATGGTTCATACAAACGTTTAGTCGGAGATCGCATCTTCTTGGCTGAGCTGACCACCCCCAAAGGTGAACGGCTATCCTTTACCCTCTACGATGACGGGACCCATGGAGACAAAATGATGGGGGATGGCATCTTCTCCACACTTTATAACCCTGAGCTTGAAGGCCCCTTCAACATCCTCTTCCAAACCTGGGAAGGACCCATCCCTGTCCGCTCGGAGAGGACGATATGGGTTTTGCCATTCCCCGAATTAATCGTTGATTCTCCGAAGGGGGAGGAATACGAACTTAAGGAGCCCTCCTTAGCCATCAAGGCCCATTTGGAATTAGAGGGGAAACCTTTCACATTGGAAGGGGCCAAGGTCATAGCAAAGGTGCGAAGGCCCGATGGAAGCGTGGAGACATTGGCCTTGCTCGAGAGGCATGGCTTTTATGAGGCCGCTTTCATCCCTACCGAAGGGAAGCATGAAGTCACTTTTACCCTGGAAGGGATTTATAAGAAGACCCCCTTCACCGATTCCAAGGGTGTATCCTTCGGAGTTAAGTTCCTTATCCCTACCATCTTCATTCGCCCCGGCGAGGTGAACCTGGGGCGTATTGATGGCCTCAAGGAGGGGAAGGTAATAACCTTCACCGTGGAATCCTCCTCTCCCCATGAGGAGCTCCTGACGGCAAGTGTGCCCGAGTTTGAGAATTTAAGGGTCTCTTTAGAGCCGAACCGAATCCCACCGAGTGGGAAGGTGCAAGTTAAGCTCACCATCTCGGCGGTGCCCCCCTTTAAGCTCAGCCTTTTCAAAGCGATGGACTGTAAGGGAAGCATCGTCTTCTCCTCACGGGCGGGGGTGGTTATCTCACCTGCCGAGGTCCACCTCAGGTTTCACATACCTTCCCTTTGGGAGATTTATCGGAAATGGGTATTCTTAGCAGTTTTGCTCCTCTTGAGCGTCATCTTTGGGGGAAGAAAAGTGAAACAAATTATGAAGGGGCCCCTTCTCACTGGCACCCTCCTCTACTGGACGGAAGCCACTAAGGGTTCGCCAACCATGGTAAGTTTAGATGAGCTTGAGAAAAAGGCGATAACCATTGGCCAGGACCCTAAATGTGATATATGCTTGCCTGATCCGAAGCTCAACCCTAAACATGCCCAACTGAGGGCAAGGAAAGAGGAGGGGGAGGTTGTGGTAGAGCTAAACCCCTTGGAGGATTCCGAAATATACATTGGCTTTCGCCGCTTGACCACCTCCATAACGCTGCGCCATAAGGACGAATTTCGGATGGGTGATTACACCTTTAAGTATCTGAAAGAAGAAGCCTTTTAACGCTTGCTAAAGGAGGTGGAAAATGGAAAGGGTGCAAGAATTTTACTTCTCCCCTACCCTCATCATTGGCCTTGGGGGGACGGGGCAAAAAGTGGTTAGGAGGGTAAAGGGAAGGCTGAGGGAGGCCTTCGGTGATGTCCCAATCATACGCTACCTGGTTATAGACACGGACAGCACGGCCAATCAGCCAGGTGAGGAGCCTTTAGAGGACTACGAGCGAGTGGAAATGAGAGGATTTGACCTCAACCAGGTCGTGGAAAATCTGTCGAGGTTTCCTTCCATTCAGAAGTGGTGGCCTGCCCCTGGACTTAAGCCAGGCTTCATCCGTGGCGGCGCTCCCCAGCAGATGCGATGTGCAGGTAGGTTGGCCCTCTTCAGCAAATATTCTGACTTCATCCCAAAGCTTAGGGAAGCTGCTAGCGCATTGGCGGAGATTGAGAACTATACAAAGACCGAAGAAATGAGCACCCCTGAAAAAAGATACATCGTTGAAAGGGGAGAAGAAGGGGTGCCCATCATGGCGAAGGTCTTTATCATACTATCCCTCTGTGGGGGGACGGGGAGCGGCATCTTACTTGATGTCGCCTATCTCTGCCGTTACCTCCTTCAGGATCTCCACCCAAGGATTAACGTCATGGCCGTTTTGCCTACCGCGCTGGATACGATACCCACAATAAGAAGAACTACTATCATCAGGGATAAGAACAGGGCCAACACCTATGCTTGCCTTAAAGAGATAGACCATTTCCTTTCCAACCCTCGCTGGGTCTGCTTATACCCTGATGGGGCAAGCGTTGAGGTTAGTGCTCCTCCCTTTGACTTCATGTACATGGTGGATTTGCATAACCAAAAGGGGGAAAGGCTGAACTCCATAGATGACATCTGTGAGATGATCGCCAGTGCCATCTTTCTTAGCACTGGGTTGCCCACAGCGAGGGAAATAGAGAGGCAGGATACTATCTCTCATATCACTCTTGCTCAAGTTCAGGGTAAGTTTAGAGCTTACAGTTCTGTGGCAATCACTTCCCTCATCTTTCCAAAAGAGAGAATCTTGGACTATTGTTCAGCAAAGATGGCTGAGGCCTTGATCAGGGAGGGTTTCTTGCAAGGGAGCGAAAGCAGCAGCGTTAAGATAAAGAAGAGCGATGTTGAACAAGCCGTCTCCGCCTTCCTCGGCGAGGCACACCTTAGAGCCGAGGATGTCATGTCCGAGTTGCGAAGCGGTAGGCAGGTGTTCATCACCAAGAAATCCGAGATTCTCAGGAGCCAGGACGCAGCAAACGCCCTCCGGCTGCTCACGGAGCAGGAGGAAGACAATAGGAACCAAAGGCAAGAACAGGCAAACTTGATCAAGGAGAAGGCTGCATCGCTCCTTGAAGAAGCAAAGGAGGCCTTGGAACGCAGGGTGCTGGACGAGGTAAAGGAGAGGGGCTTACACTTTGCTGCTCTTTTCTTGGAAACGCTGACTCGTGAGCCTCAGCCTGGGGAAGTTGGCGTAACCACCACATCGCTATTAGGCTTGCGGCGTAGAATAGAGTCGGAAGGAGTCCCAGAGGAGGCCCTGAAAAAAGCTGAGGGGAGCTACACCAAGGCGAAAAGCCAGCTCAAAGCATTTGAAGGGAATACTTTCTGGAAGGTGATAAGGTTTATCTCAAAGTCCTGGTGGCAGCGAAAATTGAAGGGGCACATCTCAAATTGCCTCACGAACATGGAGGAGGCTAACGGGAGGGCCATTGACATTGAGGCCCAGAGGAGGGCATTGGATCTCTACAACGCCCTGGTAATGGAGGCGAAGCGCCTTCTATCAAGCCTGGCACAGGTCCGCCAGAAGCTGATGATTGCTGCAGAAAAACTCTCAGCCGAGGCTGAAGATAAGCTAAAGCCTCCCTCGGCCATGGAAGGGGTATACGAGCTGGCCACAGAGGTAGTTGATGCCGATTACATCATGCGATACTATGAAGAGAAAGCAATCTCCATTGACTTACCCACCGCCTTCAGGGGATTTGCCCAGAGCCTCCCGGATACGAGGGTGGCACAGTTGGAGATGAGGAGTGAGAAAGATTATATCAACCGGCTAAAGGAATATGCTGCTGGCTACTTCCGGGAAGGCCTGGAAAGGATTCGCTTGCTCGACCTCTTAAGCGAAAGAGCACCTGAAGAAATAGAAAGGCAATTCCAGAAGCTCATTAGTCACTGCGAGCCATTCTGTCGGTATAATAAGGCTGGCCTTGGCGAAGAGCCAGAACCTATTTTTGTGTCCATCATCGGCGTTGAGGATAAGGGTGACCTTAGGATTCCGGAGCGCTACCGCAACGAGGCCATATCCACCGGCCTCAGGCACCGCATTGATGCCCTTAGGGCTTTTCATGGCATCCCCGCTTTCCTAATAAGTGATATGAGAGAATACAAGGGCTGTTACGAGAGGGAGAAAAGGAGAGGCGTAGACCCATTGCACATTGGCCAAGGATGGGATAGGTTTGAAGACATTTTCCCAGAGCTTAAGAGGGAGGCCAGGGACATCTTCGCCCTCGCTTTGGCCTTTGACTTCATCGTTCAGATAGGGGAGTGGTACTACTTTGACCCCGACCGGAAGTACAAGGAAAAGGGAATACGATTACCCGTAGAGAATAGGCTCGCTCAAGGGAGGGAGAAAGCAGAGGAAGCTTTCATTGAAAGGGACGATATAGTGAGTAAGGCAATGGAGCTTATTGAAGAGGAAATCACCAGGAAAGGAAATGAGGCCATCATAAGCTTCTTGGAGCAAAAGATAGAGGAAAACGAAGGAAAAATCAGGGAACGTCCCACCAGCGACTTGCGGGAGTTTTGGGAAAGGGATATTGAAGCCTTCAAGCGCAAACTAAAAGCTTTGCAAGGGTAAAGGGTCTTTATGGAAGAGAGATTAGGCATTACAGTATTCCCTTCGGTGGTCATAGGCCTGGGGGAATTTGGGCTGAGAATAATTGAGAGAGTCCGCTCCGAGATTATAGAGGTTGAGCCAAAGCTGGAGCTCATCACCAGTTTTGTGGCCGTGCGAGGGGCAGGCGAAGGGAGAATAAAGGCCTTCTCCCTCACCGACTCGCCGATTGAGGGTGAATGCGTAGACATGCCGCGACGTGAGGCCTTCCAAACATTTCAAATCGCCCTGCCCGAGGTGCAAGTGCAGTTACATGAAGCCATCAGGAAAGTGAGGCTCCATCGGAGTCTGGTTGCCGTCGGAAAGCGGCCGGAGGAGATAGGCATCTATGTTTACATTGTGGCCGACCTGAAGGAAGGCATCTCAAGCGGCATCATCCTTCCCCTGTCCTATCAAGTTCGTGGCCTCCTTGCAGATCAACCTTACCATTCCATTGTTGGCCTCTTCTCAATTGCTAATTTCTCGCCACCCTTGGAGCAACAAAGGGAGAGGGCAATGCTATATGCTGCCCTTAAGGAATTGGATTACTTCATACGGATGCCCTACGACAAGCCCAGCGTGAATGAGATTATGGGTTTTCCCGTGAAAGGTCCTCCCCTTAACCACTGCTACCTGTTTGATGTAACCAAGGAAGATGGTTCCTTGGTTGAGGGGCCCGAAGAGTTACGTAGCGCCATGAGTTGTTTCTTGCTTTCTCTACTCATTTCCTCCTTTGAGGAAGAGATGGGGAAGAGGCTCCATCGCCTCGGTTTGGCAGAGAGAGGCGGATTCTATTCCGGCGGAGGGGTTGCTGTTTTATACTACCCTGTGGATAGGGTAACAACTTGGTGCGCGGCTAAACTGGGAGCAAATTTCATAGAAGAGCAACTTCTCAGGCCGTCACGCCTCAACCTCAGTGCCTTGAGCGAGGAGGGCGAGCAGGCAGGAGAGGAGGCCTTAAGCCTTAAAAAGTGGATGGGGAAGCTAATAGACGGGATACCAGCCAGAATGACTGGCAAAGGACTTCACATTGAGCTGGAGGTGGATAGGCCGAATTTTGACGAGATAGCCAAGGAGGACTGGGCTGATAGAATTGCCAGCTTTGATTCCCTCTTCGGAACACATCGCTTCCCTCTCTATCAGCGCAAGCTGGAGGAGAATGCTTCCCGGCTCCATGAGCGGGTTATATCTCGGCTTTCCAAAGCCCTTGATTCTGCCTTAACGGAGGCTCGGCTTTACCCATCCGGCATCCCAGGGGCTCGGAAAATCCTGGAAAAGTTTGAGGAGACCTTGGCGAAGCGGAAGCAAGAATTGGAGCAATATAGGGCTGAATTCCCATTAGACCCTGAAGGAGACCTGCGCACCTTGGAGGAAGCTGCCCTGAACTTCCCACCTTTCCCTGCCCTCTTGGCTCGGCTTCTACTCCTATGTATCCTGGAGGTTTACCTTGGCCTTTCCTTTTTCCAGTTGCTTGATTTCCTCTCCCTGTTTTCTCTCCTCTCCCTCTTTGCCCTTTGCCTCCTCACCGTGGTAAGTGGCCTTTGTTGGTTCAAGCGAAAGGACGACCTACTCATCCAGAAGCGGGAGAGGTGCATGGAGAACGTGGGACGCAAGTACAGCGCCATGTTGGAAACCCAGGCCCTTGCCAAAATCAGGGAGACTATACAGAAAGTTGAGGAATGGATTGGGGAGATGAGGGCAAAGTTGGATGAGCTTTGGAATGAGCTGGAAGAGGCGCAAAACAAGCTGTACCAGGCGATGGAAGCAAGCCTTGTAGCAGCGGAGCCTTTCGTGCGCTTGGCGGTGAGCGAGGAAGTCCTTAGAGACTTTTACCTCCGCTTTGTCCCTTCAAAGGAGGCTTTGCTTTCTTCTTTACTGGAGGAAGAAGGGTTACTCAATAATTGGAAGGACCTCAAAGAGGGGATAATTAGGGAAAAGCTCCTTTCTTTTGGAAAGAAAGCCTTCAGAGGACCGCTGCGGGGGGTCTCGCTTGAGCAAATCTTGCGGGAGCGGATACCCCCTTCCCCGGAGGAGAGGCTGAGACCTCTTTTAGATTTGGCAGTGCCGCTTTTGAAGTTCAACCTTGAAGGTCTCGGTGAGGGGCTCTCCGCTTGGCCAGGAGATTTCATCGCCTTAGAGAACTTTTCCTCCTCAGTGCTGAGCTCCTTCATCTCCAAGGAATTAAGAGAAATGGAGCATTTCTCTACTGGTGACCCCTATCACGTCTTCCTTTGCAGGACGAGGCACCTTCTGCCTTTGATTTCCATCGGGACGGTAGCGAGACTGCTGAGGGAGCTTTATCAAAAGGTGGATAAAGAGGAGAGGAAGGCCCTACATTTACTTGACGAATGGGCTGACCTTCCGGAACCATCGGTTAGCGGTCAGAGAGTAGGGGGAAGAGAATGCTGAGGAAGCGTTTCTTTCAATCGGTTTTAGCGTTTGTGTTACTTTTCTTCGTCTTGCCCACCAACCTTCTGGTTTGGGCATCCACGGCCCCTCATCTTACCGTAGGTGTGAACTATAAATGGTTGCTCCTCTTGGGCATTTGCTTCCTTCTAGTTCTCATCTTGGTTGTGCTCTTCTTTAAACCTGAGGGGAAACTCGCTTGGGCCGATGAGCTTTGTTGGGCTGGGGATTTGCGGGGGTTGGATAACTTTCTCCTTTGGGTTTTGCCGCCAATTTCTCTTGGCCTGGCGCTGGCTGCAATCAGGTGGGAGACGGAAGGAGCCCTTTTCCTTTCGGTGCTGGTGTGGTTCGGCTTGCTGCTTAACCCCAAGGAAAGACCTTCCAGGAAGCCCATCCCTTTACCTGTTAGGGTTCCGGACGGCGATATTCACAAGTGCTACAGGTGGAAGTTTAGCGAAAGTTTGCCCCACTCTGCGGAGAAGATCCCCGTGGAGTTCACCCTTGAGCTTGATATAAACAGTGGTAGATATAGGGCATGCAAGGAGGAGCCGAGGGAACTAAACCCTCTGCGGTGGGACAAATATGTATTGGCCCCTCTGCCTGAGGTTGAGGTTTTGGCGTGGAAAATGGCCGAGCTCCATCGGAAGAGGGGGTATTGCAGCTACGACCAGGCTGCTAACGTGTTAGCTTTTGTCCAGCAGTGCATTGTGTACACTAAAGACCTCTCGCCCGAGGGAGAAGAAATAGAGTATCCCAAGTATCCAATTGAGAGTCTGGTAGAGGAAACTGGTGATTGTGAAGACCATGCTATCTTAGCGGCGGCGGTCTTGAAGAGGATGGGATTTGATGTAGCGCTTCTTTTCTGTCCTGGCCATGCCGCCCTTGGCGTTGCCGGCGCCGAGGGATTACCAGGCACATATATAGAGGACAGGAGAACCGGAATCAAGTACTTCTACGCCGAAACCACAGCTGAGGGGTGGGAAATAGGTGAGCTGCCGCAGGAACTGAGGGACGAGGAGTTCATAATTCTGCCCATAGTCTTGGCTATTGAGCGGTAAACAAGAATTTTGATGGCTCCTGGGCCGCGGTTGGATTAGGAATGGGTAAGTTTCATGAAAGATTCGGTTGGAAGTGTGAATGGTCTTGGAAGCGCCATCTTTTATTTTAAGGTCGGCGCAGGCCGACCCCAGGCCTAAGGCCCAGGTAGGCTGATTTCAATCGGCATCAAGCTTGCCCTTTCCAGTGAGATGGGGTGAAATATAGCCAGCAAGCATTTTTATGTTTGTGCCTGTTGCTTTAGGCCGTAGCTGGCTTCACGGGACATTTCCGGACTATGGAATAGGGAAGTGGATGGTAACGCAGGAGAGCGGAGGCTATCTTTATGTAAGCCAAGGCCAAAATCCGAGGATGAGGTGGGGTCGGTGCACTTTCTGCGAGCCTCGGATTTTTGGGTGGGCATGCCCCTACTGGTAGGGGATAAGCAGCCATGGATTGGCACTGGTGGGGCATGGTGGTGGCAGAAATCCGAGCATCCCCCCACTTTTTGGGCATGGGGATTGAAACGACAGCTTGTGGGTTGGGGAGTGTCCCGAAAATTGCATAAACAAGACGTAGAAATGAAGAGCATCCCCTTCGGGGGATTAAAATCACCTATCCTGGGCTTATCGCAGCTACGTTACGCCTGTGAGCTAAAGAAAATCCCCTTCGGGGGATTGAAATGTTGCTGTCGGTTTGAGCCACATCGTCCATCGCTTGGGTAAGTGCATCCCCTCTGGGGGACTGAAATGTGTGAGCACGAATTTTAGAAGTGGCAAGGGCGCAGAGGACGCAAAAACTTCGCGCCCTTGGTGTTTTTTGTGGTTCAAAATCAACTGCTTAAGGGGATTACTGCCGCTGAAAGGGGCAAACGAAAGGGCCAGAGTTTAAGCCTAATCCCAGTGGAAAACCCGCAGCTCGCTGAAGGGGCTTAGGGGAATTATCCCACCCTGCTCCGTCTTGTATATTACCTGAACTTGCCACTCATAGGTGCGATCGGGTTGGTCTGCTGCGCCGTGG
>Ga0185307_1002050_pt1 | contig 10702 bp, 12 predicted proteins | sample LHCtaG_FD_128010 | JGI IMG/M metagenome (GOLD analysis project Ga0185307, IMG submission 128010) | Hot spring microbial communities from Little Hot Creek, USA to study Microbial Dark Matter (Phase II) - LHC4sed_matched (SPADES... | ecosystem: Environmental > Aquatic > Thermal springs > Hot... | reverse complement strand
TTTACCCTCAAAAAACAACTCCAAAGTAGGCCGCCTATAGGCGGCTTTTAACTCTCTTGAAATTGCTGGAATAGTTTGTCCAGGCTCCAGCTCTGTGGAATCCCAAACGGCTATGCGCACTTTTTCAGCCTCGTGTCCAGCAGCCAAAGCTTGAAGGGCTAGGTGTACAACAGCCATGTGCGCTGCAAAAGGCATAATGTCAATACCCGTCAAGTCCTGCTCCAAAAACCGTTTATGATCTTCAAAAGTGAACTCGCCCTTCTCCCTCAAAAGCAACTCCCTTTTACGCCGGTAAGCGGCAACAAGAAGCGTCCCACTTCCACAAGCCAAATCCAAAACCTTCGCATCAGCCCTATCAATAGCCAACTGAGCCAAAATCTCAGCAGCCTCATTATTAGTGTAAAAAGCAGCCACAGCCTTCCGAACCTCAAAAGGAATAAGCTCATGAAAAACCTTACCCAACAAATCATGCCTAATCTTTTCCGGCGCCAAAGCCTTAACAGCCACAACAGCCTTCCGCACAACATCCACAGCAGAATCAGGCAAACGCGAAGCCACATCAAAACCAAAAACACTGCTGTAGTTCCTACGCAAAACAGGCTCAAAATAAGCCCTCAAATCGCCGGGACGCCTAATCCTATCCTCATCAATAACCGCAAAACTCGCATCCACCCGCGTCAAAACATGATAAAACAACAACTGATTAACAAGCAAATAAGCAGCAGCATGCCTCATCTCCTCCAGAGGATAACGCCCCTCCTCATACTGCAAAACATTCTCAAAAACACTTTTACCGCCAAAAATATCCTCCAACTCCCTACCCTGCAACTGCCTAACACAAGCACCAATATAATCAACAACCTCCCTCAAAACCCGAATAGCAAAACCAGTATCCGCCTCCACAACCAAAGGCCTCAAAACATGCCCAGCAATCCAATCAGCCACCTCATAAAGGCTACCCCTAAAAGGCTGACTAGGCCTCAAATCCTTAAAAATCCCAATACAACTAATCTGCGTCTTAGGATCCCGCGCAATACTCAAAACCACATCCGCAGGCCAAGGCCTCCTCAACTCCTCCGGAAACAAAACAGCAAAAGCACCCTTCGCCTCCCCAATATGCTTACTATAATCATACAGCTGAACCATAGCATCCAAAAGCTTAGTCTCAGCCCCCAACTTAGTCTCCACCACATACTGCGCACCATCCCGCAAAACAAGGTCAGGCATCAAACGCCTACCATCAACAGTCCTAAAACTCACCTCCGGAACAACCACAACACCCCTACGCCTAAGCTCCTCAACCAACAAATCCCGCAAACTCATCTCAGTAGGCTTACCCAAACCCAACCCACACAACCACCAAAACTATCTAACCAACTCCACCTTAAACTCTTTCCTCACAGATTTAACATGCCTAAAATGCTCGTCTCCAGTAACAAGCGTTAGGCCTCTCCTTATGCATATTGTGGCTATTAAAATGTCTATGGCTGGGATGGGCCTCCCCTTTTTAAGAAGGGAGACGGAAACCTTTAAGGCTTCATCGTAATCCTCAACGTTTGGGTATATGACGCCTAAACCCTTAAGGTCCAAGGCCTTCGGAAACTCGATTATGTTTAGAATTGTTGTGAAGCCTTTAACGTCGCGGCGGCCGCTTTTCAAAAAGCCTATCAACGCGCTTGTGTCGTAGACTGAAGCCTCCTCCACTCCAGCTCCCTCGCCTTTTCGTAAAACTCCAAAGCCTTTTCTAGGCTTATGCCGCCCACGTCAAGGCTGGACTCCCTCAAAAGCTCAGCAAGCCTCTCCGATGGGACAACACCCCGCTCCATAACCTCAAGCCGCCAAACATACTCGGCTAAAGCCTTCCTCACAACCTCGCTCCACCGAACCTCAGAATACTTCTTCATCTTCCTATACAACTCTTCCGGAATCGAAACAGTTATGTTAACCATACACAACTTTATGTGAAATCACAGATTTAAGGATTTTCACAGAAAAAGTTTACAAACAAGCACCCGAAAAATACCTATGGGCAAAATTGAATCTGCTTTCATGGTTTGACCCTTGGCGTTCGCCCCTTTGCACTTGTCCGCCTAAATTAACCTTTAACCCCTACACCGGATGCGACCACAAATGCGTCTACTGCTATGCCACCAGCTACATACCACACTTCTACAATTGCCGTCCCAAAAAAGACCTGCTGCAACGCCTAAAACGGGAAGCCGCCAAACTCAAAGGCGAACTCATCTCCATCGCCAACTCCTCAGACCCATACCCAACAGTTGAGGCTGAAACGGGCTTGACAAGGCGTTGCCTAGAAATATTAGCCCAACACAACTGCAGAATCCAAATAATAACCAAGTCCACCACCGTTTTGAGGGACACCGACCTCTTAAGACGGGTGCCCTCCATGGTGGCCATAACAATAACAACCGACAATGTGGAAACAGCCAAAACCCTAGAACCCAACGCGCCGCCGCCCACTGAACGCCTAAAAGCTGCTGCAAGCCTCATAGCAGACGGCATACCAGTGGCTGTGCGCATAGACCCAATAATCCCATACGTAAACGACAATCCAGAAACCCTTATGAAGACGTTAGCCGAAACCGGTGTTAGACATGTTACCGTTTCCACCTACAAGGTTAAGATGGACAACTGGCAAAGGCTAAACCTAGCCATGCCAAAAACAGCGGAAAAACTAAAACCCCTCTATTTCGAAAAAGGCGAAAAAATGGGGAGATACACTTATCTGCCAAAAGCCTTGAGGATTAGGCTTATGGAAAACCTAGCCAAACTAGCCAAAAAACATGGATTAGCCTTTGCCACATGCCGCGAAGGCTTAAAAGGCTTAAACACAGCAACCTGCGACGGCTCATGGCTTATTAAAGAAAGGAAGGCTTAAAGCGTTTTACCAGAATCCACCCTTCGAAGTTAGCTTAATTTCCGCCTCAAGGGAGCCCAATCCAACAGATGCAAAAGTGAAGTTGTAGCGTCCGCTAGAAAGCCTAATCCACTCACTAATGTAGGTTGTTTGACCACCCTGCGTTGCAGCATGACTCCATAACAAACTGTCGCCGCACATAATCTTCGCATTCCAAAGCGCGTTGCCACTGCGAACATAAACCTCAACCCTAACATAGTCATGGAGGAATGGGACCTCAAACTCCACGCGCCTAACGTCTGCGCCCAAGGTGAAGGAAACCTGAAAATCAACCAAAACCCTTGGGTATGTAAGAGCCAAATAGGCGACAAGCACAACTGCAACGAGTGCAATAACTATTGCCAAAACTATTCTAGTCCTCGACTTCTTGGGAGAGACGCCCACAAACCAAACCTCCATCAACTTCAACTTCGGAACATGGACTCAAATACCCATACAGCATAATTTAGGGTTGTGAAGGCAAAATCAATATTCCCCCTAAACAGAAGCCAAGGCCGCAACAGCCACAACTATTAGAATTACGCCTGAAAAAATGAAAACAGCAGCTAAGCCTATAAAGAAAATTGATAAGGGATTCATTTCAAAAAGCATGTTTGCGCTCTGCGTCATGAGCAATACGCCAACCACTATGAGAACCAAAGCGGCAAAAAGCATCCGCCAGGAAAACTCTTCCCTTCTGCTCACGCAACCGCCCCAGCCAACATTTCCCCCAAGAAGAAATAATGCTTGTGAATTTGAAATTCAGCTATGGCAAACGTTAAATCCTCATTTAAACGGATAAAATGGAAACGGTGAGCCTTTGCCAAAAGATGAAGAAATATTAAAGGTTCTTAAAGAAATAAAAGCCCTACTGGAGCCTAAGCCACCGCCACCGCCTCCACCACCGCCAAAAGGCCTATGGAAAGAGTTTCTAGACTTCATATCCAAGTACAAGGTTATGGGAATGGCTGTGGCTTTCATCCTCGGCTTATACTTAGGCGCTTTAGTGAAAGCGCTCGTAGACGACCTAATCATGCCGATAATAACGCTTATCCTACCAGGCGTAGAGTGGGAAGTCTTCGTTCTGGGGCCTTTCCGCATAGGCCATTTCGTAGGCGCCTTGATAACATTCCTTCTAGTGGCCTTCGTGGTCTTCCTAATAGTGAAGATAACCAAAAAATGGGGAATCGAATAGCCAAGATGCATTAGTTCTTTTTCTGCTTGTTGGACATAATTATTTAGGCTTATAAACCTTGAAAAGGGAAAGCGTCAACAAGACAAGCATTATAAGGTGTAGCCTCTCATTATTTTTCAAAACTTAGGAGGGAACTTATTGGGCTTTCTTCCTCAATGTGCCAAATGTCCAAGCGCTTATTGTAGCCGCACACCATGGGAGAAAATTGATAAGGAGAGGCTTCCAGCCTTCTGTCCCATGAAAACCAGCATGGAAACCATTAGGTCAGCAGTTGAACAGTACAGCGAAGACAGTGTTAAGCGAATTTATGTTCCAGCAACCATCACAGAGAAGGAAGCCTATGAGGTTGTTAGAGGCGCATTAATGGCTGTCCGCCCCAGAATTAAGGAGCTTATAGAGTTCGCCAAACTAATAAAGGCTGAAAAGCTGGGTGTAGCCTTTTGCGCGGGACTATCCGATGAGGCTGCGAGAACCGTGGCTGTTCTTGAAAACGCTGGGTTTACAGTGGCGTCGGTGAGGTGCAAATGCGGCGCCATAGACAAAACTGAACTCGGCGTGGCTGAAGAACACAAGATTGGCGGTCCATCACAGTTCGAGGCTGCCTGCAATCCCCTCGTCCAAGCCAAGCTTCTAAACGATGCTGGAACAGACATAAACATCCTTGTAGGGTTATGTGTAGGACACGACATGCTTTTCACCATGCATTCAAAGGCTCCGGTGACAACCCTAATAGTTAAAGACCGCCTTTTAGGGCATAATCCAGTCATCGCCCTCTACAGCGGCTACCACAAGGATTTGATGAAACTGCAGAAGCGGCTATGAAAAGCCATGATGGTTAAAGAAGTTTACGCTAAAACCATTCTGTCCAAGTCAAAGGTTCTTGATTATACGGTTAACCCCTACATTGGCTGTGAGCATGGCTGCACCTATTGCTATGCCCGTTTCATAAAAAGGTTCACCAACCACCAGGAGCCGTGGGGAGAATTCGTCGACGTGAAAATTAACGCTCCAACCCTGCTCCAGCGGGAAATAAACAGTAAAAAGCCTGGAAAAGTCTGGATTAGCGGCCTCTGCGACCCCTACCAGCCTTTAGAGGAGAAGTATGGCTTGACAAGAAGATGTCTTGAAATTTTGCTGAGGAAGGGTTGGCCCGTCACTGTGCAGACAAAATCCACCCTTGTGCTGCGGGATTTAGACCTCTTTTTAAGAAACTGCAAAAACGTTGAAGTAACCCTTACCATAACAACAGCCGACGAGAAAATCAAGCAGATTTTCGAGCCTAAGGCGCCTTCCATAAAAGAACGCATAGAAACCCTAGAGAAACTGCATTCGGCCGGTGTGAAAACGTGTGTTATGATTGCGCCTTTGCTGCCGAAAGCCGAAGACTTGATTGCGGAGATTGCAGATAAAACCAGTTACGTTATAGTTGACAAAATGAACTATCATTATGCTGACTGGGTATACAAAAAATATGGGTTGGAATACGCTATCAGCGAGGAATTTTTCAGAAAGAAAAAACTGGAGGTGGCTGAGGTTCTCGCAAAAGAGGGAATCCCCCACGAGTTCATATTTTGACTCTAGTGGGCGGACGCTTTCTTTTGCTGGCGGCTGCTGCAAGCACTGTTATCACCATGAAGATTAACGGGATTAAGCCTAACGGAAATTCTGGGATTATGGCTATTTCATGTTCCGAATGGGTGAAGTTTATGTAAATGTATGTTTTCGCCGCGTCTGTCCAGTTTCTGAAAGGCCAAGGCTTACCGTTTAAGAGAACCGTATAATTGTTTTGCCACAATTCCCACACGATGATGGTGGGAATGGTTACTCTGCAGAAGCCTACTGTGCCCCCCGCCCCAGTGACGTTGAAGCTTACTATTTTCTGTTGTATGTTGATTTTGAAATCTGAGATGGTTGAATTGCTTATAATGTCGATTTCATGGGACGCCCCATCCCATGTTCCAGCGTCAAAAACGTTAATTGGCCCCATAAGCGGGTACCTGTCAACGTTGTCAGCGTCAATGGTGTATGCTGTGTCGCCTATTCCATCCATGTCTGGGTCAACCCCCGTATAGCCGCTCCAGTAGTTTCCGCCGGATGGGTAGCCGTCGTCCCAAAGGTTGTTTAACGAGGTGTCAGTTTCAGCGTGGATTGTGTTGTTTATGAAGTTGTTGTGGTAAATCTTGTTGTCTTCTGAATAGTAGCTGAGGTCTACGCCATACTCGTTGTTCGTTATAGTGTTTCCGTAGACAATGTTTCTTGACGCATTGGTAAGATAAATGCCCTCATAGCTGTTTGTCAAATTGTTTGCACAAACACTGTTCCCAGAAGAATCGCCCAGATAAATGCAGTCTCCGGTGCTGTCGGCTATGTGGTTTCTGCATATGATGTTATTATTTGAACCAGAATATATGTAGAAGCCGCAATCGTTGTTTGTCAAGTTGTTTTGGTGGAATATGCTTCTTGAAACGTTAGAAAGCTCAAATGCGTAGCCGGTGTTTTTAATGCTGTTTGCGTAGACAATGTTTTCAGAGGAATCGCTCAGAGAGACACCCCATTCCATGTTGTTTATGCTGTTTCCGCTAATCAAAGCCCCTGAAGAATAATAGGCGTTTATACCAAAGTAGCCTCCTCCCCTTATCTCATTGTTGGAGATTGTGCAGTTCGGAGAGCAATAAAGTTCTATTCCCTCGTTCTCGTTGTCTTCGAAAAGGTTTCCGCAAATCGTGCTATTTGGAGACTCTATAAGGTAAACGCCATAACCGTTTCTTTGAAAACTGTTTCCAGTTATCGTGCTGTTTGAAGAATCGTCTAGGCATATTCCATAATAGTTGTCTGTAAAATTGCTATCTTGGGCTTTCACATTTCTCGTGTAAGCCAGCAGTAGCCCCATGCTTTTTGTTATGTTTAGTCCTTCAACTGTGATGTTCGTCGAATTTATAAGGGCTAGAAAACCAACCTTCGGGTGGGTTATCGCGTTAATGGTTTTGTTATGCTGGTTTATCAGGTAGTAAACTGGTTTGCCATCTACAAGGTTTGAAGTGTCAATTGAATGTAAATAGTGGTTTAATTCTGTTCCGCCAACATCTAGCCCATAACGATTGTCCTTTAGCAAATTGTTATACATCAAAATGTTTATGCAGCGAAATAGGGATATCCCCTCCCAAGCATGTGTTGTAACGTTATTCTGGTAGACCCTCGTATTGTTGCATTGGTCGAGGTGTATGCCTGTGTACCCCTCTGTTATGTTATTCTCATAAATTTGCGCACCTGCAGACCTATACATGAGTACGCTGTAGCCGAACAAGTGAGGGTCCCAATTTTTTGAAATCTTGTTTCTAGAAATCACTGTGTCATATGCGAATGTTAATTGCACACCAACGAAAGTGTTGCCTGTAATATTATTGCCAGAAATGGTGTCGCTGAAGGAAAACAGGAAATTAAGGCTGCTAGACGCTCCTGTCATAGTGTTTCCAGAAATTACAGTCTTATAAGTGTCATAACCCCAAAGGTTATACCCCATATTATTAAAAGTGTTTCCCAAAATTTTGATGTTAGAAGTTTCGTTCAATTTAATGCCATAGCTGAAGTCTCTAACAGTTACATTAGTAATTGTAACATTGTTTAAGTTGTATAGGTTGATTCCAATGGACCTATAGTCTTTTTTGCCTTGAACTGCGAAGCCGTTTCCATCTAAAGTTATGTTGCTCCTCTCAATGACTATCGGATAATAGTTGGTGCCATTAAACGTGTATTTAACCCTATCAGAAGTCGTTATGTTTACATTTGCCGGCTCAATTGTGCCATCAGCCCTAATATAAATGGTTTTCACACCTTCCGCCTCAACCGGCTTAATGTCTCCTCCAAGCGTTATTATACTGGCTAAAAGCAGCGCTAACACTATTATAACGGCAATCACCCTATTTTTCAACATTCACTCCTCTCCATTCTTTTAGGCCTTCAGAATCCGACCAATCAGCCCCTCGCAATCCTCAACGGAAGACTTGAGGCCAATAAGCCAGAAACGAAGACCACAGCCTAAATACATTCCCACAAGACATTTTTAAAATTTATGTTAGCCATGATAGGTGTTTATAGTTAAGTTTACATAAATCTGAAAAGCGGTGTGTCCACATTGGACCATTGGAAAATAGTGTTTGCCGCTGTTGGCTTCAACCTCCTATTTGAATATTCCATGCGCGGCGTAAACAATTTAGTTGCCCGACCCTTGCTGCCTTTATTCCTTTTCTTGGTATACTTTCCCTACTTCACGATATTGGAGGACTTCATCACAAAATATCGCCTAAAAGACTACAACATTGTCATTGCAGGTTTCTTCTTCGGAACAGCCTTCACGCTTTTTGTGCCTTCAACCCAATTTGTTGAACCACAAGCCCTCGGCATAAACTGGACAGCCTTTCTCTTTGTTAACCTTTTCTGGTGGGGCATGATTCAAGGCGTCTTAACCTTCTACATTGCAACCCGCTTTTTCCCACGAAACTGGAATCATAAACTGCTCTCCCGCCTACAAAAAACAGTCCTAATTGCAATCCTTATTCTTGTGGGTTTACTCTATCGCATAAACATACAACTAAACATACCACAAACTCCACAAATCCGCCCAGAAGCATACCTCACAATCGCCATAATGCTAGTTATAACCGCATTTATATTTAGAAAAACAATTCCAAAGCAGGCTGTCGCCACACCTCAACGGAAAGAAAAAATAATCGATTTAACAAGTGCACTAACAATATTGCTATTCCTATTCTGTGCATTCTTCTTAACCCAAGACCCGACACAAATAAATGTTCACAGCGTGAACGCCACAGCCACACGCATAGTAACCCTATGGACCATAATAAGCACACTAATCATTGTTAGCCATAGAATATACACACGCCGACCAATACCCATCTAAACACGATATTAGTAGCCCGGGGGAGATTCGAACTCCCGTCAGGGGCTCCAGAGGCCCCCATGCTTGACCGCTACACCACCGGGCTTCGCTTTTCAAGAGCATTAGCATGCTTACCAAATAATAACTTTAACGTTTGTATTTCAGCACGAAGATGCCTGTTGTGGCTTGGCATCCTGAACACACGAAGAAGAGGGTTTCGAAGCCTATTTTTGTGGCGATGATGGTTGAAAGCAGTGCTGCAGCCGCCTCTGTTATGTCGTATATGGATTCAAACATTCCCAGCAATGTGCCGCTTTTCTTTTTCTCGCCCAACTCCACCATTAACGCCAGTATCGATGGCCTTTGAAGGGCGTAGGAGACCCCGAAAAGGAATTCAATCACGTAAAGGCCCGTGAGGTTTGGCACGTAAATGTAGCTTAAAGAGCATAGAGCCCCCATCATCACTCCAGCGAAGAAGACGCGTTCTTTACCATAGACGTCTGCAAGCCTCCCAGCCACCAACTTGAAAAGGGCTGCCACAATGCAGAAAACCGCGTATAATAGGCCGATATCCACTAGGCTGGCTGAGAAGCGGTTAATGACAAATATTGGGTAGACTGGGCCTAGCAAGCCGACTCCTAGAGAGTATAAGGTACTTAAAGCTAATGCGAGCATGAGCGTACGGGAAGCCTTCAGCATGCATGCTTCCCCCTGCCGAAGCCACCGCGAACCCAAGTTTTCCTTCAAACACGCACATTTTCGAGTCGGCTTGCCTCCAGACTGGTGAGAAAATTCCAGCTAGGGCATTAAAATAAACTTTTTGGAGAGGAGGCTAAACTCTTTTATGTCGCATTTTCAGCTGTGCAAAATGGGGCTTATTTTGTAACGAGAACTGGGCATGGAGCGTTTCTTATCACGCCTTCACTTACGCTTCCGAGAATTATCTCCTTTATACGGCTTATGCCTCTTGCTCCCATGACAATTAGGTTAAAACCGCCTTCTTCAGCCGCCCTAACTATCTCGTGGACAGTGTGGCCTTCCCTAAGCATGGTTTCCACCTCAACGCCTTGAGCCTTCGCCTTTTCCGCGCCTTCAGCCAAGATTCTTGAACCAGCCTCTTTAACGGCTTCAGCCACCTTAGAATATTCCACAGGAGCCATTATTGGTATTCCAGGAGTGAAGGTGGCGGGTTCCGGCACAACCACTGGTCTGACACCCACGGAATACACATGGATCAGGGTGATTTTGCCTTTGAACTTTTTTGCTATTTGTATGGCAATATCCAAGGCCCTCGTGGAATGTTCAGAACCGTCCAGAGGGACGAGAATCTTATCAAACAAACAGTTTTCCTCCAGAAATGGTTCTAGCCGCTGTAGCCTTAAATATGTTTTGAAATTTTCTGTTACGCCGTGCTTAAAATAAGCGTAAGCTTCTATAGGAGCGAAAAGTCTGTGGATTTTATCTTTCCCTTCGCGTCGACGACGACTTCGAATTTTTCAGCCCAGGGGTGGCCTTCCAGGTCTATGGGACATGTGCCCTTAACAATCCAGCAACCGTCCCTCTGCTCGATGGAGGAAATGTCTATCCTTTCAGTGTTTTTCCTCTTCTTTAGGAATTCCAAGGCTATTTGTTGGGCATCCTTTTCCATGAGCACCTTCATTTCGGCGCATCCTCTTCTCAGTCTTTCATAATA
>Ga0185307_1002049_pt1 | contig 10702 bp, 8 predicted proteins | sample LHCtaG_FD_128010 | JGI IMG/M metagenome (GOLD analysis project Ga0185307, IMG submission 128010) | Hot spring microbial communities from Little Hot Creek, USA to study Microbial Dark Matter (Phase II) - LHC4sed_matched (SPADES... | ecosystem: Environmental > Aquatic > Thermal springs > Hot... | reverse complement strand
ACTACTGCTTTAAAGATATATATATTTACCGCACTAGTAGTACGTATTACTAATACATAGTTGAAATAAACGTAGATTAGCTACTTGTAAGCTAATGTTATGAGTAAAATGTTTAACATTAGTTAAGTGTTAAGCCCTGCTTAAATCTATGCTGAACTATGCTGGTCTTTATATAAGTTATTAGGTAGTCTGGGGTTATAGATTGATAATCTATAGTTAGCTTTACGGATAGAATTAAAACGTTATGGTTTATTTAGTTTGAATAGATTTTAAAATTATCTTTACATTCATTTCCTGGGTTAAAGCCTCATCCATGTAATATTGAACTACGTAATCCTCCTTAACTTCCCCTATCTCTGATGATATCCATGAGAAACCATTAGCAGTTATCGTTATCATAGCCATACTTACATTAAACCGGTCTTTAGTTTTGAAGCTTACCTTAGCGCATAGATAGGTTTTATTAGCGGCATATATGTATTGAATTTCTTCAACATAGCATTCCTCCACGTATTTTCCAATATACTTCTCCCCACCCATATGTAGCGTGTAGCTACTTTCATACCTCCAGCTTTTCCCCTTGGATAATGGGTATGGTGGTGGGGGTATTGGATCATCATAAATAATCTCCATACCGTTAGAAGTATACTTAACTAGTTTCCCATCCTTACTGTAGTAGTAATGCATTACCATGTTTGGGCGTTCAACAACTATTTCCTGATCGCTGATTTTAACCCATTTCAGCAAATGTGTATCCCCATTTATTTCCTCTATAAATTCTTTAACTGTTCCTGTAGGAATGTTTGGCTTAGCTATTTCCTTATCTTCCACCTTCTCTTCAGCCTTAACAGCTATTTTAACATTCATTATTTCAGAAACAAGGTTAAGTATTAGCTTATAGTTATCCTCAACATAGCAGTAGGGCTCCTTAAGAAATGTTTGGTCTCCTAAGGCTATTACTGTACCGTTCCTCTTTACAAACGCTATAACATCATATCTTCCACTTTTCTCAGCTGTAGATGAGTAGGTATTGTTTGATGTCCATGCTACTCCACTATTCATATTGTGGATATATGTTGAGGTGAAGAATACTATTGATGATATATTCCTCGTTACTGGGCTTTCCCTAAAACCGGTAATGTATATGTTTCTATAGAATCCGTAATGCTTCTCCTCATTGTATAAGTATCCCTTAGCAAAAGATAATCCAAACCTGTTGGCTATAGAGTTTATAGGGCCGAAAAGCTTAGGAATCTCTACATACTCGTATGAGGGGTCAAAGAATAGTAGAAGCATTCCACCTCTACCTACAAATTCCTCTATATCGCTACATTCACTCATAGAGTAGCTTCTTGTAGGTGAGGCTATTATTAGGCATGAGGCATTATTCAGCATAGACTTTAAACTACTCCAGTCTGAAGCAAATCCTAAAGTAATGTTTCTCTTAGCCAGCTCCGCTATAAGTATATCTAGATCCCATTCTGAAACTATGTTTCCATGGGACTTATCTACAACAACAAGTCCAGCTCTACTTCCAGATGTTTCCACCATATCCTCCTCAAGTCCGGCTTGACTGCTTGGAAGGTATAGGTACCATATGGATGGGGGTGGGTGAATTGTGTTAAGAGTTTTAACTGTTAAATCCCTCCATCCCATCATACCTTGACTTAGAGTACTGTTTCTCAGCATTAAGCTAGCAGCTTCATACTGTACTATACCTGCCTTCTCAGCAGCTTTACTAATAGCTTTTTGAAGAGAGCCTATATCGTCAGCTAACCCAATCTTTAATGCTTCACTTCCCAGATATACCATTCCCCTCTTAAGCTCTGTTACCGATATCTTAAGCTTATCCCTCCTACTGTTTACTACAGCTGAGGTAAAGCTTTCTAAGGCATGTGTTAGGTTAAACGGGAATAGAAGCTTTGAGAAGCCTGTAGCCTTAAATACCCCTGTTTCAATCACTGTTTCTGATGGGATTAGGGTAGGGGGCATTACACCTATAACTCCTACGTTTCCAATAGAGGATGTAGGCTCAACGTAAATATAGTCTGCAGCTACAGCTATATAGTATCCTCCGGAGAGAGCAAGAGTTACGGAGGCTATAACAGGCTTAACCCTTTTCAACTCTAGAAGATCTAAATATATTTGCTCCACTAGGTCAGCATATCCGCCTGGAGAATCTATTCTTAACACAACAGCCTTTACAGTATTGTTTGTTATTGCATTGTTTATAGCTTCAAGACATTTATCAGCATCCTCGGATGTAAGTATAGGCCCCTCAATGCTTATAATACCTATAAGATTTCTCCTAGCAGCTAAACCAGTATAGAAGTAATAAATAGATAATCCGGAGGCAATAATTATGCAAATTATAGCTAAGGCTATTAATCTATACTTAAACACGTAAACCCCTTAATAGCTTCAAAACTATCCTTATAAAGATTTCTACCTTTTCCTCTCCACTACTATTCTACATTTGGACATTACTGCAGCAATAATTCCTAAAGTAGTAATCCATGGAGTAGCTAGAATTCCCAGAATTCCAACTGTAACAGGTATTTCAAGTAGTGATTCTCCCCTTTCATTCTTAACAATGATCTTAGTAACATTACCTTCACGAATTATTTCCTTAATTTTCCTAACTAAATCCTCAGATGATACGGAATACTCCTCCCTTAAAGTTTCTTCTTCACTCATTTAAATCATAATTAATAGACATTTATTTATACTTTTTTATGGTTAATTTGGACTTGGCAAATTAGCATATTATATTTGCTTCCTAAACTGCCATATCTGTTAATTATATGTAGGCTTACGGCTTAAGTATGATGCTTGTTAATTTGTGGGTTTTAATTGCTGGATTATGTTTAAGTTTTCCTCAACTTCTCTGCTGAATTGTTCTAGGAATTCTTCCAGCTTATCCTTAGGTATTTTAGCTCCTGCTGCTTTACGGTGTCCTCCACCATTACCGTTGTATTTGCTTGCTACCTTTCTCACTATGAGGTTTAAATCTATATTGTTTGAGGCTGTTCTAATACTCATATCTGCCTTCTTCTCCTCTATGCTTACCGCAATTCCTACAAGTGCTCCACTTATACTTCTAGCGTAGGTAGCTGCTTTACCTAGAGGTCCTTTAGGATCTATTACGTAGGATACTTCACCAATTCTTCTAACGCTATTCTTAATTCTAATCCTCATCTCCTCCTCGTAGAAGGAGTTCATAATAGCTGCTCCAACAAGTCCTTGATGATGGCTGGGAGGCTTACCTAAAGATAGAAATCTCAGTATTTCCTCCTTCCTCTCATCGTTTTTCCTAAAGCTTTCCAAGCCGTTAACAATAACTCCAGCTTCAAAATAGATTGTTCTCCTATCCCACTTATCCATTATTTCCCTTACGTACGGGGTATCATCAGCATAGTCGGCTACAGCTCCTATAAGCATTATTCTCTCCATCTCAGGGCTTAAATACTTCCTTAAATGTTTAAACATAAGCTCTGATGCGCAGACGTTTTCATCATGTATGAACGTTATCGATAACCTGCTTAAATCAGGCTCTTGAGGTAGGGGGTGATGATCTACATATATAACTTCACAGCTTAAGCCATGTATAGCCTCAACAAACTCCTCCAAGCTATTAATTGCAATATCGCTTATAATAATCTTTGAGAAGCTGTTAGAAGCTTTTTTAAGTATTGAAGAAAGATCTTGAGGATTTGAGAAGACTATGTGGAAATCATTAAATACACTGTAAGCTATAGCTCCTGAACATATACCGTCAGCATCTCCATGCGTTACTATTAATCCACTCATACAATTAGTTATTAGGCAAATACTTAAATCTTAACTTGGTTTTAGGCTATGTTGGGATTTATGGCTTAACGATGTCTAATATGTGCTCTAGGAAGTCAATACCGTTTTTAAGCTCAGATCTTCCCCTAGCCGTAATTTCATAGTATTTCTTACCGTTTCTCTCCACACTCTCTATTAGCTTCTCGTTAGCTAGCTTATAGAGAACTACGTAGGCTGTTACTGTATTAACATTTATTTTAAATCTGTTTTTTATGTTATGTATTATTTCATATCCATACATCGGATTTTCACTTAATAGCTTAAGTACGTATAGCCATATATTTCCCGAAGTTAACGTTTTAACAAGTCTTCTATAAGCCTTAGAGGACTTTTCTAAACTCATAATAGTACATTTACGGAGTTAAATATAAATTTACCCCATCATTAATGGTGAATATTGTTTATTTATACTTAATTCAAGCTAAACAAATCTAAACAGTATTGCTGATCTGTAGGTGTTTTATGCTAAGCGTAAAGTATATTAATTCTCGTAAATATAGACTATGTATGAGTAAGGTTAGGGTTGCATTAATTGGGGTTGGAAACTGTGCTTCAGCATTGGTTCAGGGTGTTTACTACTATAGGGATGTTGATGAGGATGCGTACATACCTGGAATTACATATGTTAAGCTTGGAAAATACCATATCGGCGATATTGAGTTTGTAGCTGCATTCGACGTCTCCAAAAACAAGGTTGGTAAGGATTTATCGGATGCAATATTTGAGCATCCTAACATTACTAGGAAGCTTGTTGAAATACCTAGCTTAAACGTTACTGTTAAGCCAGGTCCAGTTCTTGACGGTGTAGCTGAACACATGACCAACATATTCAACCCAGTAAACTCTAATAGGAGTGTAGATGAGGTTGCTGACGATATTAAAAGCTCCAAGGCTGATGTTGCTGTAAACCTATTACCGGTAGGTAGTGAGAAGGCAACAAGATTCTATGCTGAAGCATGCATTAAGGCTGGAGCAGCATTCGTTAACGGTATACCTGTATTTATTGCAAGCGATCCTGAAGGCTACTGGCCTAGAAGATTTGAGGATTCAGGGCTTCCAGTTATAGGTGATGACGTTAAGGGGCAGATTGGAGCAACAATACTTCACAGAGCACTTGTAAGACTACTACATATGAGGGGGGTTAAAGTAGAGGAAACATACCAGCTTAACGTTGGAGGAAACACAGACTTCCTAAACATGACTGTTGAGGAGAGGCTTCACAGTAAGAGAATAAGTAAGACGAAAGCTGTTACAAGCATAATTCCATACGGCGATGTTCTTGAGTCAAGGGGGAAGGTTAGAATTGGACCTAGCGACTATGTAGAGTTCCTGGGGAATACTAAGATAGCATACATATACGTTAAGGGTAGAAGCTTCGCAGACTTCCCAGTAACCATAGAGGTTAAGCTATCAGTAGATGATAAATCAATGTTTGCAGGATCTATGATTGATGCATTAAGACTTGCAAAAATAGCTTTAGATAGAGGTGTTAAAGGACCTGTTGTAAGCGTATCAGCATTCCTATTCAAGCATCCACCAGTACAAGCCCCAGATGATGAAACAGCTAGGAGATGGCTTGAGGAATTCATAGATGGGAAAAGAGAAAAATAAGGTAGAACAGGATAAAGCATTAACGTTTATTAGTAGCGTAGTGCTTCCTCACTCCTTTAATGCTTCCTCCCATCTTTTCACTACATCATCCTTCTTAATTCCAAATCTCTCCTCAAGGAATTGATATACTTTCTCAAGATCTCTTTCAAGATCCTTTACTGCTCTTGGATCCCTGTGGAGACATGACCATTCAGGAGGCTTCTGTCCTGGAATAGGTACAGCGTAAATATCCATAAGCTCACCCCTCCTCTCCTCCCTAAACTTTATCTTAACCTCCTGCCCAATCCATACATAGGTTGGAGGAGTTAGGATCTGGATAGGTAGTGCTGTATGAGCACCATCTATCTGTACATATCCAAGCACGAAGGGAAGCTGATCTAGAAATGCATCTGCTGAGAAAAGCATGATGGAGAATGTATGTACTCTACCCTTTTTAGGCAGCTCAACCCACTCAGTCGGCTGAGCCTTACAGTCAGGATTCCAGCAGTGAGCTCTAGGTGGACAGTAAACTGTACCGCATTTCGGACACTTCGTACCGTAAAGCTTCCCCTCAATCAATCCCTTAAAGAACTTTGAAACCCTACCTAGGCTATGATGGTATAATACGCCGTGGGGACGGTAAACTATTAGGAACTCATCCTCTTCCTCCTCCCCAACCCTAGTGTTTCCAGCAGGTCCTTTTATTATCTGGTAGCCTCTAACCCTTAAATTACCCTTCCTAGCGTATTCCTCCCATTCCTTCAATACTTTTGAAACCCTATCCTCAACAATTCTTTCCCTAACCCTTCTTCCACTCATGTTTTCACCTTGAAAATATTATAACCCCACCCTGACATCCAGTACCGCCGTGACCGGTGATCAGTGCTTTCTCAGCTCCTGAAACCTGAAGCTTCGGGTCTCCGAACTTCTTAGGTATTTGTTCTGTAAGCTCCCAGTATAGGAAGAGGGTTTGAAGTAGGCTTGTAGCACCGACGGGGTGGGCGAAGGCTGTGAGACCACCGCTAAGCTGGCATGGCAGCTCCCCATCCCTCATAACAACCCCCTCCCTAACAAGTTTTTTACCCTCCCCTCTAGGACACCACATTAAGTCCTCGTATAGGCATATCTCAACTCCATCGTATGGTGCGAAAAGCTCTGCAAGATCAAGCTCCCTAACAGGATTTGATATTCCTGCCTTAACGTAGGCATGCTTTGCAGCTTCTCTTGCAAATCCGAAGTTAGCCATTTCAGGATATGGCGTTAAGGGCTTCTCAATAAATCCTGGATATATGGCTTCACAATCTGGGAAAACACCCTTATAAGCCCAGTTAGCTAATCTATCCCCAGGCCTCATCGAGTCTGTTCCAAGCCCAATACCTCTTATCCACATAGGAGAATCAGAATATTTCCTAGCAACCCTCTCAGATGCTAGAAGTAGAACAGCTGCTCCCTCACTTATTAAGGCACAGTTCCACCTCCTATATGGCCAAGCAACAATCCTATCATTGAAGTAGTCGTCAAGAGTAACGTATCCTGTCCCATGCTCAGCCCTCCACTGAGAGTATGGGTTATGAACTGCGTTATTCCTATTCCTAACTGCAAGCATCCCCAAATCCTCTACGGTTTCACCGTATAGCTGCATATGTCTCAGCTCAAGAGCTGCATAGTATCCATTATAGTATCCGCCAACAGTAAAGTCCCAATCAGTATCTGAAGCTGAAGCAATAAACTCATTAGTTGTTGCAGTATCAACCTCAGACATCCACTCCCATCCAGCCACCAGAATAAGGTCAAACTCCCCAGACTTTATTAGGAAGTAGGCATTTATTATCGCGTCGAGAGGAGTACTTCCCCCAGCCTCAACCCTATAACCCCCCTTCCGATGCTGACCTATATAGTCCTGAACTATCCAGCTCATACATAGCTGCTGATTCAAGTGATCACTAAAGTATGAGCATTGAACAAACTCTATATCCCTAGGATCAAGCTCAGAAGTATCCTCAAGAAGCATCCTATAAGCCTCAGCAACGCCCTCCTCAGCAACCTCATACCGAACCCTATCAGGCCTAAAAAGCCCACCACCCACCACAGCTACCCCAACCATAACTCACCACCCAAAACCTACATCACCAATAGCAACTATCCCCTCCTCATTTAAACCTTACGACTTAACAACATGAACCAAGCCTAAAATGATTAGTAATAGCTAAATAAACTCTAAAATAAATATAGGTAAGCCCTTAGAAGCCTAATTTATTGGAAGACTGCAAATACATAGGGAACAGACTGCTAAATAAGGCTTCGAAAATGATAATTACCTAACAATACCAGATAAGATAAATAATATAAACATTAAATTCATACCTACCTAAAGCATATTAGGAAGCTAAATACATATATTAAGCTACTACATCCATTCTTAGAATGTTAAATACACATGTTGAGCTGTCAAGCCCAATCCTTAAATAGATAAGTTTATATACTGGATCCTATACTATAATATTAGGTCCAGTAGTAGCCAGAGTTACGGTACGATGTCATTATTTACTACTGAGTAAGTTGTTCTATTAATACTTAATTATCAGTAACCTAAATATTGCTGATACGATCTGGAAACTACTTACTGGACCTATATTTATCTTCTTATCTTCAATATTACTAACTTCCATACTGACGTGTAGGTATTGCCTTAATATTTTGAAAGCTATAGTGTTAAAACATTTCTACAGGACAAAGTATAAGACTGTTGATGAAGCGATAAACGAGATTAGAAAACTATAAGCTGACGGAGGATGTAAGTAGACCCTAAAAGATCATAGAGGGGAGTTTGAAAACTACCTAGCTGAGGGCTGGATGTATAGACAGTTCTTCCCTCAAGAAGAATATTTATAAGGAAGATCACGTAACCCATAGAAATCCCTTTCTTCTATTTCAAAAACACCTTCTTACAACTATGTCTAAGCCCCCATAATAGTTTACAAGCTGTATCTAGGATTTATTTTCTCAACCTTCTCATTTCCCTGAATTTTAGGGAATAGTTTTATTAGATAATTCTTAAGCATTAAGCTGAGTTATTATAGATGTTGTAGAGGGATCTTGTTTTCCGTATTGCTTAATGGATTCCACCAGTTCCATTAATGGCTTACAGCATCTTGTACGGTATTGATTTTAGGAATGTTAAGCCCTCCATGGAAGTAGCTGTTGATCAATTTAGTGTATTCAACGTATTCCTCCATGAAGCCCATCCAGAATACATTAGCTATAACAAGGTTTAGCAGCTTTCCAGGGTAGCCTTAAGCCGACCCGCAATAGAATTGATGGAGGATTCGTAGTATGTTATGCTTAACCTAAGAGAGCCTCCATCCTGCCTAAAAGCCTCTTCTCAGAGGTGTTTTGTCAAAGTCTTGGTTGTTTGATATTATTTCTTTAGCCTTGCCTTTTAGCGCAACCGCTAGGTGTAAGGCATCTTCACAGTCTAGTTCGTATTCTCTCATTAGGCTTACTGCTTGGATCATGTCTTTTTGAGTTAGAGAAATTATGACTAAGCCTGAGAGACTCGTTATTGAGTGGGTTATTTCTTCAGCTAGTTTTTGGTCTTTTAGGCTCTTACCCGTTAAGCCCGCAATTATCACTAATGTTTGATATATCGTTAGGCTAGAGGTTGCATATCTCCACGTGGAGCCTCTTCAACCTTCTCTATCCATTGATAGGCTTTCTCATTGAATGTTGGGTGGTTGCCCAGCCAGTAGAAGAACACGTTAATGTCTATGTAGATTTCAGGATCCACCATCTTCCCATAACCTGCACCATAAAGCCGTCTAGGTCCTCAGGCCACTTCTCTATCTTGAAGATACCATAGTATTTGTCGGCGATGGATTCAGCAGGCTCAACAATTATTGTTTTCCCTCAACCCTTACTCTGACGTAGCCTCCCTCCATTATATCAGCCTTCTCCCGAAGGTCTTTCGGAATAACTATCCTGCCCTTACCGTCAACCTTAACGGTTTCCAAGACTTATCCCACCAAATCATATTTCCCTATTTAAATATTTTCAATTCATATAATTTCAACCATACTTCATCCACAGCTCTTTAAAGCAAACATCTATAGCTTCTAGAACTAGTGGATTTACTTCTAGAAGCAACAAACCCTCTAGAAACATTTATACCATAAGGTAATTAAATACCTACCCTGATACTCAAGAAGCCGAAAACCACCATAATAGGATAAGATTAAAACCATTTATATTTTAGTAAGATGCTAGCTTCGTAAACTTAAGCATGTTTGATCAACTATATCATAGTGTTTTTCTATGTATTCATTAGCTCTAACATTCCTACAATCTTAATATCGATAGGGGCTTAATGATTAAATCATCAAAATAGATTTACAACTGAAAGCTTAATATGTCTAATACTATTCTTGATTGAAAGTACCCTAGACTTCAGCTTCCGCCTACAGCTTTAGAAATCGTGGATTTAGCCATCCCTGGTCACGTTCTCCAAAATCTTGGAGAAGTATTTGATGCTTTGAGTAGCCATATGAAATCAAGCAGTTAAACAGCGTTTCTCAGCTATATGTGAAAACCTCAAATAGGTGAAGGTGAGAAGCCATATGGTAAACTGAGGTATACGTAGAATTTCAGGTCTTAATAGCATTATCTAAACCGTAATCCTATTTTTCTTAGAAATCTATTCCATAAGGCTGCTGCTAGATATCCTCCTACAATTCCTTGAGCTAGGCCAACTATGAATAGGGAAGCTATGATTACGGATGGTATTAGTGCTACACCAAGCCTTACTTCCCTAACTGTGGAGTTTACCCTTACCTTTAGTAGCTTTGCTCTGTAAACTTAAGCCTTATTTGGGGGTTCTCCCCTTTACCTATGTGAAACCATGTCTAAGGTTATTAGGTTTGTTAAGGAGAGAACCCCGTATATTCTGATTGTTATGGTTTATATATTTCGTTCTTTTAAGGATGGCTTCAGATATTCTAAGCTTATATTATGTAGGAGTCATACATCTATTCTATCATGGTCTTTAAGCTTCTATTTGCTGGTAGGGATGTTGTGGGGATGTTAGGTTTTGCTGGTTGATGATACTGATTAGATAGGTTCTAGCGGGAGGGTATTATATGTTGCCTTCGAACCCTATTTAGGAGGATCGTGTACATGATGGTTTCCGATGTTGCAACATATTAACATCAATAATTCATTAAGAGAATTAAGGCAATTTAAGGCTCAAACATAACTATATTGACTGATG
>Ga0185307_1002048_pt1 | contig 10703 bp, 14 predicted proteins | sample LHCtaG_FD_128010 | JGI IMG/M metagenome (GOLD analysis project Ga0185307, IMG submission 128010) | Hot spring microbial communities from Little Hot Creek, USA to study Microbial Dark Matter (Phase II) - LHC4sed_matched (SPADES... | ecosystem: Environmental > Aquatic > Thermal springs > Hot... | reverse complement strand
AAATGCCAATAACAAAAGAGGATTTACGGCGGAAGTTTAGAAAGTTAGCGGGCGCGATTCTAAGCAAGAAACGCACAGATATGTTAATTAGAACAATCGAAAACCTTGAATACGTAGATGATATAAGTGAACTTACGAAACTATTTAAGTCTCAGAAAAAGAAAAGATATGGAAGTTGATTCCTTCACGGCGGCTTAAGGCCCCATGGAGGCTTTGTATAGCTTCTTTCAGCCAACTCAGGTGGCCAAAGTACGTATGGCTTCCCGCCAAGCCATTGTGCAAATATGGCGTTTATGTATCCCGGAGCCCAGTAAATGGCTCCATGATCTGCTGGATCAATTTTTACTTTACCCCTTGCTCCGACAACTTCGATTGTTTCAAGGGCGTTTATGATGGCTTCCCTGTCAAGGGTTCCTGCTTTTTTGATGGCCTCTGCTATAAAGTAAACGAGATCGTATCCTGCAGGCCCCTCCAGCCCGCATGCACGGTAGCCATATTTTTTGTAGAAGTTGTTAAAGAATGGAACCGTCTTCTCGGTGATGGATACGTTCCAACTCCATGTGCCAAAGCATAAGTAGTCAGAAGCTTCGCCAACTAATTCGGGAAGCTCCCACATGCTACACACAGACATCTGACCCAAATAGGGCATGGATAACTTCCTTTCGTAGGCTTGCCTTGTAAGTGTTACTTCAGCTCCACTGTACACGAACCAGACAAGCGCGTCTGGATTAGCCGCTTCAACCCTCATAAGCGCGTCTGTGAAGTCCTTGCAACCTATGGGCACAAAAATATTCTCTAAACATTGAACCCCTACCGCTTTAGCCATTGGCTCTAGGTATTCGGCAATATAATGGCATGTTACGTATTCCTCCCCGATATATACATAGCTCTTGCCTTTTGCAACTTCCCTTATGAACGTGAGCAGAGCCCTAGCTATTTGATCGTAGTCTGGATGAAGTGTAAATACATTTCGGAATTTAGTGGGATTCTGTTCGTATAGCAGCCTTGGGGCTGAAGAGATTGGTGATACGTAAGGGATTTTTGACTCTGCAAGGTACTCGCTGATTGCGATGACGTTGCCCGATATCAATATTCCAGCCAATACGCTTACTTTATCTACTTCAACTAATTTCTTGGCCGCGGCTAATGTTTTATCTGATTTTCCCTCATCATCTTCGAGGATAAACTGTATGGGTCTGCCCAAGACGCCACCCTTGCTGTTTATCTCCTCTAATGCCAACTGCATTCCATCCCAAACCTCTTTACAAAGCCTTGTAGGACCACCTGACATATGAAAAATTACCCCTATCTTAATCGGTGCAATGGTACCTGGTGTTGTAGTGGTGTAATAATAAGCTACGCCCGCTATAGCAGCGATCACGATAATGAGTGCGATAACAACCGCTTGAAATTTGGTGATAGCTTTCCTCCCAAAATGGTTGAAACTCTTCATTTATAACCCCTCATCGTTAGTTTCTTAGGGAAATCTATTTAAAACTTTCTTATGCCAAGACTTATGCTAAAAAAGACGTAAAAGTATAAAAAGGGCTTGTGAAGAGCATAGTCATGGTGGGGATAGCGTGTATCTAACTAATGAAGAGGAGAAAATGCTCAAAGGAGATTACGGTCCTGGCGTGCAAAAAGCTATGGAAATATTGGTGGCTATAGGTGATCTTTACAATGCTGAGAAAATGATACCAATTAGCAGCGCGCACATGGCTGGAAACTATGGGGTTTTAAGGGATGAAGGAGTTGAATGGCTGGAAGAATTTGCTGAAACAGGTGCTTCAGTTAAGGTTTTCACTACAGTGAACCCACAAAGCTTCGATTTTGACCTATACAAAGAGATGGATGTTCCGGAAAATTTTAGAAAAATTCAGTTAAGAATCGACGGAGCTTTAAGAAAACTAGGGGTTAAACCGTTTTATACTTGTCAACAATTTTTAGTTGGAAACTTGCCCAGAAAAGGCGATCATATTGCTTGGGCCGCGTCAGAAACTGAAATCTTCGCCAACTCGGTTCTTGGAGCCATGACGAACAGGGAGGGCGATCATTCAGCCCTTGCAGCTGCAGTTACAGGGAGAACCCCAGAATATGGAATGCATCTGCCTGAAAACAGAATTGGAAACATACTTGTCGACGTGAGTGAGCTTAATTTTAGAAAGCTAACTCAAACGGACTATGCCGCCATGGGATACCATGTGGGTAAAATTGTGGGTGATAAAATTCCAGTGTTTGTCGGCTTGCCTAAAGATATTTCACTTCCAAACCTTCAAGCATTGGCATACCCTCTTCCAGTTTCAGGAGCTGTTCCAATGTTTCATTTAGTTGGAATAACACCTGAAGCACCAACACTTGAGGCAGCCTTCGGTGGAGGTAAACCTGAAGACAAGATAAAAGTTACAGCATCTGATATAAGAAAGGTTTACGAGGAGTCATGCAGAACGGATGAAAGGAAAGTTGATTTGGTGATTTTCGGCTGTCCACACTGCACTTTACAGGAAATAGAGGAAATTGCAATGATGCTTACGGGAAGAAAGGTTTGTAATGGAGTAAAGCTGTGGGTATGCACTTCTAAGGCTACTAAGGCTGTTGCCGAACGAATGGGTTATGGTGATACTATAAGAAGAGCTGGAGGAATGCTGGTTGCTGACACGTGTCCTTCTGGAGGACCATATGCCTATCTAAAAGAGAAAGGAATTCACGTTGTTGTTACAAATTCTTTAAAAGCTGCGTACTATGCGTATGGGCTGTTTGGAATGGGTACAATATTCGCCTCAACTAAAGATTGTGTAGAATCCGCCATTAATGGGAGATGGGAAAAATGAATCAAAAAATAGTGTTAAAAGCGAAGACTGTCTCTAAGGGTAAAGCTGAAGGAGAAGCAATAGTTACTAAAATGCCAATATCTATTACGGGAGGCCTAAACCCTTACAATGGGAAGATTGTGGAAAAGGGACATGAGCTTGAAGGACAAAGTGTCGCTGGGAAAATATTAGTATTCCCCCATGGCAAAGGTTCGACCACTGGTCCTTGGCAATTTTATGTGGCATATAAACGAGGGAACACACCCAAAGCCATAATCAATGTTAAAGCCGAAGTTGTAGTGGCTGTCAGCGCTATAATTACAAACACCCCAATGGTGCATATGCTGGAGAGGAACCCGTTGGAGGTCATAAAAACAGGAGACTTCGTAGTTGTCGACGCTAATAACGGGATTGTAGAAGTAATCAAGAAAGTAAGTTAGGAGGACTCGGATATTCTCCCAACTATCACTTCTTTTTCATGGAGATTTAATACATCCCAAGCGTCAAACACCTCCGTGGAAAATCGCTTTAAATAAACAAGTTGCCAATTAATGAAATTTATTGGAACATTGTTAGGCCCTTCACACGCAAACAAACCTCTTTAGAGGAAAATTAATAACAAATTAACTCTTAAGAGGACTCAAATACCCTTAAAACGGCTTAAAAATATACTTAAACCTTCCATGTCAGAAAGTTTGTCTTTTTAATGGAAAACATTCAGTATAAGTGTATGTATGGCAGCATGTATAGTGCAAAGCGGACTGAGAATTCGAACTTGCTTGGCTTAAGACACGGCGACATCAAAGAAGAGTTTGAGAAGGGTATAACTCATTATGCCTAGATCTTTCCAAAAAGAAGACGAACGTCCGTTCTTGACGTTTATTGGTGACTGGGCTTTGGAGCTTCTAGACAGCAGCGCTTAAAAGACAAGCACATGCAAATAACACACCCATATTCACGGTAACTCGCAGGGCTGTGGATAGCTACTTCAAAATGGTAGGCTAAACGTTCAGCGGCAGAAACCCTATAGCTCCCATTCTTTGAGGGCAGCCTTCAGAAAAATATTAAGCGATCATAAGGTCGACCCGCTCTGTATTGAGTTTTGGATGGGCCACAAAGTGCCGAAATCCTATTTCTCTTTATAACATGCTCACATCCAACAGCTCAGTAATGTTTAAGTTTTTAAGGGTTTATGGGTAAAGGAAGGTGCGTGTTTCAATCATGGAGTTTATCTTTGCTTTGTTTAAGGCTATTATAACATTGTTCATTATTATTGACCCGTTGGGAAACATTCCAATTTTCATCGGTTTGACAAGGGGACTGGCGAAAGGAGATAGGCGAAGGGCTTTTCGCAACGCCGTACTAACCGGTTTTGTTATTCTACTGTCTTTTGCGCTTATTGGCCAGTACATATTCATGTTTTTTGGAATATCCCTCCACAGTTTCATGATTGCCGGAGGCATACTGCTCCTAATAATCTCGATAAGGATAATTGTTCGCGGAGAGTGGACAGAAAACTCAACAACACCCGAACACATAGGCGTCGTCCCCATAGGTTTTCCCCTCCTCGTGGGCCCCGGCGCCATAACCACCACGATCTTAACCTTACAAGCGTCTGGTGTATTGGTTACCATCACAGCGGTTCTGTTGGTTTTCGCAGTGGTACACGTCATCCTTAAGCTTATAGACCCCATATACAAGTTTTTAGGAAGCTCAGGATCGCTAGTTATATCGGGGCTAATGGCGCTGCTAACAGCCGCCATAGGCATCCAATACATTCTAGAGGGTATCCTCTGGTATTTTGGGACTAAATAAAAAGCTTTATCGCCCACTTTAACTATCCAGCTTCATTTTTGCTGTTTTAGAAGAAGCTTGGAAAACTCTTTTTATATCTGTCAATATCGATGCTGAAAATATGACCAGCATTATTAGGTGGGGAATTATGAGTGCACTTGGCACTTTCAATGGAAACGCAAAGAATGATGGTAATAGAACGGTTAATGTTGGAACAACCAGAATCATGTTTAAGTTGTTGGGTTTAAGTAGTGATCGTAAATCTTTGGTTTTCAACATTACAAATAACATTATTATGAAAGTTGTCCATTCTATGGTGATGTTCGTTAGGCTTCTGATGTCCATTCCAGTTCCATAGGGCTTGGAGGTTAGGGGCCAGAATAGTTGCACTTCTCCTGTTAGGAAATCTCCTATTATTGAATGTTGAATTAACGCTATCAGATATGGAAACGCGCGCTTTCTAAATAAGACAAATACCGGAATGAATATGATAATTGCCGTTAATACCGAATGGAAGGGGCCGCGGTGCTCAACCATTGGAATCAGTAAATCTATGTCTGGAATTACAGAGAGAGTTAAAACGATGGATACGTTAACTCTTGTCTTGGTTATGTGACCTGTTAATTTTGCAGTTAAGTATCCTAAGGCGAAGTGGCCTATAGCGTACGATTTTATCCCACCGTTGTATTTTCTTCGGTATATTGCGTGAAGTGCCATTTAAACATGATAATCGAAAGTTCTGGGGTGAAGGTTGTTTGCCATGTTTTAAGGGCAAGTTTTTAATATCTCGATAGACAAAATAATTTACCTTTTCCTCGGTCTGAGGTGCTATGGGACGTAATCGAAGGGGGGAAGTACAGATTCTGACGGATATTCTAATTTTGGCTATGAAAGGTGTTAAGATGACTCATTTAATGTATAAGGCTAATTTGAGCTATTCAACCCTTCACAGATACCTTAACATCGCACTTAAACAAGACCTGATTAAGAAAGTTTATAATGATGATGGCTCCATTGTTTATTGCACTACGGAAAAAGGTAAACTTCTTTTAGAAAAACTTAAAGATGTTAAGTATGCCTTGCAACTTTAAAAGGGGTTAGGTTAATTCACATATGGCTATTCACATATGGCTATTTCTTTTTGTCTAGCTTTTAACCGAACTTTTAATTCCAGATCTTTGGAAGTGTAGTTTCCAATAACTATGTCTTGTAGTTTAACTTCTCCAAGTTTGGGCAAAATTATTTCCCCTGTTGGAGGCTTACTTTTCTCAATTTTTTGATTTAAGCTCTGCAGCCACCTCGATACTTTTACACTTCCTGTTTCGTCGTCGTATTCTACGAGGTTATATCGGCTTAGGTCTTTTAGGATTAAATGAAGCTGCTCCTTTGGGATTTCCGTTTCTTTGGCTAACTGTCTAAGGTTTTTTGTCTTCTGTTCCTCAATGAGTGCGAGAATGTCTGCAACTGTTAGCATAGCTTTTAATAGATGCTTCATTTATATTAAGAGTTAGGAATTTTTCGTCTATTTCGACTCTACTATTTTTGTAGAAGAATAGAATTTTTGTCTAGACAATTAAACTAGATTTTTCATTCATACGGGTTTATAAAGAAGCATTGGCATTTATTTTCAGCCTTGGGGTTAGAGGGGGAAGAAGCGTTTAAACGTTGAAGGCTAATGGGGCTTTTGACAGTTCAAGTCCGCTCCTGTGGGAGGGACATGCACAGTGCTAACTGTGAAAGGTAAAGAAGTACGGGACGAGTTTCTCCACCAACTTAAAGAAGAATGGAAACAAATGTGGAGGGAACGCTTTGACGACAAGGTTAGGGCTGAAGGCATTGCCGCTCGAGATTACCCTTTGCTCTTTATGGATAGAGGCTTCATAATTTTTGCAAGCCGAGACGCAAAAACGCCGACCTTTTCGGAGATAAAAGAGTTTTGGGCTTCCCAAGGGCTTGTTTACTCTCCTGATCCCATAGTGGGCGGATGGAGAAAATTCATAAGAACACATGTTTTAAGCCAGCAGTGCACAAAGTGCAGTAAAAGGGCTCAACACTACGTTGAAGACAAGAGGAAAAAGCAGCAGCCGAAAAAGGGCGGAAGGGGCTGGCTTCACATAATTTAGAAGACTGAAACTGCAATTCCCCCTTTGGCGCCTGTCCTCAGATATATCATTTTAAAGGTGATTGTTTTGGGAAGCTATAGAAGCAGATTAGAAATTATAGCAGACATTCTAACGGTGGTTAAAGGTAACGGCAGTGCAAAGAAGACCCAAATCATGTACGGGGCAAATTTGAGCTACGCCGTTTTATCCAGGTATTTGGCTGAAATCCTAAACGCTTGCCTACTAAAATTTGAAAGCAGCAAACGCCACTACGTGCTAACCGAAAAGGGCAAAAAGTTCCTGCAACACTACCGCGAATACTCTAGACGAAACAAGCATGTGGAGCGTCAGCTGGAAAACGTGAACGCGAAAAGGAAAGTTTTAGAAGAGCTCTGCTCAGCTTAAAATCGCCGTGCTGGTGAAATTTTGCTAAAACATAAAACTTTAACCGCAATTCTCTGTGCAGTTACGTTTTTCATATTTATCCTTGTATCTTCCACTTCGCAAGCTTTATGTTTTAACCAAGCAGAGGCTGAGTCCGAGATTCAATCTGCTGAAGGCGGGCTTTTAGATTGTTATGAGGCAGTTTATGAGGCTGAAAAGGCTGGTGCTAACGTAAGCAGTTTATTAAGGGTTTTGAATGAGGCGGGGTGGCTTTTGTCTAAGGCTAAACTTGCCTACAATAATGGGGACTTCGATTTGGCTTATGTATATGCTTCAAACTGCAGCCAAAGGCTTGAAGGGATCGTAAACCAAACTAATAGCCTAAAACTTGAAGCAGAACAAGCCAGCCGCATGGATTTTTTGATTAATTATGTGGGTTCTGCCGCCGGCGCCGTGGCGGTTATCATCGGCGGCCATGTGGTTTGGGTTCTCATTAGAAGGCGTGAAAATCCCTAGAAAATGGCGGGTTTTAAACTTGAAGATTGCTGAAATTTGGCTCTTATACTGGACTGTTGTGGGCGTTTCCGCCTTGCTTGTGGCTTCACCTTTCCTTAGCCGCATGTTAGTTTATCCTCGAACAGAATTCTTTACGGAACTTTGGATTTTAGACGCAGACCACCGGGCTGAAAATTACCCGTTTAACATCACACCCAACCAAGAATATACCATTTTTTTGGGTATTGGCAACCGTTTAGGCTACTGCGCCTACTACACGGTGCAAGTGAAGTTTCTAAACTGGTCGCAAACAGAGCTTATGCCAACCCGTTTCGGACCCATTGAAGAGCGTCTTCCAAGCAGTTTGCCGTCGCTGTTTAATATGACGGTTTTTGTGGCGGACGAGCAGGTTTACGAAATCCCCATCACGTTTTCCTTCAACTACACTTGGAGTGAACAGTTTTCAAAAATTGAGTTTTCCGGTTTGAGGCTGAACGACGTAAGGCTAAACATGAGCGATTGTACTTTGTCGTGGGATGCTGATAAAAAGGCGTTTAGAGGATTCCTATTCTTCGAGTTATGGCTGTACAACGCTGACACAAACAGTTTCAAATATCATGGACGGTTTGTAGGCTTATGGTTTAACATGACTTCTGTTTAGTTGTCTATTTGATGTTCGAGTTAGAACTTAATGTATGAAAAAGTTTTAAATGAGGTTTTACAATTTCATTCCTTGTGGTTAACATGAGATTTAGGCGAAAAATTGGAAATAAGGGGCAGATAGTGATTCCAAAGGATATAAGAGAGTATGTGGGCATTATGCCTGGCGACGAAGTTGTTATGGAAGTTAGAGAGAAGGAAGTGGTAATCCGTTCAGGTGTAGACCCTAAGGATTTTGTGGAAAGTCTATGCTCGATAACTGAGAAGAAACTGACTAGAAAAATTGATTTGGAAAAGTTATTGGAGGAGGAGGCTGAGGAAAGGCTTGCTCTACATTGATTCGAATGTTTTCCTATACCCCATTATTTATGATTCTAAAGTTATAATTGAAGCTAAGAAGTCTAAGGATTTCCTTTTCAAAATTGCTCAAGGAGATGTTGAAGCCTGCACGGCAACAATAACTTGGGACGAGATCGCATGGGTTATCCGCAAGCTTTTTGGCTTCGAATTATCTGCAGAAGCGAGCAAGAAACTTCTGGCTTTTCCAAACTTGAAGCTTTTGGGGATTAGGAAAAGCACAGTTTTCAAAGCACAGGAGCTTATGGAAAAATATAAAATGAAGCCTAGAGATGCAATTCACGCTGCAACAGCCTTAGAGAATAAGATAACAGAAATTGTAAGTTTCGACAAGGATTTTGATGAAGTTAAGGAGATAAAACGGATTGAACCATAAATCCATAAGACGCCTTATAGGGTTTAGATTATCGTTATTAGCGATCGCAGTTTAATATTTTCCAGAATTTTGCCGATAGTTACTCATGTTGATTTCTTCAAGACTTGTTTGACATTGAAAAGTTGTTTTGATGTGTTAAAGTTGGGCGTGGATAAGCTTAAGGTTGCGGTTGTTGGTTTTGGCAAGATGGGTATCCTACATGCTGGCATTTTGAATGCCTTGCCGAAAGTTCAGTTGGTTGCTGTTTGTGAGAAAAGTGGTTTGATTCGGAGAATTTTGAAGAATTTGTTTAGGGATGTTTTTGTGGTTGACGATGTGGGCGAGCTTTCGGATCTTGGTTTGGATGCTATTTATGTAACGACACCAGTTTCATGTCATTTTGCTGTTGTGAAAAGCATCTATGATCTTGGGGTTTCCTCTAATGTTTTTGTTGAGAAGCCTCTTGCCTCAAATTATAGTGAGGCTAAGGAGCTTTGTGATTTAGCTTGTAGACTGGGCGGGGTTAATATGGTTGGTTATATGCGGCGTTTTTCAGTAACTTTCAGGAAGGCCAAAGATTTGTTAGATCAGGGGGTTATAGGCGAACCTGTTTATTTTTCGGCTTATGCTTACTCCTCAGACTTTTTCGGAGTTGACGAAAATTCGAAGGTTCATACGCCTAAAGTTGGTGTTATGAGGGATCTTGGTTGTCATGCCGTAGATTTGGCGTTATGGTTCTTCGGCGATTTCAAGGTTAAGAACGCGAAAATAGATTCTTTGTTCGGTGATGGTTCGGAAGATTCTGTATCTTTTGAGGTTGAAACTCAAAGCGGTATTGGTGGCAAGTTTGATGTTACTTGGTGTGTGGATGGGTATCGCATGCCTGAAGTTGGGTTTACTGTTGAGGGTTCTAAAGGCGTTATGAGGGTGAATGATGATGCGCTGGAGTTAAGCTTGAACGGCGGGGAAAAATTTAGGTGGTTTAGGCATGATCTTAGAGATGGTGTTGGTTTTTGGCTCGGGGCGCCTGAATATTATCGTGAAGATGAGTGTTTTGTGGAGGCTGTTATACGCGGCGGGTTTGTTGAGCCTTGTTTTGAAACTGCGGCGAAGGTTGACCGTTTAATAGACGAGGTTTTGGTTAAGGCTGGTCGAGTTGGGTGGTCAAAGTAAGGTTTTGCTTGTTGGCGATAATCCGTTTCATGGTATTAGCCACCTTTCGCAGGAGCGCAGCCGTGTTAGGGGAGATACGCCTACCAATCCCGAGTATGCAACTAGGCTGATAAGGTTGGCGGTTGAGAATGGCGCTGACGGGTTCATGTTTTCTGTTAGCGATACAACGCTTCCAATTTTGGATATTTTGCGGAAGAATGGCGATAATGATGGTTTGCGCTTGTACGCTATTGTGCCTTATGCCTACGAATATGTTAGGCTTGCAGGTGCATTGGGCGGGGTTCCAGGTTTAGCCAAGAAATTGATTAGGGAAATTGTTTTTTCAGGGAATTTTCGTGCTGTGGCTTCTGGTTTGAATGGCGTTGTAAGGTCTGATTTGGCTTCCCTTGTTAAGACTTATTTGCTTTATGAAGTTTCTAGGGTTAAGCGTTCAGCTGGTGGGAAGGCTAAGCTTGAATCAGTTTTGCTACATCAGCTTATAACTGATTTATGCCTTGGTTTAGGCTTGGACTGGGTTTTTAAGTTCTATACAGAATTTTTGTTGAAGAAGGGGATAACTCCTGGCTTTAACACTGG
>Ga0185307_1002047_pt1 | contig 10709 bp, 11 predicted proteins | sample LHCtaG_FD_128010 | JGI IMG/M metagenome (GOLD analysis project Ga0185307, IMG submission 128010) | Hot spring microbial communities from Little Hot Creek, USA to study Microbial Dark Matter (Phase II) - LHC4sed_matched (SPADES... | ecosystem: Environmental > Aquatic > Thermal springs > Hot... | reverse complement strand
AACTACTAGTATACCTATCCAATACTCTCAATGTACAAGTAGGCGATGAGATCGCTGTAACAATACCCTGGAAAAACACTATTGTACTACCAATAGAAGTAGAATAGTTAACTCCACACACCACTCTTAAAACAGTAATTAGTAGTAGCATGTTCTAAAATATCCTTATTCAGTCTAAAGACCCTCACGATCACGCACTCTTGATCAGCTATTTCGAGGACCATTAAAGAGGGCTTATAACTGCCACCTCCACCGCCCCACACACCTGTTAGTGAACCTGGATTTAATAGGAGTACACCACCACTTAAACCTATACGTGTAAAATCTGCGTGTGTATGTCCTGAGACCAGTACTTGAACACCTAATCTCCGGGCTATCTTCGAGAGTTCTACGGGGTTTCCGCGCGGATAAACACCATCACCGTGAACCATCCCTATTCTTAACCAGTCAACTTCTACGGTCACTTGTCTCGGTAGCGATAAATAGTCCATATTCCCCTGGACAATGTATAGTGACTTACTAATTGTTTTAAGCCACTTTAGAACACTCTCACCTGTTAAGTCTCCAGTAAACAGTACTGTTTCCCAGGGAGAGTGATCTGATATGTAGCTTAGAAGTGGGCGAGGTATAGAATTAGCTCTGTCAGGTATGTGTGTGTCACCGATGATGAGTATGCGCCTCGGCAAGTTGATCAGCCGGGTAAGTTCTCTTCACTATTCAAGCCGGAGGTAATTCATCACCACTACTAATAAGTCTACAAGCTTAATAAACACTAGTTACTTAACATACTTCTCAATTTTCTTAACAAAAGTGTAGTTAAATGGGAATGGTATGAAGAAATATATAAGTGCTTTAAATTCTCTCGTTAATAGCGTCTTGAAGACATCTTTACTATTAGTATTACCTTGAAGATAACCAGTGATAATGTTTTCTAGTATAGAGTCATAGACGTCTCTGCTATAAAGGGCTTTTACATAGCCATCTATAGTTAGAGTTGACACATAGACAAGTAAATCCCATGCAGAATAATCTGAGCTATATTCTCTAATAGCCTGTTCAGCGTCAACAATGTACACACGTCCCTCAGCACTATATATGAAATTTGATATTTTAGAGTCTCCGAGAACCCAGCCGTCTTCGTGACACACACCGAGATGTCGAGCCACCTCATAGTGTACACTACCAGGTGCGCTATAACCGTAAACATCGCCTTTCACAAATTCTCTAGTTAACATTATATTAGAGTAGTCAACTACGAGAATTTCTGGCTTACTAAAACCCCTCTTTGAATACCTCATAAAGTACACTTCACGTTTAAGTCTCTCAAACGGGTCTAATTTAAACGGGTATTTTCCAATGGCTAAGTTAGAAGCTGAAATCAAAAACCACTTAATTAAACCAGGTTCACTAGCATACTTTTTTACTACGTAAACTCTTCCATTAACAATTAAATACCGTACTTGTTTTGAAGCTTCATCTAAAAAATCAATAACACTAGACCTCATAAAACACCTCCAGCGTTAGAAAACAACTCTACAATTACTTAAATATAGAGAGGCTTATTTATCTCTGAATCTCTCTTACCTTAAAAGTGAGAATAGATTAGTTGTTACTAGGTGGATATTATCTATAATTGTACAATTGGTTCCGCGTAGTGTGAAATGAGGTTTCTACTAGGAGCTCTATGAGGATATAGTAAGACAAGCTTTAAATATATAGGGTTAAATGGTATTTTTGGTGATAATTAGTGTGACTTCTACTGCCCCTGGTGAAGAGCCGCTGATTTATCGCGGCAATATTATAGAAATACCGTTAAAACCTAGAAAAAAGATGATTTCGCTGAGGCTTAACGAGGAAGACCTCTTAGTCATAGATAAGTTTGTGGCTAAACACGGCGAGTATTCTAGGACATTAATTTTAACAAAACTCATAGAGGCCTTTGCTGAGGGGCTGAGAAGAACAGGTTACTGTGCTAGCACTATATGGCTGGTTTTCACAATAGAAGATGGGGGTGAAAAAAGAGAAGTGAGTGTTGTACTCAGTTTAAAGAGTAAACCTAGAACATCTACTCTCAGGTAACTCATTTCTTCGCTTTAAGTGTGCTAATGATAATCTTGACTATGTCCGCAGGTAATCCAATCATGTGTGCTATTTGCTCTGGTGTAAAAGCCTCACCATATCTATTATAGAACTCTGTAACAGCGTAAATAGGCTCCATATAATATATTCTCCTACCCTCTTTAACTTTTGCAACTATACCTAGTCTATTGAGTTTTGCGAGATAACGCGATTCAATAGTCCTAGCTCTCCCAGTATATTTAGCTATATCGTCAGCTGTTACTTTTTTGAGTGCTATTACAGCGTCTAGTGTTTTAAGAACTGGTGGTGTTATAATAATACCTCTCTTAACAAGAAATCTTATATCATATATACCACATAATTCACTACTCTCCATGACAATACACCGCTTTATTTAAAATTAATCAGTAAAGAATCTAATAAACATTTTCTCATGGTAAAAACATTATGAAAATGTAAAACAGCAATACATAGAATATAGTTAAACTCTGAAAACATAGACAATAAAACAATAGTGCTCTTCTTTTAATAAATAGCAGTTTTAACATAGTAATGTATAATATTCAAAAAGGGATTTACATGTCTGCTAGTAGAGTTTTTACTGGTGGTAGACTTCTCGAAGAAATTAATAGTAAGCTCAGAGAACACTTAGATCATATTACACGTGGTGTAGAAGTATTAGATGATATTTTGAAAAACTATAATAGTCTCAGCTACGAGGATATGCGTGAGAAGTACGAGGAGCTGAATAAACATGAAGAAGAAAGTGATAAGTTAAAGAGAGACTTAATGAGTCTTCTAAGAGCAAGTCACCTGCATCCAGAGGATCGTGAAGACTTGTTGAGAACAGTGCTAACAGTAGACGATGTAATTGGCTTAGCAAAAGCTGTTGTTAAAAAAATTCTTATATTCAAGCACTTACAACTTGAAATACCACGTAATCTTCACAACATACTAGTTAATGCTGTTGAGAAATCCCTAGAAGCTGTGAGACTCATAAATAACATACTAGAAATCGCAAGGAGCGATTATGAGAGAGTTCTTGAATTAACACACAAAATTGAAGAACTCGAAGAGGAAGTCGACGAGATCAGGTTAAGGGCTTTTGAAGAGCTATTAAGGGAGTGCTCTACTAATATTAGGGAGATCTGTGTAGTAATGCCCGTAGTCATAGATGATATTGAGAAAATTACTGATATGTGTGAAGACGTTGCAGACCTCTTCCGGCTACACTTAATTTCAAGGTAGTTACCATGACTCTCTACTGTATTGTGCCAGCTGCTGGTGAGAGCTCGAGATTTCCGTGGAATAAAATGCTGTACGAGTATAGTGAAAAGCCTATTATAGCGCAGACTATTTCGAACATTGTAGAATCAGGTGTTTTTAATAGGGTAATTGTTGTTCTAGGATATCAAGCACACCTAGTTGAACGTGTTTTAAGAGAGTATAGAAATCACATTGATATTGTATTTAACCCTAATTTTAGGCTAGGTATGAGTTCTTCTATTAAGCTCGGTGTAGAGTACATAGTTGAGAAATATCCTAGTGTTAGAGTTATAGGTATAAATCCCGGGGACGCGGCATGGATTCATCCAGGTGTGTATGTTAATGTTGCTGTGAGATTTCTCGAACACCTCGACGAGTTCTACATTGCTGTAGCTACATATAAGGGTAGGCGAGGACACCCAATACTCTTCTCAACTCGTATTCTCAAAGACTTACTCTCAATATCAGAAGAGAAAATAGGGTTAAAAGAAGTGACTTCTAAGTACGTAGATAGGACTATGCTAGTTGAGACAGAGTATCCTGGTGTACTACTAGATCTAGACACTATTCTAGACTTATTGAGGATTAAACAACTAGTATACAAGTAGGGTTTTAATCGTGAAAATAGAGAGAGTAGTTATACTTGACGGATATACTGATGAACCTGCTGGTCTAGGTGTGCCTCCATATATTAACACATATCCAAGGCTTATTGCCGGAGTAGTCTGGTTAAAGAATAAGAGTGCTGTAGTAAGGTATTGGACTATAGATCAGTTTAGAGCTGACGCATCAAGATTTCTCAGTGAGGCTAAGGAGTCAGACCTCGTAGTTATTATAGCCGGCTCTGAAGTCCCAGGTAAGTACATTGGTGGAATACCAATAAGACACAGTGAGCTCGAGAGAATAGCTCTACTACTAAGAGATACTAGGAAAATACTAGTTGGCCCAGCTGCGAGATATGGATTAGCACATGGTGGCGGCTCTGTAGCCATAGAGCCTTCAAGGTACAAATACCTCTTTGACGAGATTGTTCACGGAGACGTTGAAGAATACTTAAATGAGTTAATAGACCACGGGTTTGAAAAAGCAAGACCCTGGATTCTACGTGAAAACTACGAGTTAGCGAATAAAGCCTTTATACTAGGCGCTAAAATTGTGCAGGATCATCCATGCTACGGGAAGAACTTAGTCGTTGAGATCGAGACTTATAGGGGTTGTCCACGCTGGATTACAGGTGGTTGTAGTTTTTGCATTGAACCACGCTACGGTAAACCCATTATGAGAAATACTGAGGCTATTATTAGAGAAGTTGAAGTTCTCTATAAACTCGGAGTAAGACACATTAGACTAGGTAAACAGCCAGATATCCTCACATACATGGCTCCTGATATCGGTGTTGAAGAATTTCCCAAACCAAACACAGAGGCTCTTGAAAAGCTTTTCAAGGGTATAAGGCTCTCAGCTCCAGGTCTCATAACACTACATATCGATAACGTTAACCCTGGCACTATAGCTAAACACCCTGAGGAGTCTACTAAAGCCCTTAAAGTAATAGTAAAATATAATACACCAGGAGATGTAGCCGCTCTCGGCGTTGAGTCCTTTGACCCGAGAGTAGTAAAATTCAATAACTTAAAGTCACAACCCGAGGAGTCTCTTGAAGCAATTAGAATAATTAATAGAGTAGGAAGTATTAGAGGGTGGAATGGACTACCACACTTACTACCAGGTATAAACCTCCTCTATGGTTTACCCGGTGAGACTAGAGAAACATTTATTGTAAACGAGGAGTACTTGAAGAGAATTCTCAGTGAGGGTTTACTTGTAAGAAGAGTTAATATTAGACAAGTAGCAGTTTTAGTAAACACCCCACTCTGGCTTAAGAGATCATATGTACACCATACTCAACTCAAACATAAGAAAATCTACTACTCTCACAGAGTCCGAGTTATGAGATTCTTTGATCGTGTTATGCTGTCTAGAATAGTCCCGGAGAACACTGTACTATACTATCTCTACACGGAGAAATATATTAGAGGTTTTACTATTGCAAGATTCCCTGGGAGTTATCCAATAGCAGTTAAAGTACCCGATAAAGTAGAGCTAGGTAGGTTTATATCTGTGAGAGTTATCAAGAGCTCCTCTAAAAGTGTTCTTGGTAAACTACTAGGTTAAGTCCTACTCTCCCCATTCCTAATAATTTTAATTGAAATACTATTTCCAATAGTATCTATAATTACTTCTGGTGCTCCGTAAATTAGATTATGCCTCATTGCCAGCGTGTCTTGATATGCACCCGTATCAAGTATAACAATGTAGTAGGCTTCACCTCTCTGTGGTAATGACAGTGGAATACCTCTTAGTTTTAACTTAACTCCAGGTATAGCTAGCAACTTAAGATCTACGCTTGTAAGTAATAACCTATCTGTATTTAGTAGGTTACCTGGACTTATATAATGAGAGATCTCGCCCATACTATCACAAGTTAAGTCAGCTAGAGATGCTAGGACATCAGGTGGCTTGTTTAGTCTCTGAGCAGGTATGACTTGAAAATACTGATCTACGAGAACCGCGTCGGGTATATCGGCAAAAATAGACATGTTTAAAATGTAGCGCTTACTCGGCGAAGTGAGTATTTTTAAGAGTAATTGGTCTTCTAAAACCTCTCTCACGTTAATTTCACCTCCTACTAGTAAGGCTGATATTTTCTGAGCAATATCATTCTCAATAAAAGCTACTAGATCCTCATAGAGCTCGCGCTGTCTTACATCACTCTCTTCACCTGGTTTAATAGAGCTTAGAATTTCACGAATTCTCAAAATCAGCTCTTTAACTTCACTAATAGACTTAATTTTCTCAACGTACTCTTGTAGTAAACTTAAATTCTCTTTATTATGGACAGCCGAGTATGGTCTTACATCAATAACATTCGTAACTACAAGCCTGTGAGAAGATACAATATACCTCCCACCCTCAAACACGATGTCAGGGTGTTTACTAAATCCTAGAAACTCGCTTACTAGTGTCTTAGCGTAATCAATAATACTGTAATCTGGGGACTCTTCATCCCCATCTCTCAAGTCAATATAAGGATAGGCAATACCACCTCCAGGATCTACCATTGAGATGTTCTCAAAGCCTAGTTCAAGTAACTCGCTGAAAACCTCTCTCACTTCTCTGAGATATTTCTTCACATCACTAAATCTCGAAACCTGCGATCCTGGGTGCATGTGTAGTAGTGTTGCTCTCTCCGTGATCCACTTAAAATCTTCTCTCAGCTTAACTAGGGTGTTTATTGTTAAGCCAAATTTTCCGGAGAGACCTGTCGAAGTAGACCACTTACCTTGAGGCTTTATAATGGGCTTAACGCGAATACCGACTTCGAGTTCAGGGTACTTCTCAATAATCTCGACATCATGCTCGCTCTCCACGTCAACAATGACACGCCAGCCTAGCCTGTATAGTTTTAAAAGGACCTCTATGACTTTTTCTGTGAAAACTCCATCATATATGAGTGTTCTAGGCATGTAATTCTCGGCTAGGTTTAATAATAAGAGGAGCTCGCTAAGTGAGCCGGTATTAAATCCCCACTTATATTTCTCACCATATTTGAAAATACACTCTACAATTAGTGGTGTAGGGTTTACTTTCATGGGGTATACTGGGTTTAGAGATCCCCTATAGCCTGTAAGTCTTATTACTGTTTTAAAAGCCTCGTGAACAACTTCCATAGCTCTCTCAATTAGTGGGAGTATTCTTATATAAGCTACGTCAAGCTTATTTTTCTCCATAAGGTCTTTTACTCTGAGTACGCTATCTTTGATCTTTATTACTAAGTAGCCTTCTTCGTCAATGTCTAGTACATCTCCTCTAACACTATTCTCTAATCCATAAATAACTCTTGCAATTTCTCTACTCCAACTCTCCTTACTCATTTCTACCTATTCCACACTACTACTTCGCCTTCAAATAACTAAAAAAGGATTTATAAATAGTAACCGCGCGGTGTTTACGTATAATAAAAATAGAAACCGCTTAAACTCGGGTCTGACGGTCCGTGAATAACTCACCACTCGTATAGAGGGCCCTCTTCATCCCTAAAAATATTATTCAACTCTAACCTTATAAGGAGAATTGTTTTATTAACACGTAAATTTCAGTAATGTTTCTACAGAGTCTATATTAATTTCTTTATTTTTTTCTCCGCTCTCTTTAATACTTCCAGTAGTTCTTCGGGTGGTACATAGCCTGGAACACTCTCTACTGGGTTAGCACCATAGACTTCGTATTCTTCTATTCTTGTTACAGCTATATATGGCACGTAGAGAACGCGATATTTATCTGCTTCATATGGGTGTTCAAACGCTTCAATAGTCTCAACAAGAATACTACTATTAACAATACCCACTTGGTTCATGAAGTCTACTATTATTGGGCAATAAGGACATTCTGGCGTCACAAAGATCCTAACGTGGAGTGGTACTTCAATAGCCTCTACTTCATCTACTACGTGTTTTGGTAATTTAACACCTTCAGAGAGATACTCGTGAACATATATAAATGGGGCGAATTCCTGACCACTTGGAAGTCCATAATATCTCACATTTCTCCTCACAGTATCATATATAAATGCTGGAATATATCGTGGTTTTAAAAACCTCGCTGAGGCTAGTTCTAGTATTTCAAAGCTCACCTTGTTATCACTAATCTTCACTAACTCTTCAACTAGTAGTTTTGCTTCCGGACACGTACTACACTTTCCACTACTACCAGGGTTAATTACTGAGTCTAATACTACTATGTCTTTCAAGTTCCTTCTAAGAGCTCTAAAAAAACGCCTCAACTCAGCTATAGTCTCTTCATCAAACAGCCCGCTCACACGTGTACACCTCTAGTATTCAAATTAATAGCTAGTGTATTTTAAAGTAATATTTAGGAGTGAGTTAACTGTGAGTAAGCCCCTAGTACATAGAGTTCTCGAGATTTTACGCGAAAACCCTGGACTTAGTGTTAAAGAACTCTCTACACTACTAGATATTAGTGTAGAGAGAACGCGAGGCTTACTTTACAAGTTAAAATCAAGTGGTTTTATTGAGAGAGCGGGTAAAGGGTATATGTTAACTGAGAGAGGATTGAGACTTCTTGAATACTTGGAAAGATCAAAAACTCTACTACATCCCGAAGAAAAACCAGTAGAAGAGACTATGAGAATACACGAGGAGGCCCCAAAGCCCACTCTCCCAGAAACCCCTACTACTGGGAGTACTCAAGTAGTAGCTGAGCTAGTACAGTTTCAAAATGTTATTGTAGATTTAAAGAGGAGAGTTGAGGCTCTTGAAAAGAGAATTGAGGAGTTAGAGTGGGCTTTAAGAAACCTTGAGAAAGCTGTCCAGGCTAAGCAGAAGAGAAGTGAGAGCTTAGTTCTAGAAGAGCCTGTTATGTTCTATAGTGATGTTGTGAACAAGTATGGACAGGTCTACATTGAAAAAATGATCTCTGAGAATAAAGTCAAGAAAGTAGGCGCACTCGTAGTAGACAGCGAGTTCTACAAGGAGTTTAAAGCGAAATTCCCAATAAAGATACAAGATGTAGACAAGCTCTCTCACCACGAGAAAATACTATTAGACGAGATGAGGAGAGAAGCTATTGTTGTACTCTTCGCGGGTAAAGAGTATAGGCTTGTAGAAGAGTAATTGCAAGCTCTCAGTAGGGCTTAAACAGAGTTTAAATCCAGAGAATTTATTTAAGCTTCTACCTCCTCGTACTCTTCAGTAATAACTGGCACATATCTCTCAGGACATTTCACACCATCAGGGCACCCTTTACCGTGTCTAATAGGACTCTCTAATCTACTGAGTAAGACTACACGGCTTGGTATTGACTCGCTGAGTATTTTATAACTAGTTAGATCTGAAAGCCTCTTAGCGAATTCTCTCACTTCTACGTGAGATGGCATGTTTTCTCTTGTAAGTCTCTCTCTACTAACACCTAGATACATATATGCTTTTACCTCTACGTAGTGTGGGTAGCTCTTATTAATAAACTCAGCAAATCTGTTTAAAGCCTCTTTATGGTCATTAAAATTCTTGATTATGGTTATTCTAAAAACTACTGGTGTCTTAAAAGACTTGACTAGTTCAAGTGTTTCTTGAAATAACTCCCATGCTCTGGGGACTAGGGGTCTATTAAAGTACTCGTAAGACTTCTTATCCCACGCCTCCATACTAATATAGAGTTGTGTTGGCTCTACTTCTAAATTTCTCAGTACATCTGGCCTTGTACCATGTGTAACTAGAAATGTTGTTATTCCACGCCTATGATACTCCTCTATGAGCTCACCTAACCTTGGATAGAGTATTGGCTCACCTGCAAGACTAATTGCAGCGTGTTTAGGGTCTAGAGCTTCTTCAACCATCTTCTGATCAGCGTGTGGATTGCCCTTAAACCCAGCTACTATTTGCCTATGAGCCCTTATACTCTCCTCTACAAGCACCTCTGGATCATCAACTAAAGGTGGCTTTGTATCATCCCAGTGCATACCAATATCTTCAGGCTCTATTCTCCAACAGTGAAGACACCTATTCCAACACCAGACAACTACAGGTGTCATTTGAATACACCTGTGGCTCTCAATACCATACCATAAGCACTTATAACAAAACCTATGTCTAACAATAGCCTCTCGTGTCCAATGACACCTCTTCACAGCACCAATAGTACCTATTATGTGATAACCCTGCTTAGTAAGCCTCTCATATATAGCCCTATATACTGGACTACTACTCCAAAACTCCTCTCTAATCTCTTTCACTCTCCTCCAATCTACTCTCACAGAAAACCTCCTCTCAGACTACTCATATGCACTTCTACAACGCTGTCTACTCATAGCTTATTAATCTGTCCTATTAACTATTTTACTGGTGATGAGCGAACCCGTGTCGGAGTAGTGAAGATGGTTGGCGTTGCTGAGCGCATCTTTAAGGGTTTTGATTTATGTCTAAGAAATATAAAGTGTCAACAACTCTAGGCGAGGATTTTGAATTCGAGCTTGCCTAGAAGTCCTCCAAAAGTAGTCCCTCAGTGTGCTTACTACTCTCTATATAGTGCGAGGTATAAAAGTCAATTAAACATGTCTAGAGTTCTCAGTAGGGGCTGAGAATGAGTTGGAGAGTGAGACTTATTGAAGAGCTAAAAAGACTTGCAAACCACGTAGAAGATAGCGAAGTGAAGAGAGCCCTACTTGATATCCTAGAGAGACCTGAGTTAACTTACTCTAATACAAATCCACTCGTAAAATTAGAGGACTCTCCGGCTGCTCCACGTAAACACCACTTCTTCACAGGCGGATTATTACTCCACACATT
>Ga0185307_1002046_pt1 | contig 10714 bp, 8 predicted proteins | sample LHCtaG_FD_128010 | JGI IMG/M metagenome (GOLD analysis project Ga0185307, IMG submission 128010) | Hot spring microbial communities from Little Hot Creek, USA to study Microbial Dark Matter (Phase II) - LHC4sed_matched (SPADES... | ecosystem: Environmental > Aquatic > Thermal springs > Hot... | reverse complement strand
GGGCGGTGTACTGGTAGACGTAGCCCTAGCTACCGTAACCAAGCCCGCGGACTTTAGTAGGAGGGCCTACGTAGAGGGCCCCATAGTATCCGAGGTAGGGCTAGTACTAGCGGTAGTCGCGCTAGCCGTAGCGGTAGCCGAGTACCTAGCCGGTAGGGGGAAGGACCTAGGTTGGAGGCGCTAACCCTGGTAGCGGTAGCCCTAGCACTGCTGCACCTCGGCTTCCCGCTAGCCTACTACGCGTACCTCAGGGCTAGGTGGCTAGGGAGGCCGTGGAGCGTGAGGAGGGACCCGAGCTACAGGCCCAGGGTCACAGTCATAGTCCCGACGTACAACGAGGCGGAGCCCATAGAATCACTAATTTATTACATGACTCCAATTGTGTATGTAACTATGGTAAACAGCAATCCAAAAGCGTTGCTGAACTATATGCTGCTCGAAGAGTTTCTGAAGCTTTATTGGAGTCAAAACAGCCAATTACATGACTAGCGTTATATCGCAAATTTTAATGTTTATTCCATTCCCATATTATGGAGGTCTTCAAGAATTTGCGATCGAGCTTGCATGCAGGCTTCGTATACCCCTACTACTAATCGGAGACAAGAACGCTGTCCCGAGAGATCTTAAAGAAAAACTCACACTCTACAAAGCTGAAGTACATTGGGTACAGCAGGATACATCCCTATTTAGAAATCCTTTGATAGTTAATTCAAGATCGTACCATCAGTTAAGCCGCCTTCTAAAAGAATACCCCTTAGTGCATCTCAACGGACCTTTTCCATTAATTGAAGATATTGTCTTAAGCTACGTTACTCGGTTAATTTTCACGTATCACTACGACATTGAGCTGCGAAATGTCGTCCTAAATAACGTAGGCAAAATTTACGGATACACGTTACTAGATAGAACCCTCAAAAAAGCGAGTGTTGTAACCGCTTCCAGCAAGTATTTTGTTGAAGACTCGCCATACTTAAGAAGGTACTCGTACAAGGTAAGGATTCTTCCGCTCGGCGTAGATACAGACATTCTCAGGCCAACCTTTAAGTACGATCCTTGGATTCTATTTATTGGTAGAATAATTCCTGAAAAAGGCGTGGACATACTAGTAAGGGCTTTTGAAGTTTTCTCTCAATCAAACCCAGAGTACAAGTTGATCATTATTGGAAAACCTGTAGATCTCAGATATTGGTTACGCATTAGATCATACGTTCGAGAAAAAGGTCTAGAAAAAAGAGTCATCTTTACTGGATACTTATCTCGAAATAATATGATCAATCTGCTGGAAAAATCCTCAGTCTTAGTTCTACCTTCACTAACAAGGCTTGACTCCTTTGGAATAGTCCTACTAGAGGCAAGCTCGTTAGCAATCCCCATAATAGCAAGTAACATTGTGTCGGGAGCTCGGGAGCTGATTGAGAGCGCGCAAAACGGTATATCGGTGCCGCCAGGGGACTACTACTCGATAGCAGAAGCTATAAAGAAAATAGTAGAGAACCCAAAAGAATACGGTATAAGAGGACGCGAATACGTGGTGAAGAATCACGATTGGAGTATCGTATTGCAAAAAGCATTGCAAATATACAAACTTGTCTCCAGCTACGAGCTCTAAAAATATCTTGTTCGCTATATTCGATTTAAATGACGACAACTACATGAAGATGCCTTGGGCTTTATTAGTTAATACTCTGCCCATAATTGCCAAGAAATTGCCTGATACTAAGATATACGTTTTAACAGACACGAAAAAATGTATCAATGTTAAGAAAATTATTGAGAGAGAAAACCTTAAAGTGCTGTCTCTATCAAGACCTGTCTTAAGGTATCCCTATAGAGGGTTGTTAAGCGTTTTGAAAACTCTTAACAAGATGCTTAACATTGATACTCTAGTGGCTGTTTGCGGCTGGAACATACATAAATGGGGTGCTATAGCAGATAGACTGAAAGTAAGTAACCTCGCTCTAATAATACTCACTCCCTTATATCACGCTAACGAATTGTTAAAGATCAGCATGGAAACGCTTCCTTCGCTCCTAAAGTATGGGGGGTTCATAGATTTCATTTACTTTATAAAGCTCATATTTGAAAACTTTGTAGTAAGACTTATTTTAAATCTAACGAAACTGGTGGGAAAATTCTCAATCATCGTGTTTACTGAAAGCGAGAAGAAAATTTTCCAACGATACGGATTTAAATCACATAAAGTCAACATAAGACTGAAGTTTAATGCTGGACAGAGTTACCGCTTCTCAGGTCAATGTACTGACAATCCGTCTATAGCATATTTCGGTCTTCCCATAGTACCGAGAGGATATGATATTGTTGTCGAGTTGGCCAGAAATTCGAGCATGAATTTCGTAATGTACCTTAGAGAGCATCTTCCGATGCCTGCTAGAATCAGAGCTCTCCTTAGGGACGTTAATAATAATCTCAAAGTAATCTTTAAGTTCTTTCGTTCTTCTAACGAGTTAATTTCCGAAGCAGAAAAGCATCATCTAATACTCTTACCTTTTAGATTCGTCGTGTCAGAATTCCCTCTTGTAGTGCTGGAAGCTCTTTGTAGCGGAAGGCTTGTTGTAACTACACCGTACAGTAATGTTCGTGCTATAAACGCACCAAACCTCATAGTGCTAGATTTCAGTCAGATAAAAAACCCAACTTCAATCGAACGGTTAGCGAAAAAGAACATTAAGATAGTAGTGGACTCCTGTGAAATAGACTGGGAGTTCATAGCTAATGAACTAATTAGGATCTTAGAACTCGGTTAGGCGAGTACTATGCCCTATGATACGATAATAATTAGCGGTCCTGATGGTAGTGGCAAAAGCACTATCGCAAGGGTTCTAAAGATGGAACTTGCGAAGCGAGGCTATCCCACTCACTATATCTGGCTTCGTTACCCTAGGCTCCTATCTCTATTGCCTCTATTTATATCCAGACTTACAAGGATTAATATTAAAGTAGAGGCGAAAGGTATCTGCGAACATGTTTTTCATGATTACCGCAGAATTCCCATTTTAGGGAAGCTATACGAGCTGGCGATACTCATTGACTACATCATTTACAAATTCTTTAAGGCCCTCATCCCCCAATTGATCGGCTTTATGGTAATTATAGATAGAGGCCTACTAGATATAACTGTGGACGTTTATATCGAGACGAAAAGATTTCCTAAAACCCTATATAGGGCACTTATACGAGAGTCTAAGAAACCGAATTCCCTAAAAATCGTGGTACTAGCTTCCCGTAGCACCCTTGTATCTAGGCGTAAAGATAATTTATGTCGCCCGGGTTTTAGGAGGATTCCCGTTATTTACAAGGTTTTGGGGTTGAACTGTGATTACAAGGTGTTGTTTAATGAGACGTTAGAGGACCTTAAATACACCGTAACCTATATGCTTTCAAACTTTGAACCTACAAGGGTGTATTCAGAACCTAGGCACAATATTTTACGAGCATTATTCTATAGGCATAAATGGTTTATCCTGCTTTCGAACATAGTGTTCCAGTGTGCTAATTATATGTGGAAAGTGGAGCTTGCTTTTAGAGGAGTTCTTCAAGCACTTCTAATAATTGCTTTGACAGCACTACTGAATTTGCACCCAGCAATAGCCTTAATAATATCCCATCTCGTACTATATCCCCTACACTCTAACCCATTGGCCATTCAAAAATGGCTACGGAGAAAGAGAAAAACGATAAACTTCGAATTGCTAAACACGCTACTTCAAAAGCTCAATAGGATCGAATGCGACAAAGATCGTTGCATTAACGTCCGTGTTGTTGGTAGCCTTTCACATAATCCTTGTAAACTATTGTTGGAGGGGGCCGATGTAGATATTAGGCTCGTTCCGGCTCCATCAGTGAAGTGCATCCTCTTATCACTAATTATTGCACCTTATATTAGGTTCTGGAGTCTATTACACGGAATCCCATCGGACCTATATGTAAAACCCGTGGACAGCCCTGAATTAAAGAACTCTAAAAGCCTTACGGAGTTTACCAACTCATTGATTACTTGTAAAGAGGTGTTGAAATTTTGAGGATATTGCTCATAGCTGGAGAGTACCCCCCTAGCATATTCGGGGGTGGAGGAATTTTCATGCATTATCTTTCAGGGGAGCTAGCGAAGCGGAGCCACAAAGTCTACGTGATAGCAATAGACTTTTCTGAGAAACGCGTAGGCAATTTATGTGAAGGCGTAATGATTGAAAGAGTTAACGACGGCATAACTGTTGTTAGGATTACCATACCTAAACACATATACCCAAGGCACAAGGTATTCCAATTATGCAGTAAAAACATTGTAGAGAAACTAGTAGAGAAAGTCGATATAGTTCATCTTAATACAGGCCTCTACTACCCCTTTATAAGAAGGGTAATGCAAAGATCGGAGAAGCCATCAGTCGTGACGATTCATGGCGACCCCGTAATAGATAATAAAATTTCGATACTATCGCCTTTTACATCCCTAAAGGATATGGCGTATCACAATGCTTTCTTGTTAGACGGAGTATTGAGCTTGAAATATGAGACGGCCGAGCTCTATCCCGTTTTCGTGTCGAAACAAATCGTACAGGCGGTCTCTAGCTATATACCCATAACCAGGTATAAAATCATATATAATGGGATCGACTTTGATTTCATAAATTCAAACTTACGAAGGCACACATTACATAAGCACGTAAACTCTGTGCAAAAATACTTGGAAAAGGGTTATAAGATACTCGTTTACCCCGCAAGACTTTACCCAGCAAAAAACAACATATTCCTTCTCTACGTTACGAAAAAGCTACTTGAGAGAGGGTACAAAGTAAAAACCATATTTATAGGTGAAGGACCATTAAAAAACAAGCTTAAAAGCATGTCTAAACGCTTTCAAACAGAACAACACATAATAATGACAGGTAGGTTGCCCTATGAAGCAGCGTTAGGGATTATGAACTCATCTCATGTTGTACCATTTCCATCGTTAAATGAGGCTTGCCCGGTGGCAATAATCGAAGCTTTGTACATCGGAAAACCTGTAGTGGCATTTGATTTACCCTATGTTAGAGAGCTAACGGGTAGGGGTGTTGAAGGAATTTATGTAGCTAAAAACCCGTTACACTTTGTTGAAGTATTGGACTCGTTGCTTAGTCAAATCGACACGATGAATGATAATCGAGCAAGCTCAAGAATACGTGAAAAAATTGCAGAGCTTTTTAGCGTCAAATTGATGACAGATCAATACGAACAATTATACTTTGATTTGATTAGGTGATACCCCCATTCTTGGGATCAAAATATGCTGACCACTAATAAGCAAAGTTGCCTGCAGCCCTACACAGAACAAAGCATAGACAGACCACTACTTGCCATAGTTATACCAACGGCTCGCTACTCTCCACACCTAGTCAGGTTTATTCGGTATCTCAGACACACTTGCCTGGAAAACGACCTGGAAATAGTGATAGTGAGTACTATTGATAACCCGGCCAACAAGCTTTACAGAAAGCTATGTGATATAGAGGGTTGTAAGCTGCTAATTTTAGAGAGGCGACCAGGCGAAGATATGAGATCAAAACAGATGAATATAGGGGTTTTGCATTGCACGGCAGAATACGTCTATATAATAGCTGATGACATGTTCGTGAGTTGTTCCCTCCTATCATCACTAAGGAAGATCCTACAAGAAAGAAAACTAGACACTGTATTACACGCTACACTCCCTTACCCGGTGTCTATATGGGCTAGGGTTAGAATGATGGAGAAAAGCCTCTCTTCGTACAACCTGTATCAAAGCAGTTGCAGAATAGTTCGAAGGGATGCGTTTGTCAAGCTTAAAGGTTATAGAGAAGATCTCGTGGTTGGCGAAGACATAGAGTTCCAGGATAGACTACTTAAGCTTAAGCCCAGGCTAGGAGTAACCCCTATACAAGAAGGGTTCGAGGTTCATCTAGGCGAATACGTGTCCCTGTCATCGTACATTAGAAGAGCCTACTACTATGGTAAGTACCTTACAAGGCTAACACGTGTTATAAGCAGGTCTAAGATCTTTCACTCATATGTTGCAACACCATTACCTATTCTGCAATTTGTAAGGATTTTCAGGCTTTACACGTTGCCATATGCCATATACAAGATAGTAATGGCTATGGCAACAATATGTGGAAGACTTTCGGAAATACTAAGTTACTCACAAAATCGGGTAAAGGTAAAACTGGATAGAAAAACGAATACTGCGCTAAGTACAGAGACTTAATTTGATCAGATAGCTGTGAATAATCTTAAGGTAATTTACCGTGCAGAATTCCTTGTAAGGGAGGTGTTACTAAGTAAAAAATTGGGAAAACATGTGGACAGGTTTAGCTTTGGGGGAACCTCGTGATGCATAAAATAGCAAGGAATGCGAGTCTCCCGTCGTTTGCAACGATATTGTTGTCCTTTACTATTTTAGCTACAGTTTCGTATGTAAATAATGGTTACCATACTGAAATGGGTCAAGGTATAGACATTAATCACCACATATGGTTTTCTAAATACATTGTAGATAGGGGAAGGTTTCCGCACGATAATGCATATGAGTACATGCCTCTCGCTTTAATTACGGCGCCTATTCTGTCTCTAGTAAATGGAATGTACCATCCCATTTACATATTACTAAGAACTTTTGTATCACAACTAATTTACATTGTAACAATATGGCTAATTGTACGGAAGAGAGTATGTCAACGTTTCTCATGCAGTCTTATTTTGATGCTAGCGGCATTCCCTATCTCTATGGCTTTCTATCCCTTCTTTCTAACATTAAATCACGTAATAGTACTCATTACATTATTGGGTTACATCGTAATAAGGGACCTTGGTGGTGACTCGCGTTTTACACCTTCTAAATACATCCTCTACATAGTTCTTTATATAGCGTCCTTACTATCAAACTTTAGCTATGCTCTAATATTCCTAGCCCTCTTTATAGTCCCATTATACGTGAGCAAAGCATTTAGTAATAAGAAGATATTTAAAGTGGACAGCGATACTAGTAAGTTATTGTTCTTGAGTATAGCCCTAACGCTAACTTATGTCATATACGTGATAGTTTATGAAAACACTTCATTTGGGTTCTCAATCAAAAGATCGTTATCAGCTATCCTAACATTAATCAGCCTAGGCTCCATAGAGCTCCCTCTAAAGAAAACCCAGATAGCTGTAGATTATACAACCTCAATTGTGGCTTTCATAGAAGTTCACGGAACCCTTTTAGTCTCATATGCGTTAACTTTGCTTTTTACCGTAATTAGCTTATTAAAGGGGAGAAAACTATCCTTGTTACATATAAGCGTTCTCTTATCTCTTTTCTTAGTAACATTGCTCATCTTCAGTATTGGTTATGACGCGTTTAGGGTAGTGAATGTTGCTAATTTGCTTTTACCTCTCGCCGCGTATCTAGCCTTGAATTCCACGGGGAATAGTTCAAGTAGGGTAATTGTAAGGGTACTCGTGTCAGCTTTGCTATTAGTAGGATTTACCCTTCTAGTTATTATTCAATTCACCCCGATAGGCTTTAAAGCGACGTATTACGAGATTACACTTTCTCTCGGCAACACCATAGTTACCGAGCGCATTCCCATAACAGAGTACACCGCACGGAAGCCGGTCGTATATGTAAATACTCTTGAGTACTTCTCAAATCGCTTAGAAGCTCTTCCTCCTTATATTATTGGTGATAGAACTTTTTGTCATGGATTTATGTATGTTCACAGAAGGGATCTGTACCTAAGATGTAGAAGCCTGTCAACGGCTTTAGACATAATTATAAACGGTACTGAAATTAAAGGGTATAAATTTGGGCTTGCTAAACAGTCCGTATTCCTCGTAATTAACTACCCGGTGAAGTTTGCCACAGAAGAGCCTGTAGAATACAGAAGCAACATTATACGAGAGAGTCTTATACTTAATTTCAATACAATATATAATTCTGGGGCTACGGTAGTATGTCTTACGTGCACATAGATGGATCTTCATACAAACCTATTATTTCAGTAATTATACGAGCATATAATGCTGAAAAAACGATAAGAGAGGCCATTGATTCCGTACTAGGGCAGAGTTATAGGGGATTCATAGAGATTATAATTTGCTATGATAAAGGTTCAAATGATCACACCTATAATATCATTATGAAATACGCCAATAAAAACTTCGATAACCGAAAAATTATTGTTATAGAGCATGAACATACAACACCATTTTTGGCCTTATTAGAAGGGCTTAAGAATGCAAAGGGGGATTTAGTAACAATATTAGATGCTGACAATATTTTCCCGAAAAACTATATAGAACGTGTAGTAAACTACGTAGCTAAGATGGAGCGTGATAAATCTTTTTACTACACAAATTTAATTGCTGTCGATAAACACCTGCAACCTAAAAGTGCTATAAACCAAGAAAAAGTGGCCTTCAGGAAACTCTTAGTAAGGAATTTAATAGACACGAACACCATATTTATCTCATCAAGTTGTCTTAAAGACCTTACAGGAGCCCTTAGATCGCTATCCAAGATACGGTATTTCGAGTTTTTACACGAAGACTACCTGCTATCTTTGCTGGCATTTAAAATATGCAATCCTGTACATATCCCAAATACCTATGTAATATATAGAGAGCACGGGGAAAATTTAACAGGAATAACTTACAAAGACCCTATCAAGCAATTATTCTCAGTGGAGAGATCCATTAAAACTCTTATAGCCTTTTACCATTTAGCAGGTAAGTCCTTGATTATTCCTCAAAAAGTCATTCTCCTAATATCGTTAACATATAGAGCTCTACTAATGCTCTACGCTATTATGCGAGTATTTTTAGTTATTAAAAATGATCAAAGATTTTCTACAATAGCTGAATACAAGAGTTAGAGTAAGGGGGGTTAAGAAAAATTCGAAATGCGTGGTAGGTGCTTGGCTAAGGTCTACCCGAAGCTGGTGGTACCTTGCTTTTCATATACATTCTTTCTTTCTACGTTTCTGTTTAGAGGGCTCTTTCTGATTGCTTCACTAGATCGGGCAATTAGCTAGCTGTAGCCCCTTTTACTTTTTACTTGGCGGTGAAGCGAACATAGAGTGGATGAAAACTATGTAGCTTACGCAAAGACGTACGTGCTCTAAAGTAGCTTCCAAGTTGTAATGCGTTCCTAAAATTCCTCGGATTTAAACATGATTTCTACAAATATTTTTACAGATCATTTGCGGTTTCTTAGAAATTCTGCGAAGTTTTCATAAACACCGAGGTCCCTGGGAGCAGCACCCTCTGTACGAAGATAGCACGATCACCTTTTCCGGAACTCCGCTGAAAGACCGGAAGCCGTAGTACGCGCGTTCGCTAGGGTTTAGGCATAGGCCCTGTTACGGTGCTAGCCGAGCTGGAGGGGTTGCTGAGTGATGAGTAGCTATCGGGCCGGTCGCAATTCGGTGACGGGAGAGCGGGTGCTAGAATAGCGAATATCTCTCCCTAGGCTGGAATCTTGAGAACGCATTCCACTCCTTGATTTTCTCTCCCTTCGATTTGAACACTACCATACCTCCACAGGTGTAGGGCTCCCCGGGGTCTGGGCACTGGACGTAGCCTACGTCATCCTCCTTACCGATACCTAGAGTTTTCGCTGAAACCCCCTTGAGGAGGGGCGGTAGGAGGGTAAGCATGGGCGCTAACGCGTGTAGGCAAACCCCCCTCCCAACCTCCTAGATGTAGAACCCCCCAACGGTGAAGCGGTCCCCCGGCTTGTACCCCATCGCGCACCTACCCCTAACCTCCCTAACGCAGACCCTAACGCGGTAGCCCATTTAACCCACCGAGGTGTAATCGCACTACCTAAATAGGCCCTAGCCCCTCGTAGGCCTTAGCTACGGATCGGCTTAGTAGCTGTAGTACGTCCCCGCGTACCTCGCTAGCGTTGATGCAGCCTGTTGCGTGGGTTGTGGTTGCTGAAGGTACTTGTAGGTAGCTGTGGATACGTTACTCTCTCCATAACCACTAAAGCTTTTACCTTCCTCCCGTGGTGCTTTTTCGAGCTTCTCCCGGTATCCCCTTGGTGGGTGTATGGCGTACCTGTCGCCCGATACCTTGAGCTAGGTAAGCTCTACAGAGGCTACTAGGGGACCGCGGTAGACGTATGTAGTACCGCCTACCCTAGGCGAGCTCAACCCGGCCGCAGGCTACTTCTCCCTGGGGGCCCTCTACTACGTAAGCAACCGCCCCGGGTCTTATAACTTTTTAGTTAGTAGAGCACGGGTACCCCCCGTAGACTGCCCATCAACTGCCCTCACGTTAGTTGAGCTCCATCTAACAAGCGGTGGAGTACGGAGGGCTGACCCTGAACTCCGTCAAAGAGGTCAGCTCGCGTTAGTTTGCTACTCACCTATGGAGACAGACTAACGCGTCCCGGGGTCGCGGGGTTTGGGGTTAGGTGTCTAGCCCTCCGCTACCCTAGGAAAGTATGGGGCAGTAGCATTTATCGGGTTGGTCTAGGTTGGTTTAGTATAGGTTGAGACGGGCTGGCGTCCGCGGGCTGGGTTTATATGTTCCTGCTCTACCTATCTATTGGAGCCCGCTTAGGCGATGGGAGCTCTGCTCCGAGCCTAGGCGGGTTAGCTCCCAAGGGGTCCGTGCCGTTGACCCCGATGCCCTATGACCCCGCCCCGGAGGTAGCAGTGCTATCGATGAGGGGGTAGGCGAGGCGGAA
>Ga0185307_1002045_pt1 | contig 10716 bp, 10 predicted proteins | sample LHCtaG_FD_128010 | JGI IMG/M metagenome (GOLD analysis project Ga0185307, IMG submission 128010) | Hot spring microbial communities from Little Hot Creek, USA to study Microbial Dark Matter (Phase II) - LHC4sed_matched (SPADES... | ecosystem: Environmental > Aquatic > Thermal springs > Hot... | reverse complement strand
GCTCTGATTGTTGGCGCATACAACAGAAATAAGCCCCTTTCTACGGGCTATTCTTATGGCTGTATCTATTTCAGAAAGCCTAAGCTGCCTCTCGGAATGGTTTATCAACGTTCCAACAGCTCCAGCCTCTTTAACAGCATCTGCAAGCACATACCCTGTGTAGCTTCCAGGCTCTATTGGGTCTACATGTTGGGCAAAAACTGGAATTTCCACTTTCTTGGCGACTGCGGCGATGTCTGTGAACTGGGGCGCCACACATATGGAGATTTGAGTTTCACGACTAACCTTTTCCGCTGTTCTCGCCAAACTAACAGCCCTTCTGCCCGTAGCTTCCAGATAAGTCTTAAAGTTGACAAGGATTAACGGGGTCTGAATTTTCAAGGGCAAAGGTTCCACCTAACACTGTTCTGGTTTTAACGCTAACAGCCTATATCTTTTTAGATAAAAGAGTGGATTAAGGCGATGGTAGCTACTTTCGCCCTCCAGGAACAAAGACGGCCGCCGCAACAACAGTGGTCCATAAGCCGTTTTTATCGCCTGTTGCTGACTGCGTTATGTTCGTCGTCTTGATTATGAGCCCGCTGGCTCTGAAAAGCTGTTTCCGCTCGTCCCATGCGGTTTGAGGGTCGAAAGGTATGCCCATGGTTGTAGCAAGCATGGTCGCCGCCAAATCTTCAGCGTACTCTCCAGCCGCCTCGTCTGTCTGTCCAAAAGAATGGTGTTCTGATAGATAACCATAATTATTCTTGCCTGATGGAATTGCCACACCAATAGAGGCGGCGATAAGCCTATGCGGCTCATTAGTCTGGTTTCTGGCCAAAACAACAAAAGTTATTTCACCCGGCCTAAGCATCTTTAGGCCCTTCTCTTTTGGGATGAGCTTGCAACCCGGCGGAATTATGCTTGAAACATTAACTAGGTTGCAGTGTTGTATGCCAGCGTTTCTCAAAGCCAACTCGAAAGATTGCAATTGTTCTTTGTGCTTCCCGACTCCCTTTGTTAGAAAGAAATATTTTGGTATCATTTTGCCATCAGAATTACGACATTTAGCTTAAAAACTTTATCCCTCAACTGATTTAGAGAAAAAACCACGCCATTTTAAAAATCATGGTTGAAAGTTTTGTTGACACATAAAAAATCAAGGCAGACGCGCGGGGAAAAACATAACAACTGTTTGAAAGTATCTTTCATTGAGAGGTTTAAAGGTGCCAGCTTCAGCCTACCGCAGCGTGTTCAAGGATGAGTCGAAACTTGACATAAACTATGTTCCGAGAAAACTTGTCCACAGAGAGACGGAAATGCGTCTTCTAGCCGAGTTTTTCAATTTCCTCTTAACAACTCCGGAAAAAATGGCTCAAAGAGTCCTCATCATCGGAGATGTGGGAACAGGCAAGACAGCGCTCTCCCAACGTTTCGGGTTAGACTTAACCCAACAAGCGAGGCAGCGAGGCGTAAACCTTCACCATGTTCATGTGAATTGTCGCCAATATCGTGGAAGCCTCTTCCTAATACTTCACCATGCAGTTTCAGTTTTTCACCCGAACTTTCCTAAAAGGGGGTTTTCAGCCGAAGAGCTTCTGAACATATTCCTCCAAGTTTTGGATGAAAACAATGCTTACGTCCTCTTAACCCTAGACGAGTTTGAAAGCCTAATCGAGAGGGAGGGCTCCGAAGCTGTTTATAAGCTTACCCGCTTGCAGGAGGCTAGGCTAGGTAAGCCTCAAAGGGTTTCGCTTATAGGCATCTTAAAAAGCCTAAAAGCCATCGAGGGCTTAGACGCCAGCACAAGGAGCACTCTTCAATCCAATATTATAAGGCTGGAGAAATACTCCAAAGAACAGCTTGTAGACATTATAAATGACCGAGTTGAATTAGCCTTCAAGCCCCTAACGGTTCCAGAAGAAACCGTTGACCTCATCGCTGAACTTGCCAGCTCAGAAAGCGGAAACGCCCGTTTCGCCATAGAACTCCTATGGCGGGCTGGAAAATATGCGGATGCTGAAGACCTAGGCGTTGTCTTGCCGGAATGTGTTAGAGAAGCCTTTTCAAGCATATTTGCCGTTGTAAAGAAAAGCGATCTGGCAACACTAAGCCTCCACGAGAGGCTCTTTCTCCTTGGCATAGCGAGGTTCTTCAAGGAAAACGCGGATAGAGCCTACGCGTCTCTGACGGAAGTCGAAAAGGCGTACGCCGTTATATGCGAAGAATTTAACGTTCAGCCTCACACACATACCCAGTTGTGGAAGTATCTCCAAAACTTTTCAACTTTAGGTATCGTCAAGAAAAGCGTTTCAACAGCGGGTCAACGTGGAAGAACAACACTTATTTATCTGCCGGGAGCGCCTGCCAACGAACTTGAAAGAGAGCTCTCCTCAATTCTTGAAAAAGAAAGGGCTAGCCAAAACTGTGCAGTGCAATAAAGCACATATGCCTCTTTTCCATCATAAAATGGTGGAGGCGAAAGGTTGGCTAACTGTCCCCTGTGTAGCTTAGACTTGCAAAGGGAGAAAATCTTCTATCAAGACGATTCCTTCATTGTTTTGAGGACGAGGAACCTTAAAGGCCACAGAGAGCGCATCATGATAGTTTACAAGCGACACCAGCACACCATACCTTACAAGGCTTATGAACGTGCCTTGACGATTCTGTCCCAAATAGGCAGGGAAGTGTTCAAGTACGCTCCAAAATTTGTGATTTTAGACACCACTTTCGCCTCGATAAATGATCATTGGCACCTGGTGGCTTCGGATCTAGACCCCAAAAGCGACGATTTCGACCAGATTCTGGCGACAAGGTGGATCAAAGTCGTAGACAACATGTACGCGGACCAAACTTAAAATAGGCTGTGCAGCCAACATCAAAACCATGGAAATTGAAGAGGTTCTTGGAAGCCGGCTTCGGCTCAAAATTTTGAAAGTTTTAACCCAACTGAGGGAGTTAAACGTTTCCGAAATTGCCAGAAGAACTGGGGCAAACCATAAAACTGTCATGGAGCATCTGAAAATTTTGGAGAGGGAAGGACTTCTCCGACACAAGAGGTTTGGAAGAATTCACTTATATAGGCTTGATGAAGGCTCTGCGAAGGCTAGGGCTGTGAAAGCGCTTTTGGATGCTTGGGAAAAATCGAAAAACACTAACCATTTTACATAGAACCTTAAATAGCCAGTTTACGCTCTAAACTACGGTTTGAAGGGATTCTTGATGGCGATGGTGGACATAACTGGAAAGCCGAAAATTTTTCGTGAAGCCACAGCCACCGGTAAGATTAGGCTTAAACCGGAAACCGTCCGCTTGATTCGCGATGGAAAAATTGAAAAAGGAGACCCGATTTACACGGCGAAGATCGCTGGAACCTTAGCTGCAAAAGAAACAAGCATCCTCATACCGTTTTGTCATCCGCTGCCATTAACAAATGTGAAGGTGGATATTGAAATAGTGGACGACATCACCGTTAAAGTTTCATCCACCGTTAAAACTGAGGCGCAGACGGGCGTCGAAATGGAAGCCTTGGTGGCGACAGCCGTGAGCCTCTTAACAATTTGGGACATGGTTAAGCAGTATGAAAAGGACGCGGAGGGGCAATATCCGTCCACGGTTATTGAGGAAATCCGTGTTGTGAGAAAGGTTAAGGAAGAAAAGCCGGAATGAGCGAAAGCACGCTTAGGCATAAGGCTGAAGCACCCAAAAAACTGGGTTTCGGCATTGTTGTCTGCAGCACATCCCGCTACAACCAACTAAAGCATGGCGAAAAAATTACGGACGAATCCGGCGACCTAATAGAGAAGCTGGTTAAGGAGCATGGCTATTCGGTTGTTTTCCGCAAAATCATACCAGACGATAGAGAGACAATAGCGAAAGAAGTTAAAAACATCCTAGACTCACCAAGCGTGGATGTCGCCGTTTTCTGCGGTGGAACAGGCATAACCGCCACAGACGTGACCATCGAAACAGTTTCCCCCCTCATGGAAAAAACCCTGCCCGGCTTCGGAGAACTCTTCAGACTTCTAAGCTACGAGAAAATAGGGTCAGCTGCAATTTTGTCCCGCGCCTTCGCCGGAATAGCCAAAGGCAAAGCCTTCTTCTGCATTCCAGGTTCCATGGACGCCGTTAAGCTTTGCCTTGAAAAACTTATATTGCCGGAGGCAGCACATATCGTTAAGCACGCGCGGGAATAACGAATGGTATTAACCGACAGTTATGGGCGTCCATTGTTAAACCTTCGAATAGCCTTAACAAGGCCTTGCAATTTGCATTGCAGTTTTTGCCACGCTGAAGGCGAAGACAAAAACATTGAAAACTCCGTGGAGATGACCGCTGAAGAAGTTGTGCGCATAGCCAGGATCGCCGTCAACCTTGGCGTTTCGAAGATTAAGCTTACCGGTGGGGAACCTTTGCTCCGCAAGGACATAGTGCAAATCGTCAAGGGCATAGCCACTTTACCGGGTCTAGAGGAGCTTTCCATGACGACTAATGGGACGCTTCTTGAACCACTAGCTAGAGAACTGTGGACGAGCGGCTTAAAACGGGTAAACATAAACCTTCCAACCCTCGACGGCGAAACCTACTGCAAATTGACCGGCGGCAGACTGGAAGACGTTTTGGGAGGCGTTAAGGCAGCTATTGAAGCCGGATTAAACCCGGTGAAACTTAACATGCTTATTTTGAGAGGCGTAAACGACTCCCACGTGCCGGAAATGATGGACTTTGCAAGAAAAATTGGCGCCGCACTCCAGCTCATTGAGCTTGAACCCATAAACGTAAGCAGCGAATACTATAGGGAGTTTCACAAGCCTTTAGACGAGTATGAGGAGATGTTGAGGCAGAAAGCCGTAAAAATCGAGATAAGAAAACACATGCAAAACAGACGCGTCTACCACCTGCCGGACTTGAAGGTGGAGGTTGTACACCCCATCGAAAACACTGAGTTCTGCATGCACTGCACCCGTCTGAGAGTTACAAGCGACGGAAAACTCAAACCATGCTTAATGAGAAATGACAACCTCGTAGACATTTTGACACCAATGCGAAACGGAGCCACAGACAACGAACTGACAAGACTTTTCAAACTAGCCAACCAAAGAAGGCAGCCCTACAGCAAAAGCAAGTAAAACCTTTTAGGTTTTTAAGCGGTTTAATGCTTCTTCTAAAGCTTTCACCGCATCTTCGATTTTGCTCTGCAGCCTGCCAAGTTTTTCTTGAAGCTCAGCTTTTTCTTTTCGCTCCTCCTCCAATTCAAGCTTAAGCTTTTCAATATCCTCCCTTGATGGAACCTCAGCTTCCCTGACTATGAAGGATAGGACTTTCTCGCCGCGTACAAGCATTTCGTAGGTTTCTCTCACCAGCCGTCCAGCCTCGGTTTTCCCAGTCAAATGCGAACGTATGGTCTGTTCGCCCCTTCCAAGCTCGTCGGCTATTCGGGGAACGCTCATGCCCGCCTTTTCCCTTGCAAGGACTCCAGCCGCCACGGCCAAAGAATCTATCCAGGTTATTCGGTCTTTCGGGTCTGCGCTTCGCATCTTCTCGATAACATCCTTCCTCGAAACAGTTCCAAGTAAGAGAACCGCCTCAAGCTTTTGGATATCTTCCCTGCCCAACGGCCTCAAGGGAACTTCAATTTCGCTCATGAGCTTTCACCTCCCCCTTCCAAAAAGCCTCTTGGAGTTATCCTTATAGTCTTGTCCGGATAAACTATTATGCCTTTGCTTGTTATGTCGAAAGGGTGCCTTCTCATGGAGTGGCTTGTGCCCCGCATTTTCCAAATAATTATTGAACGTTTAAGCTCGCCCTGAAACTCGTCCAAATCAAGCCGGATGATGCCGTCAGCTGCATGCTCAACGCCTGGACCGCCAAAGCCACGGTCCGTAACGCTCACCTGGGAAACTAGAAAACCCGTGCAGCCCAAACCAGCAAGAACCTTTTTAATCAACATTATAGTGGACCTTGCCAGCATCGGCTTAGTCATGTAAAGCGTTGAAACAGAATCTATAACAACCCGTTGAGCATTCAAGTCGGTAATCGCCTGCCGAATAACATCCAAAAAACTTGGAACATCGTCAGGATCCTTAACAACATAGCGTTCCCTCTTTGCGGCTTCGCCAATCCCCGAAGTGAAAGCATCCACAATAGCGAATTTACTCTCCTGCTCAAAACGTCTAGGCTCCCAGCCAAAACGATCCATGTTAATCCTAACTTGAACCGGATGCTCCTCTAGGGTTACTAAAACACCTGGCTCACCCACCCTAAACCCGGCATATAGAAACTGTTGACCAAAGATGGATTTGCCTGTGCCAGGACCCCCAGACAGTAGGACAACGTTTCTTCTAGGTAAGCCGCCATTCAATATCTCGTTCATTCCGGGAATTCCAACATCAACACGGTCACTCATCCAGAAACCTCCAGGAGGCTACCTATGATAGTTTACAAAGACAAAGCACTTTTGAATTGCAGTTCTATAAAAGTTTTTCTAGACTGCTCACACTTGCACACCTTACAAACTCAAAGTAAAGGCTTTTAAAACCCATTTTCTATCTTTTGGCATGGCGATGAGGGATTCCTCCTCTCTTCGCCGACAAGTGATGACGAGGGGGCATACTCCCGAGCCTAAGAGTGGGGCCGGTAGTTCAGCTGGTATGAACGCCCGACTTGCACTCGGGAGGTCGCGGGTTCAAATCCCGCCCGGTCCACTTAAGCAAATCTTAAAATAAAACTTTCAACGGTTCTCATTTGATGGTTTAAAGCTAAGTACGCTTATTTGCTTAAGATGAGGATGTTAAGAGGTGATTTGATTTAGTGCAAAATTTGCGTTTCGAGAAAGAATACTTCAAGAGTTTCAAGTATTCGCAAAGAGAGTGTTTGATTAAACGGCATGTTTTAGAAGTGCTTAAATGGGGTTCAAGAGTTTCTAAGCACAATCTCTTGGATGGGCATGGTAAGACCGCGTTAGATGTAGGATGTGCTTATGGATATGCCCTTAACGTCTTAAGATCTCTTGGCTATAATGCCTTTGGCATTGACATATCTAGATATGGCATCAGAAGGGCAAAGATTTACGCAACCGACTTGGTGGTTTGCGATGTACAAGAGAATCTTCCGTTTAAAGATAGAGTTTTTGATGTAGTTACATGTTTTGAAGTTTTAGAACATCTAGCAAACCCCTTACACGCAATTAGAAACATGTATGATTCTTGCAGACACATAATGGTTTGCACAACACCCAATAAACCCATGGACGCGCCGATAAAAAAACTCGTTAAAGACTTCGATAAAACTCACGTAAGTCTTAAGACCCCATCGGAATGGGAAAAATTTATACAAAGGAACCTAAAATGTAGCATCGTTAAAGTTGAAACTTTTTTTGACGCAAACCTAAGGGTGGCAGACAAGCTATTATTCTTTAAATCATTCAAAATACCACATTTTGGGTTGGACACTAGAATACTAATTAAAAAGTAGGGAGAAGACATGCCGCGACGCAACCCGCTTAAAACTTAGGTGTTGAGGATGCGGGGAATTTATTACGGCCTATGTGTGAATTGTGAAGGTTCAATTTCGGATGAAAGGCTTCTTCAACTTGGGGTCTGTGAAAAATGTGTTGGAAGAGCCGAGGCCGTAAAAAGCTGGGAACGGCTCTTAAAAGTTTTGAAGGCGAAGGGCAGACTCTATTTTGCTGAAGAAGCTTTCGTATTCCACCAAAAGCTTAGAGAGTTCTCACGTTTCTTCAAGAAGGCTGTAGGGCAAAGGATGTGGTCCCTTCAGGAGACTTGGGCTAGAAGAATCCTTTTAAACAATAGCTTTTCCATAGTGGCGCCTACAGGTGTTGGAAAAACAGTTTTGGGAACAGTTTCAGCCCTGTACTTTGCGGTTAACGGTAAAAGAAGCTACATTATTGTACCCACAGCGCTCCTTGTCCAACAAGTTGTGGAAAGGCTTAACGTTTTTTCGGAGAGGCTGGGCGTCAAGGCTGGAACACTTTGCTATCATGCTGGCATGAGTGACTCGGAGAGAAGGGAAGTTCTAGAAAAAGTGGCGAGGGGCGAATTTGAAATCTTAGTTACAACTGAGAGGTTTTTGATTAACCGCTTCGACGTTGTTGAAAGAAAAGCCTTCGACTTCGTTTTTGTAGATGACGTGGACTCCTTCCTTAAATCTCCAAAAAACATCGACAAGATCATGAAACTTTTGGGTTTCAACGACGAGGCAATCGCCTCAGCCTTTCGAATAATAGAGTTGCGGAGGGAGGCAAGTCGCCTAAAAAGAATGGGAAGACCATTCGAGCAGGTCTTAAGAGAAATAGAGAGCCTCCGACGACAGGTCGAGGGGTATAAACTCCGAAACAAGATAGGCTTGCTTGTGGTTTCAGGGGCAACAGTCAAAGCCAGGAGAACCAAGCGGATAAAGCTTTTCGAAGAGCTTTTAAACTTTCAGATAGGCTTTAAACCCGAATTTCTAAGAAACATCAAAGACTACTATTTGCAGGCTGAAGATAGCCCAGAACAGCAAGTTCTTTCGCTTATCCAAAGGTTTGGTGGCGGCTGTCTCGTCTTTGTTCCAACAGTTTCCGGAAGGGAATATGTGGCCAAGCTCAGCGCTTTCTTGAACGCTAACGGAGTTAAAGCCTACGCCTACATGAAAATTGACGAGGAAATGCTGGAAAAATTCCAGAACGGCGAATACAATGCCCTTATAGGAGTTGCAAGCTTCAGAAGCCCATTGGCGAGAGGCATAGACCTTCCAGAAAGAATTCGATATGTAATTTTTACCGGCATTCCAAGAATGGAGATTAGGCTAAGTTGGGACGAGTACAACCCAGTTAAGCTTCTCACACTTCTTAAAAACATCAGAGAGTTTTTAGAGCCAAAAATGCAGGAAAAAGCAAGCCAATTAATCAACATGCTTCGCAGAGTCATGCCAGTTAGCAGAGAAACCGTTGAAAAGGTTAGAGATGCGTTGGAAAAAGGTGTTCAGCTGGAAGGCTTCGACGGATATGTTAAGAATATAGTATCAGAAACAAGAGGCTTTTTAAGGGAGGCCATAACGCCAAAAGTTATTGAGGCGATATCCAAAAGCAGAGAGGTCTCCCTAAAACAGCAGGATGGCGAATTCTTCTTGGTTGTGGCAGATCCAGTGGCTTATGTTCAGGCTTCTGGAAGAGCCTCCAGAATGTTTGCCGGCGGCATAACTCGAGGCGCAAGCTTCATTTTGATAGATGATGAAAAGGCGTTTTACTCGCTTAAGAAACAGTTAGAGTTCATGCTCGGCGAATTTTCACCATTTAAATTTAGTTTAAAGGCTGTTGAAAGATGGTTCAAAGGCATAGACGAAGACCGACGAATAATTATGGAGATACGTGAAGGTAAAATCTCGAAGAGGCTTAAAGACTTCATCAAAACGGCTTTGCTTGTCGTCGAATCTCCAACAAAGGCAAGGACAATTTCAAGATTTTTCGGTAGACCATTCAAAAGGAAAATTGAGAATATAACGGTTTTTGAGGTAAGCGCTGGCGAATATGTGCTCAACATCGTGGCAAGCATGGGGCACATTTACGACCTCGTTTTGAACGAGGGTTTCCACGGCGTCAAAGTTGAAGATGGACGCTTCACGCCCATATATGACTTCATTAAGAAATGTCGGAAGTGCGGCGAACAGTTCGCTGGGCTTGATTTTTGTCCCAAATGCAAAAGTCAAGACTACTACTCGAAGAAAGAGCTTGTCAAGGCTATGAGGAAAATCGCCCTCGAAGTTAACTACATTTTCGTTGCCACAGATCCGGACATTGAGGGGGAGAAAATAGCCTACGACGTTTACTGTTCACTTTACCCCATGAATAGGCGCATTGAAAGGCTTGAGTTCCATGAAATAACCAAAAAGGCTTTCCTCCAAGCTATAAAAGAACGGCGGGAAATCAACCTCAAAATGGTGGAAGCCCAACTTATCCGTCGCATCGAAGACCGCTGGATAGGGTTCGAACTCAGCCAGAAGCTTTGGCAACGCTTCCGGAACTATAGGTTGTCTGCTGGGAGGGTTCAAACGCCAGTTTTGGGTTGGATAATAGAGCGGGTAAACGAGTCGAGAAAGAAAAAGAAGATTTTGTCTGCTGTGCTTTCAAACGGCTTAAAGGTTTTAATCGAAAACCCAAATTTGCCATTTCCATCCCCACAACTTGAAGAACAACTGGGGAGCATTAAAGCAAGAATAGCGGACCTAACAACCGAAGAACGCGTATTGAACCCGCCTCCGCCGTACACAACGGACACGTTGCTTAGAGATGCCTCGGCGAAACTTGGTTTTCCGGCAACGAAAACTATGATGATTGCCCAAGACTTGTTCGAGATGGGTCTTTGCACGTACCACAGAACGGATGCCACAACGGTCTCGACTGTCGGAATAGGCGTAGCCAAAGAATACATCCAGGAAAGGTATCCGTCCCTCTTTGTTCCCCGCAGATACGCCGTGGAAGGCGCCCACGAGTGCATAAGACCGACAAGAGCCATAGACGTTGAGAGGCTGAAAAATCTAATATCGCTTGGGCTTCTGCGCTTCCCGAAAAGGCTGACCGTAGACCATTTCCAACTCTACAACTTAATATTTAAGCGGTTTATTGCAAGCCAAATGAGGGAGGTTAGGCTTCTCTACCAGAAGTTCAAAGTTTTGGTGGATGGAAACGAAGCCTACATGGAAAATCCCGTCAGCACAGTTTCTGAAGGCTTCAACGTGGTT
>Ga0185307_1002044_pt1 | contig 10718 bp, 11 predicted proteins | sample LHCtaG_FD_128010 | JGI IMG/M metagenome (GOLD analysis project Ga0185307, IMG submission 128010) | Hot spring microbial communities from Little Hot Creek, USA to study Microbial Dark Matter (Phase II) - LHC4sed_matched (SPADES... | ecosystem: Environmental > Aquatic > Thermal springs > Hot... | reverse complement strand
AAGGCGCTCTGGCTCACGCATTGAGTTATTTACATGAGTCTATAGCTATTAAAGACAACTCTATAAAGGCGTTTACTGTGCCCTCTAAAAGCTTCGGAAACTTTTTGGCATCGACCTATGGTATTAGCTTAGCTAAGATATTTGAAGTCAGGGACTTTGTGGAGCCTGAGACATTGGCAAGTGCTAGGAGGTGTGGTGAGATCGATGAAGAAGTAAGGAAACTACTCGGCAACAACATAGCGCTCCATGGATTTGTAGCCTATGCTGGTGCTGTATCTACATATCACGGCTTCTTCGATCTTGTAGAGGCGTTTAAAATAGCAGAGAAACTTTCCCGCAAAGAACTTAGGCTTCTTTTGATAATTCCTACATCTCGGCAGATAGCGAAATTTCAAAAAATCTTACCAAGTAACACAGTTATTTTGGAAAATATACCAAGAAGGTTTATTCTGTGTCTCTTGAGGCATGCCTCCGCACTCGTGCTTCCTCATAGAGCTGGCACTCAGTTCGATTACATACCTTCAAATAAGGTCTACGATTACATGCTTGCAGGAAAACCAATAATAGCTTACAAAACCCCCGCTATAGAAGAAATGCTTAGTAAATATAAAATGTATATTTTAACAGAGCCTAATAACCCTGTAGCACTTGCTAAAGGAATCGTAAAGGCGTTAGAGCTCTGGAAAGACTCCGAACCGGCACCCGCATATGATGTGCCCACTTTAGAAGAAGCAGTAAAGTCGCTTAAGGTAATTTACCGTATAGTTAGTAAAGTGAATTCAAATTAAGTATGGAAATATTGCTGAGTACATGGAAGGTGATGAGAGGCTTGCGGTTGCAAGTGGCTTAATTTTCTACTTCATTCACATACTAATGCAAGGTAGTAAATTTGTAAATTTATATTGCTTGACTTTCATAATATACAAAAGGGACTATGTTATTTCGACTTGGCAGTGCTCAGCACAAGCTTATATATCTCGCTTGCATTTTTATTCCGCACTCCAAAACAGTTCACACCTTTAATAGAAGCCTTCTTAACAGGATATTATGGAAAAGCAAGTGCTAGAATAGTGGATATAGTCCTCTCTAGGCTGGAATCTTGAACTAATAATACATAAATTACTCCTTGATCTTCTCTCTTCTCAGCTCGAATACTACTGTTCCACCACATGTATAGGGTTTTCCGGGGTCTGGGCACTGCACGTACCCTACGTTATCCTCTCTGCCTATGCCTAGAACCTGTGCTGACACACCCTTGAGGAATGGTGAGAGCAACGTTAGCATTGCAGCGAGCGCGTGTAGACACACTCCTTTTCCCACATCACTGATATAGTACTTCTCGACTAGGAAGCAGTCCCCAGGCTTGTAGCCCATCGAACAATAACCTCTAACCTCCTTAACACATACCCTAACCCTGTAACTCATTTGGTTCACCAAGAACGATATACAGTAGTGCAAAACATAGATAATATTTGTTAAAGCCTTTAATACATAGATAAACCCGACTCTGTATCCACCGTATCTACTTACTTAAGTCTTGAAACCTTCAAATGCTTCTCAGCTTCTCCTTTGCTATGCAAATTGTCTTCTAGCTTTTTGCTCTAGGTATTGTGAGGCGCAGTTCTTTGTGTGTAGAGAGAACAGCTGCTCTCCCTGAAAACGTTTAGCGAGTAGCTATGTAGAGGATATGCCTTTTTTATCTCTCTTAGGGTTTTTTGAGTAGTGGGCTTGGTTTCTATGGTGGAGAACGGGTCACAGTTATTGTTTTGCTTAATCAAGCGCTATCTAATGTGTTTTACACCTTCTTTGGTGGAGTGAAATCATTTATTTTGCTAGATTTGTCATGAACAGATCTCACTATAGTTTTGTGCAACGGTTTACATACCCTAGTTGGTGTTAGTACGAGTGCTGTGGCTATGCTCTATAGTAAAACTAGTGGGACGAGGAGGGTTGCATATCTTGTTGAGAAGGATGGGTTTTCTGAGGATTGTTGAACACTATACTGAGTATCATTGTCGCGATTTTCACTATCTGTTTCTAGTGCCAAGAAATGGGTTGGGTAGAGCTAGGAGCTTTAATTACGCCAAGCCTTACCTCAGATCTGCGGTAGACAATGTTCTTGGTGAAAGACTATGTGTAGCTTGAAGTTGGTTAGGAGGTTAGGAGTAACTATGGCTACTAGACTTGGATTATATAGTGCGAGGATGCTGGAGTACTTTAGGATTGTTATTCAGGTATTGATGATCCTTGTGAGACATGTAAAGGAGGGCTGTGTAGCTCTAGACCTTGGTTGCGGCGATGGCTGGTTGACACGGTTTATGACTAGATTTTGCGGGTTTACTATAGGTATCGATATTGTTCCCAACAAGAAATGGCTTCAGGATATAGGTTACAACTCTAATATAGGTTTCGTTGTTGCTGATGCACGTTTCCTCCCCATACGCTCAAATGCTACTAGCTTCGTTGTAGCCCTATCTCTCCTAGAACATGTCACTAAATGGAATAGGATCGTTTCTGAAGCATATCGCGTTCTCAGGAGGAACGGTATATTTATAATCCAGGTACCGAACCTAATATATTTTATTGAGCCTCACACAAATCTTCCTCTACTCGGGTTCTTACCTGATGGGCTGAGAACTAAATTAGCACAGATTATTTGTTGTGAAGTTCACTTCGATTGTACGCTTAAGAACGTAATTAAAGAACTTGAAAAGCATAACTTCGAGAATTGGGTAAGCGCCTACTATCATATACCCCATAAGCTTATACCATTCCCACCCTCTTACTTCATTATAGCTCTCAAGAGAGCAGAGAAAGGTAGAGGCAGAATTCAAGAATAGTGAGCGTAGCAGGCATTACAAGAGCTCTTGAGGGCACTCTGCATATCGTTTTCTATCTCTAACAACCTCTCCATCCCTATGTTCATATACAAGGGTTTGATCTGTAGATGAAGCTGTGTGAATAGAGGTTTCTATGTATAGATGTGTTGGAGAGAGGTTTATTACGGAATAGATGTTTCAATGTTTCATCGATGCTATATCTACGCTTATTAACTTATCCCCCCGCAGAACTGTGTATGTTCCAGCATATCTAGCATTTGTAAAAGTGTAAGTGTAGCAGGTCTTTATTAAACAAAGAAATGTTTGATACCTAGGTTTAAGCATGGCTTTACATATGGGGTGTGGGCTATCATCAAGAACCCTAATGAAGCCCCCAAGTACTCAGGTTCTCTATATGCTCCCGTTTTTGGTCTCTTGAAAACCTTGACCACGCTTTAAGCCTCTTCAAACATGTCGCAGTAACAGCGATACCCTGTCATACCAGGGTTATTAGGAGAATCTTAGAGCTCCGAGGTCGCAGTAAAGATTCCTTTATTATTGGTCTCTGATCTCTACTGCAATAGCACCCCGATCACTTGGTCGCACCGGGTTGAGCTGGAGCCGTTTTCCACCTGGAGGAATAGTCTAAGAACATTCCCGGGGTCTCCGCGAAGGTGCCATATGTGGGTTAATCAGATTACTCCCCAACAAACTCCGCTGAGGCTTGTTGTTAAGATGGACTGGGATGGGAGGCTGAGGGGTGGACGGTTGAAGAGGTTTCTCAGGCGTGTTACGTTGGTTTTCTTCTCAAGGTTTTGTGACTTCATGATTGTGGAAAGCCGTGAGGCGTTGTTTAATGCTGTGAGGGAGATTCCCCGCTTAGCGGTAGGCTTAGGGTTGTTTATAATGGCTATTGCGATGAGTTAATGAAGCCCGTGAACGTTGCACGCGAGCCCATTGTTTTGACTGTGGCTAGGGTTGAGCCTGTGAAGGGCATTCACGACTTGATAAAGGCATTTGCGATGGTTGCCGATAGGTACTCCCCAGTGGAGGTTAAGAATCGTCGGACCGATAACAAATGAGGAGTACTTCAGGGAATTAACAAAGCTAGTGAGCTAACTGGGCCTTGAAGGTAGGGTCGATTTCGTGGGTCCTGTCAGTGATGAGCAATTGGCTGTCGAGTATTCGAGGGCCTCGATCTTTGTTCTACCATCATACCTCGAAGGCTTCTGCATAGCTAGGGTTGAGGCGATGGCCTTCGGCTTGCCCGTTATAACCACCGAGACTGGGGTTCGGAGGTGGTTAGGGGCGTCGGCATCATCGTCAAGCCTGATGATGTAGATGGCTTGACAAGGGTCCTGGATGGCCTCATGGGTGATGAATCCCTAAGGAGGAAGCTCGGCGAGGAGGCCTTAGCACGGGCAAGGTCGCTGACGTGGAAGGACACATGCAGGCAAATAATGAAACTAGCCCTCGACACTAGCGACAAGCCGAAAGGTCGTAGGTAAGGTCTGTGGGTTAAATGCGTGAATCCCTCCTCAGGTAGTACCTAGCCAAGGTTAGTTTCTAAATCGCATCGAGCAAATGACCTTAACGTAGGGTGTGCAGTAAAGATTTAACGTGCCAAGCATGTTCCTTAATTTCATATCAAGCCTCACACCATCCTTCACCGCACTATATAGATCCTTATCAATGAATCGACGAAGCTTGCGTCTCGATAACCAAAGCCACCTAAGGCTTGAGTACTTCGTCTTAGTGAGATACCAAAACGCCGTCGACCCCCTCCAACCGTAATAAGCACCTTTAGATCCCCTTGTAGTCATGCTTACAAAATGTACACCGGAGTCTATGGGTACATATTTAATTTCATATCTTTTATTCCATAGTATCAACCCTAGTAAGTTATCATCTAGGTATAGGAATGTTTCATCTATGAATGGTTTGCCGTTTGGCGCGGCCTTCCTTACGATTTCAGCATTAACAAGCATGTAGGCACCATCTGCAAAGGTTACGCAGTAGTCCCTATTAATTGCAGGGCATTCGCTCACAGGTAAGCCATGGCAAATACCGCCACTAACAAGAAGCTTATCCATCCAATAACCTGCTGAGTGTATCCTCTTGCCGTCGCCTAGGTATATCAAGCCGCTTACCGCTACTAGTTTTTCATCGCTCTCCATGTGCTCTACTAGCTTCCTTAACGATTCTGGCTCTATTATTATGTCGTTGTTTAGGAATGCGACGTACTTTGAATCCCCATCCCTCGCATCCCAGCTTAGGTTCATGCCTCCGGCATAACCCCTATTCACATCACTCCTAACTAACCTAACCCTAACATTGCCTGGTCTCCTCCCCTCAACAAACCTCCTGATAACATCAAAACTACCATCGCTGGATGCATTATCGACAATGATGACCTCATAATCATCAAGGTCAAGGCTAAGCACAGACCCAATGGATCTCAGGGCTATGTCAATGAAGCCAGAACTACTGTAAACAAGCCAAACCAACGAAACCCAAACCATCAGGAACACATAGATCAACGCCTTAAAAGTTTAAAAGTATTAGTATAGCTTTAGTGTGGCTGGTTTTTATGGGTGTTGTTGCGGTGATAGTCACGCATAACCCAAGTCTCGAGAGGTTTAGGGTTGTCTTAGGTTCGGCCGCCAAGCAAACCAATCACGTGGTAATAATCGACAATAACTCTAGGAATAGGGATGAGGTGGAGGATTTGTGTGTCGGTATTGGGAATTGCGATTTTGTCGAGGTTGGGTTTAACTCGGGAGTTGCCCATGCATTAAGGATTGGGGTTGGGTATGCGGATAAGTATAGGCCTGAATGGTTGCTCTTCCTAGACGACGATACCGTGCTCATGGATGGTGCCGTGAATAAGGCTCTGAACATCGTTGGGAACCTGCCGAGAGTTGGCGCGGTACTCCTCGGCTCTGGAGATGGTGATTGCAGGATTTATGAGGCTAGGTATGGTTTATTCTCCGGTACCTTGATTAGGGCTGACGTTGCCGTTAGGGTTTGTTGTAGGGATGATTTCTTCCTAGACCAGGCGGACTTCGACATGTACTCAAGAGTTAGGGAACTTGGGTATCTCACGCTCGTTATTGGGTGTAGGCTTATTGATCATAGGTTGGGAGTGAGGCGTTGGGTCCCGTTGATCTCAAATAGGCATGGATTTGTTGATTATGAACCGCCGTGGAGGTATTACTACATAGTTAGGAACTCAACAAGGCTACTTATCGAGGGCAGGATGGACTTCGCCTACTACTTAAAGCAATTAATTGATTGGGGCGTTAAGATTTTACTTGCCGATGGCCTACCTGCGTTCATTAAGCCGCTCGGGCTTGGGCTAGCCCACGCGATACTCAATGAGCTCGGCTACATGGATAAGGAGGTATTCACCACCCGGCAAAAACGCCCTTAAGCATAATCACAAAAACTCATCAATGAAAACCCTGTGCAGACCCAGTGATTTGCTCGTCAATAGGAGGCCCTTCCATAAACTACTGTTGATTTTGTATTGCACACGATCTCGGCAGATCCTTAAACATCCTCATCAATTTTAAAAGCTATTTAAGGGCTCTAGTTGTGGTTTGTTTAGGAGGCTCTTAAGGTCTTGGCTGCTGGTGGTGCTGGTTTTATTGATAATCACCTGGTTAGGGCTTTGGTTAGGGTTGGGTATCAGGTTAGGGTTCTCGATAATTTTAATCCACCGGCTCGTTAAATAATCTCAACGATATGCTTGGCGCTGCTGAGTTGTTAGGGGTGATTCAATGTCGTTAAAGCTTCAAGAAGTGTTGATGTTTTCGTCTTTGCGTCGTCCAGTGCTGTGTATGGTGAGCCCATTAGGGTGCCTATACCCGAGGACACCCGTTGGTGCAAAAATCGCCTTATGCAGCGAGCAAGGTTTCAGGCGAGGTCTTTGTTCAGGCGTTCGCCAACCTCTACGGTTATAGGCCCGTGATCCTAAGGCTCTTCAATGTCTATGGACCTAAACAATTAAGGGCTTACGCGGGTGTCATCATTGAGTTCATAGGAGAGTTTCCAAAGGTGAACCACCAATCATTTTTGGCGGTGGTGAGCAAACGAGGAACTTCGTGCATGTCAGCGATGTTGTCAATGCAATAATCGCTTCGCTTAAAAATGAGAGGGCTAGGGGTGTGTATAACGTTGGTGGTAGGGCGGTGACCATAAACCAACTGGCGGACCTAATAATCAGACTGGCTGGTAGGGAGGGTCTGAAGCCGGTTCGCGCACCGCCGAGACTCGGCGATATTAGGCACTCGGTGGCTGATATAATGAGGGTTAGGAGGAAGCTTGGCTTCAAGCCCAGGATGAGGCTTGAGATGGGTGTTGCGGAATTGTTAGAGGCAGCAAGGTGCCTAGATAGGGTGGGATGACCATAAACGGGTCTCTGTTCAGCACTAATCTTAAGATTTGTTTGTAGGGCAGGGGTTATTGTAACTAGGCTGTACGAGCGACGTCTTAACCATCAGTGTTGTGTAGGGTAACGCCTTAAGGGTCATTACGAAAACGCGATGCATATAAAATAAAAACATTTAGGGACCTAGATGAATGCTATTCGCAGGCTTAGGGTTTTGTTTGCGAGTAGGGGCTCTTTCGTAACTGGCTCTCTACCGGCATTAAGTACTACTTGGTTATGCGTGGTTTGGTTGGTGGTGGCATAATTGTTAGATTTAGATGTGGCAAAAAGTGTGTACTGAGCCCCAGTACCTATTCTGCGATTGTTAATGCTTATTATGATTGTTTGTTTAACCCGTTATGCAGTGATGATGTGGTTGGTAGTTTGGGGGTGCCAAGTAGCAACGTAGAGGGATGATTTATAGATGACTTGGCCTAAGACGTCAATAATCTGGTTAAACTATAATTCATCTAGAATAATGCCTATTGTCTTAGAGTCGCTTGAATCCATAGTTAACCTGGACTATCCAAGTGATAGATATGAGCTCATTCTTGTAGACAATGGTTCTACCGACGGTAGTTTTGAAAAGATTAAAGAGTTCCTCGAGAGGAAAAATAGTCTTAGAAAGAGGATCATTAAGCTGAATCGTAACCTAGGCTTCACCGGCGGCAATAACGTAGGCTTTACAGCGAGGGATAAGGAGAGCAAGTACGTGCTACTATTAAATAACGACGCAGTACTATTTCAGGGTAGCCTCAAAACACTTGTTGAATACGCCGAAAACTATGACACGGTGGCTGGACTGCAAGGCGTTGTGTTAAAATATAAATCAAGGCACATAGATGCCGCTGGAGACTATATCAACGAGCTTCTTCAAACTTACGTTCTAGGACAAGACCATGAATATCCCTGGATTTTGAAGAAGCCGGTATATGTAACATATCCTGATGGTTCTTGCGCGCTCTATAGAGTAGAAAGTATAGTGAGATCTCTTGGCAATAAGCTGTTTATAGACGAGTTTTTCGGCTATGGTGATGACAACGTACTAGGCTTAATGATGTGGAATCATGGATATAAGCTAATAGCTATTCCCGACGCTGTGGCAAGCCATGCTAGAAGTCTTACTTTTGGAAGAGGTAAAAGAGGTGCTTTAGCAGTCTACCTGAACGAGAGGAACAGGATAGCCTTATCGCTAATAACCAATACTAGGTACAAGCACATAATACCACTCCACACGCTGAGAAACACTGTTACCACTATACTAACGACAAAGTTTAAGAGCTCTACATTGGCTATGACAAGAGTGCTATTCGATGGAATAAAACTTGGTAGGAAGCTGAAAAGCAGGGGTATACTTATAGACATATATAAAGCACCGATCATTAAAATACCAGTTAAAGATCTTGGAAGGTTTTTCATGAGAAGGCGTGTAGTTGCAGAGTACTTTGAAGATTGGGCTCTTAAAAACTTAGACTATTTATTTGTAGAATAGTATAAATGCAACTTAGTGTGTTAGATATGGATTTAAAAGGGCTTGTTTTAGCTGCTGGAGAGGGCTCTAGGCTTAGGCCATTAACGTTTTCAAGGCCGAAGCACCTTATCCCCCTTCTTGGTAAACCTATGATTTGGTATTCAATCAACGATCTCATCACCTCTGGTATTGATGATATTGGCATTGTTGTAGGCTATTTTAGAGACCTTATTAGGGAGGTTCTTGGCGATGGCTCAAAGTTTGGGGCTAAACTAACTTACATTGAGCAGGAGAAAAGGTTTGGAATAGCACATGCAATACACCTCGCAATAGAGCAGGGCTTCATAGACGAACCATTTGTCGTTTACTTAGGAGATAACATCTTATCGGGTGGTATAAAGAGATACTTGAAGATGTTCGTTGAAAGAGAAAGCGACGTATACATACTCCTATGTAGAGTTAAAGACCCCTCAAAGTTCGGAGTCGCTGTTATAAGAAATGGTAAACTGGAAAAACTTATTGAAAAACCCAGAGAGTTTGTATCAGATATGGCGGTTATTGGGGTATACATGTTCCGCGATCCAGATCTCGTTGAGGAGGCTTTTAGGACACTTAAACCTTCATGGAGAGGAGAGTACGAGATTACAGAACTTATACAGTGGTTCATAGACAACAACTACAGAGTAGATTTCGATATAGTCTCAGGTTGGTGGAAAGATATAGGTACTTACAACGGTCTTCTTGAAGCTCTATACCTACTGCTAGACAACGTTAACGAGAGAATTGAAGGTGATGTAAGAGGCGAAGTTGTTGGTAGGGTTGTTGTTGAGAAAGGAGCTGTTGTAGAGGGGAAAGTCTACGGACCAGTGTACATAGGTAGAGAAGTCTATGTAGAGAAAAGTGCTGTTTTAGAGCATTTCGTATCTATTGAACGAGGATCAAAGATTTTATCAGGTGCTATCACAAGATCGCTAGTTCTAGATAATGCTCTTATCGATGTCGATGGCCTTAGGCTTGTCGATAGTGTTGTAGGTTCTAACACTATTATCAAGAGCTCTAGGGAGCTTAGAGGAGAAGCAAAGTTTATCGTATCTGACTACAGCTATATATACTTGTAGAACTTTGCTACAGCGTTATGAAAGTTTTTATTAAAGCTCAGGAAAAGTGTTGAGTAGTGTTCTAAGATGAAGGTGTTTGTAACTGGTGGTGCTGGATACATAGGTTCTGTACTCGTTAGAAAACTTCTTGAGAAAGGGTACGAGGTAACAGTTCTCGATCTAATGCTTTTCGGAGATATCGGTGTAAAAGATGTAGTTGATGGGAAGAGGGTAAAAGTTGTTAAAGCTGATGCGAGGAACTACGACCCGTATATCCTTAGAAACTACGATGCTGTTATCGATCTAGCCGCTATTTCTCAACCAGACCCTCTAAAGCTTATAGATGTTAAACTGTTCTACGAAATGAACTACTACGCACCTATTAGAACAGTTAATCTTGCTGCTAAACATGGTGTTGAAAGGTACGTATTCACATCTACCTGTAGTGTCTACGGCTTCCGTAAAGACATTGTGAACGAGGATTCCCCTCCCAACCCTCTAGAACTCTATGCAGAAACTGAGTATATGGCTGAAAAAGGTATCCTGAATACCAAAGGTATTACGAGAACTATTCTACGTCTAGCAACAGTATACGGTTTATCACCTAAAATGAGGTTCGATCTTGTTGTAAACGCTATGGTTTTAACGCTGTTTAAAGAAGGTAAGGTTAGAGTTGGTAGACCTGGAGAACAGAGAAGACCTGTAGTCCATGTAGCAGACGTTGCCGAAACTATTGTAAAGGTTTTAGAATATCCTAGAGATCTCGTCGACAGCGAGGTTTTCAACGTTGGTTCGAACGACCAGAACTACAGAATTATCGATCTTGCTTACGAGATATTCAGAGCTCTCAATAGAGAACCTAGTATAGAGCTCTACGGAGAACCAGATACCCGTTCGTA
>Ga0185307_1002043_pt1 | contig 10722 bp, 10 predicted proteins | sample LHCtaG_FD_128010 | JGI IMG/M metagenome (GOLD analysis project Ga0185307, IMG submission 128010) | Hot spring microbial communities from Little Hot Creek, USA to study Microbial Dark Matter (Phase II) - LHC4sed_matched (SPADES... | ecosystem: Environmental > Aquatic > Thermal springs > Hot... | reverse complement strand
AGGCGGCCTAACCATATCCTTCAACGGCAACGAATACGCCGTAAAGGAGGCGGAAATCGCTGTCATGGCGGACAAAGCCCTAGTCGCCGCAGTGCTTATGGAGGTTTTCTGCAAACAAGGCAGAGAAGGCGTGATAAAGCTTGCAGAAGCTTGGAGCATTGACAAGATTAAAGAATTCAACATAAACCCAAAACTAAAAGAGATGTTCCTTGAGTTGCACGGCGAAAATTTACCAGTGGTCAAGCTCGTTAAAGAGGAGAACATGGAAAGGCTGATAAGGGAAAGCACTTTTTATCGGAAAAGTATAAGAGGGGAAGCCATAGGAAGGCTTGGATAATTTTGAACCCGCCCAAGATTAAACATGGAATTATAATTGTAATCAAACCCAAAACTAAAAGAGATGTTCCTTGAGTTGCACGGCGAAAATTTACCAGTGGTCAAGCTCGTTAAAGAGGAGAACATGGAAAGGCTGATAAGGGAAAGCACTTTTTATCGGAAAAATATAAGAGGGGAAGCCATAGGAAGGCTTGGATAATTTTGAACCCGCCCAAGATTAAACATGGAATTATAATTGTAATCGCAATCTCCATCATTGTGGTTGCAACAGTCGCTGCATTTCACTTTTTATCATCAAAAGAGAACGGGAAGGAAGAAGAAAAGGAAAAAACAAATTGGGTTTACTGCGGTGCCATAATATTGCCGGTTCCAGACATACGTGGCATAAAAGACCCGGAGTTCGTCCGGTACCCAGACCACAGAGTTTTCAGAGACTCTCAAGGCTTTTATTACACTTTTATTACATTGTAGCATCATTTTTCAAAACGGATGGCGCATGGCTGACCGGCATCATAAAAACCAAGGATTTACGCTCCTACACTTTTGTTGGTTTTACGCCAACCTCATTGGACGGGAAGATAGCGCCCTACTGCATATACAACCCGGACGATGGAAAATTTTACCTCTATTACAGCGACTGGAAAAACACGGTTGATGTAGACATTCGCCTTGCAAGGCTTGGACTAGCCATTGGAACAGACATTAACAGACCATCAGAGTTTGTAGACCATGGATACTTAACGATAGGAAACATGCCGGAAATTCTCTCCCCAAACCTCGGCTGGGACCCGTACATAGTGAAAGTGGGAGACACCTATTACATGCTGATATCAGCCGCCAAATACGAGATGCACTTAGCTACAGCCAAAACTCTCGGAACACAATGGAACTACACTAAAATTGCGGTGACGGGCACCCTTGAAAATCCAACACTGTTCTGTCTAAATTCAAAATGGTACATGCTGGTGGGAATATATTACGGAAGAGGCTATGACTTATACTCGTCGGAAGACCTCAAATACTGGAACATTGTGAAGAAGAACTTTTTCCGAGACGGAAACTACAGTGAACTGCCTTCGGGCTCAACAAGCCTAATTATAGATGATGTGTTCTACCACTTGTACCAAGTTCCGTTGGGAGAAGACCGCTACCAGTTGTGTTTGGCGTACATTAAGGTTGAAGATTTAATAGCTGAAATCAACAAAGTAGAATAAACCTCAACACGATGCTGGAGAGACTCGCTTTGACGAAAGAAAAACGTATAGAGGACACTTACGCGGAGGCTTTTGAAGGCATTTACTGCCGTGTAATTGTTACGGCCGACGACGATGAAACCTTGCGGAAAGCCGCCTTACACGCAACCGCCACACCATCCATAGTTATCGGGAGAATTGAGGGCGGAATAGAAAAGTGGTTAAGCGATAAAGAAACGCCTGACAACCGTAAAGGCGTGGTGCTTCAGTTTTGGGGTGGAATAGACCCCAAAAAGCCCTTTTCAGACTCCCTAAAAAAATTTGAAATTGAACTCTCCTACCGGATTAGACAAGACATTCTTGTGAAGCCTTTCACGGCGGTTTTTGACGCTTTGCCAGATGCTTTGGGCAAAATTGACATGATGGAGCGGGTTGGCCACTGCGGAGACGGCTACGAGTGGACGGAAACCCGTTTTGGACGCGAAGTGATTGTTGTGCCGATAATGGTTCCGGACTTTGTTATAGAGCGTTTTTTGGGCTATGGGCGGGGCGTTATGGGGGCTAACTTTTGGATAATGTGCCAGACAAAAGAGGCAGTAAAGGAAGCCGGAGCGAAAGCCCTTGAAGCTATCCACAAAGTGGAAGGCGTGATCACGCCTTTTGAAGTGTGCTCCGCCGGCTCGAAGCCTGAAACCCGTTTTCCATGGATAGGCCCCACCACAAACCATCCCTATTGCCCTTCCTTGAAGAACCGTTTAGGCAAAGAGTCCAAGGTTCCGGAAGGCGTAAATTATATTCCGGAAATCGTGATCAACGGGGTTTCCCTTGAAGCCGTCAAAAAAGCCATGAAGGCTGGTGTAGAGGCCGCCTTAACTGTTAAAGGCGTGGTTAAAATTTCTGCTGGAAACTACGGCGGGAAACTGGGCGATTATAAGATTTATCTGCGTGAGCTGTTCCCATGAAACGCCTCTTCGACGTGGTGGGTTTCGGAGCCCTAAACGTGGACAGACTCTACAAAGTTAACAAGATAGCTGGCCCAGACGAAGAAGGCTTCGTCATAAGCTGCGAAGAAACATGTGGCGGCTCAGCAGCCAACACCATCGTTGGATTGGCGAGGCTCGGCTGCAGGGTTGGCTTTATCGGGAAGGTTGCGAACGACCGGGAAGGCAAAATGCTCATAGAGGATTTTCGCAGAGAAGGCGTCGACACAAAGGGCGTAGTGAAAGCCAAAACGGGACGAAGTGGCGTGGTCATGGGCTTCGTCGATCGAAAAGGCGAAAGAGCTCTATACGTGGATCCCGGCGTAAACGACACCATAGATTTTGATGAAGTTGAAAAGGAAGTTGCCTACAAAGCCAAGTTTCTTCATTTAACATCTTTCGTGGGAGAAAAATCCTTTGAAACTCAGAAAAAACTCGTTGAAAGTCTGCCGGAAACCGTGAGGATCAGCCTAGACCCGGGCGAGCTGTACGCGAGGAAAGGGATTAAAAAGCTTAAACCAATCATCAGCAAGTGTTTTGTTTTAATGCCAAACGCAAAGGAGCTTGCGCTTTTAACTGGAAAAGAGGATTACGTAGCAAGTGCTGAAACACTGCTGAAAATGGGTGTGCAGGTGGTTGCCGTTAAACTGGGCGGCCGCGGATGCTATGTTACGGACGGTGGAGAAAGCCACCACATAGAAGCCTACAAGGTGGCGGTCGTTGACACAACAGGTGCAGGTGACGCCTTCTGCGCCGGCTTCCTTTATGGCTTGCTAAACAATAAAAGCTTAAAAGAGTGCGGGAGACTTGGCAACTTCGTGGCTTCCCGCTGCATAATGAAGATGGGCGCCCGGGCTGGGCTGCCGCGTTTGGAGGAGCTTAAAGCTTCTTTTCCAGATATGTGATTAGGCTTTTGAAGATTAGTTTTCCATCTCCATAAAAGGGCATAAGCGTCTGCCTAGTCCAGTCGGGTTGCTGCCACCAGTAAAAGGCCCTTTCTGGATGGGGCATTAAACCGAAAACTGTGCCTTCTGGATTGCAGATTCCAGCTATATCGTGAAAGGAGCCGTTGGGGTTTATGGGATACACGCCATCGGCATAATTGCCCTCCCTGTCGCAGTATCGGAAAACAAGCTGGTCGTTCTCATAAAGCCTCTCCAAAAACTGTTTTTCCCTTTCTTTTGGGAATAGGAATCGCCCCTCTGCATGGGCTACGGGCATGCGCAAAACCTTCCCTTTTTGAATTTTCGAGGTGAAAACGCATTTTCCACGGTTCTCATGTTTAAGGTAAATCCAGCGGCAGTTATACCCCGGCGGATGGTTTGTGGCTAAGACAGCTTCTGGATAGGGTGCTATTCCTTCAAAGGCTGGAAGCAAGCCAGCCTCCACAAGCACTTGGAAACCGTTGCAGATGCCGAGAACTGGGCGTCCATCGTCAACGAAGGCTTTCAGCTCTTTGCCCAGTTTGGCAACAAGCCACTTAGCCCAAATGGCACCAGCCCGCACATAATCGCCAAAGGAGAAGCCGCCTGGAAAAACTAGGGCATCATAATCTAAAAGGTTTCGGCGTTTAACCACCTCGTTGGCATGCACTATCTCGGCTTGGGCTCCTAAAGCTTCAAGGGCTCTTTGGGTTTCAGCATCACAGTTGGTTCCGCCAACACGTAAAATACACGCCCTTATCTCTTCCCGTTTCATTCAGCCACCACCATTCCCACCGCCCAGAAAGCTTTTCCAAGCCTTTAACAAATCGCTGAGAAGCGCGTCTACAACAACTTCGCCATTCAACCCGTAAACGCAAAGCCTCGGCGCTTTAACAACTTCGCCAATTTTTGCGTGGTAAACATTGCCCATTAAGGCTTCAAAGTCATGCTCGCATCCGCTTGGAACCTCCACTAAGAAACGGCTGTTGGACTCCGAAAACAAGAGGAAATCGTTTCTGCCAAGATTTTCAGCTGGAACACGCCTCAGGTCAAGCGTTATTCCATAACCACCCGAAAAAGCCATTTCAGCAGCGGCCACGGCCAAACCGCCCTCCGACAAGTCGTGGCAAGCACTCACCAGTCCCAGGTCAATAGCCCTAGTCAAGGCGCGGAAGGTTTTCCTAGCCTGAGCTGGGCGAACTTTTGGAACCCTTTTCCCACAAAAGCCCATAAGCCTATAATATTCTGAACCTCCCAATTCTCGGTAGGTTTTCCCGACAATGTAAATGCTGCTGCCCGGTGCCTTAACATCCATCGAAACTGCTATGCGGATGTCTGGAACAATTCCTATAGCCGTTATCAAAAGGGTGGGCGTCACCGGACCAGCCGGAGACTCATTGTAGAGGCTGTCTTTCCCAGATATGAAGGGGGTTTTGAAAGCCTTTGCAAAACGGTAGCAAGCATCACAAGCCCTGACAAGGCTGCCAAGCCTGTCGGGTTTTTCAGGGTTACCCCATGTGAAATTGTCTAGCAATGCAATTCTTCTGCCGCCAACAGCCACATTATTCCTTATAGCCTCGTCTATGGCTGAGGCTGCCATCCAATATGGGTCTATGCGCCCATAGTTTGGGTTCATGCCACACGAGATGGCTAAGCCTCTCCAAGAATCTTTAAGCGGCTTTAAAACAGCGGCGTCGTTAGGCCCGCCATATTCGCCGTGCAGCGGCTTAAGAACAGTGTTGCCCTTCACCTCATGATCGTAGGTTCTTATTACGCTTTCTCTGCTGGCAATGTTCGGCGAAGCCAACAAAAGCATCAATACTTCCGTCAAGTTTTCCGGCTCTGGAAATTCCGGTTCTTCCAGCCTTGGCAAAACGTATTCGGCGGTGCGCACAGCCCTCGGAGGCTCAAAGAGGAAGGGAATGTCCATCTCTGCAACCTTTACATTCATGTAGAATATGCGGAGAACCTTGTCGCTCGTGTATTCACCTATGGCTGTGGCTTCAACATCCTCGCTTTTGAAAATTCCCAAAACCTTTTCAAGGTTTTCCGGCGGAACCGCCAAAAGCATTCGCTCTTGGGATTCGGAAATGTAAATTTCCCACGGGGCCAACCCAGGATATTTTAACGGAACCTTTTCCAGATAAACCACAGCGCCACAGTCAAACCTCTTGGCAGTTTCCCCAACAGCGGATGAGAGGCCACCCCCACCTAGGTCGGTTATGGCTGAAGCAAGCTCCAAGTCGCGGATGGCAATTATTGCTCTTTTCAGTTTCTCCTCCTCAATGGGATTTGCAATTTGCACAGCTGGCCTTGAAACCATCTCGGATTTCTCTGTCAGTTCAGCAGAAGCAAAAGTTACACCGTGAATGCCGTCTCTCCCGGTTTTCCCTCCAGCCAAAACTATTATGTCGCCCGGCTTGGCGTTTCGCCTAAACTTTTTCAGCGGTAAGAGACCAATGCACCCGCAATAGACAACAACATTTCCAACATAGCTTTCATCAAAGTATATGGCGCCATTCACCGTTGGAATGCCCATGTTGTTGCCATAATGCCCAATGCCAGCCACAACGCCCATGAAAATGTATTTTGGGTGTTTTACGCCCGGCGGAAGCTTTTCGTATGGGTAATCCAGCGGTCCAAAGCCTAAAACATCCGTGCACGCGATGGGGTCCGCCCAAACGCCTAAAATGTCGCGGATTACGCCGCCTACTCCAGTGGCTGCGCCGCCAAAAGGTTCTATGGCAGAGGGGTGGTTGTGGGTTTCAACTTTAACGGCTATTCCATAATCTCTATCAAAGCGTATTATGCCAGCGTTGTCCTCGAAAACGGAAAAGCACCATTTTGGGCTGATTTCCCTCGTCGCCTTCATAATGTAGGTTTTGAAGAGGCTGTCTATTTCCTTTCCGTTAAACTTTATTATGCCCTTGAAGGTTTTGTGGAAGCAGTGCTCAGACCATGTTTGCCCTACCGTTTGAAGCTCCACATCTGTTGGGTTTCTTCCCTTCTTTCTGAAATATTGCTGTAAGGCCTTCATTTCTTGAAGGTTTAAACCTATCCCAAGTTCGCGGCTTACTTCCAAAAGCTGTTGGTCTGAAGCTTCTAGGATGTTTACTTCAAAAAGGGGGAATGGCGTGTCCCTGCGGATGTAGAGGCTGCTGGTCATTTCTCCTCCTCAACAACAATTGTGTAATTGTCCTTTGTGGGATTGGCTAAAAGCCGCTTACACATCTCCTCAGCCTTTGCAAAGGCTTCACTTCTCGAATCTGCTTCAAGAAAAACCGTGTAAACTTTGCTAACGTTAACCCTTTCAACCTTATACCCAAGCTCCTTCAACAAGCGGGCGGTGGTTTCACCTTCTGGGTCGCTGTGCCCAGGCTTTAATCCAACTTCAATCTTCAGCCTATACTTCATAGGCTAATTTCTGATTTGAAGGGATTTAAACACTTTCACCAGCAAAATGCAAAAGGCTATTTTAAAACAACCTTTTTGCCCCGGTAAAGGATTCGGATACCCCGTGATTTTGTTACACAGCCCACCTTCTCGGCGTGGACCCCAGCTTTTTCTAAAGTGTCTATCGTCTCATCTTCGTCGGCCTTATCAACTATCACTGCGAAGCCCCATCCCATGTTGAAGGTTTTAAACATTTCTCCGTCTGTGATTTTACCGCCAAGCTCTAGGGCAGTTTTCTGAATTAGGTCAAAAATGGGTTGAGGCTTAAAGTTGTTAAATTCGAAGCCTATCCCCTTCGAGAAAAAGGTTAAGCGGCTAAACTTGAGGTAAGCGTCTCCAGTTATGTGCACCGCTGCTTTAACCTTTACGTTTTCTGCAACATTTAAAACTGGTTTAACATAAATTTTTGTTGGCTCCAAAACTTCGTAAACAAGCTCTCTGTCCAACGGTTCTGGAACATCAAATGGGTCATATTTGCCTCCCCACTGCTTGAACAAAATTTTCCTAGCCAAAGTTATGCCGTTGCTGTGGACCCCGGAACTTCGCAAGCCTATTATCACGTCGCCGGGTTTTATTTCTCTGCCACTTATGATTTTGTCTTTTGACACTTCTCCTATTGCCGCAAAAACCATGTCGAAGCCTTTCCCGTCAATTAAGCCTTTAATAAGCTCGGCTACGTCGCCTATTTCGCCGCTTGGCACTATGCATTCAGCTTCAACAGCGCCTTTAGCTATTCCCTTCATCCACTCCCTAACCATATCCGGGTCTGAAACCTGCGCGTGAATGTTGTCCGCAACTGCCAGAGGCTTGGCGCCGGAGCGAATGACGTCGTTAACTGCCATTGCCACGCCGTCAATGCCAATGGTGTCATATTTATCAGCCAACTGTGCTACAAGCACTTTTGTGCCTATTCCCTCAATTACGAGGTCTAAATAACATTTGCTGCGAAAAGGGAAAACATTTCCGAATGGAAGCTGGACAACTTCACCATAGCGGCTGAAACCGTAAGTGCGCCGTAGAAAACGCAAAGCCTTTTTCGCTTTAGCTCTTAGCTCCCTATCAACACCAGCAGCGGAGTAAGTGATTTCCCGCTTCAACAACATTCCTCTACTAGGCTATAGTTTACATTAACCAGCTTGGGAAATAACAATTTTGCCGGGGCATTCGCAGACTCCACATCCACCGTACAACATAAAACTAACACATACGTAATAACAAAAACGTGCATCCTTCCTCTACCTAGTTGAGGTACAGAAAATTCAGACCATAATGTGAGAAGCCCCTAACTCCCTTCCTTTTCTATATGCCAATAGATTCATAGCAAAAGCGCTCTCTGGAACCGTGTCCTTAATTGCCTTTTCCATAGATTCTTCTCTAACCAGTTTTGTCAACCCGTTAAGAGCACCTAAAATAACCATGTTCGCGTAAAGACGTTCTTTAAAAGTTTCTTCCGCAATTTGAGTGGCTTGCACAGCGTAAATTTTCGCGTTTATTTTCGGCAAATTCCTAACCATTTTTCCATCAACCAACAGAAGGCCGTCATCCTTCAAATCCTTGACATTTTTATCTAAAGCCTCTTGGCTCATGGCAACTAAAATGTCGCATTTCCTAATCATTGGAAAGCCTATTTGATTGTCTGATATTATTACTTCGCTTTTGGCAGTTGTGCCTCTGGCTTCCGCTCCATAACTTTGAGTTTGCACAGCATTTCTCCCATCGTAAACCGCCGCTCTTCCGAGAATTTGACCCGCCAAGACCACGCCTTGCCCGCCTAATCCACATATTCTGATTTCAATTCTGCCCATTTTTCTGCGCCTCTTTTATTTTGGTGTAAACCATTTCTGTTAGGGTTGGCCGCTGCCTTTGGACAAATTCGCCCACAATTATTTTTGCAGTTAAATCTTCTTCATTTAGTTTTTCAGCTTGCTCCAACGGTATAGAGTTCTCTTTAAACCACCTAACCATTTCTGCGGCGTTTTTAAAGCCAACTCTTCTTCCGAAGGCTGTTGGACATTGACTTACAGCCTCGATAAAACGGAAGCCTTTAAGCATAAGCGCCTTTTTAATGGCCTCTTTCAACTCATTACGGTGAGCTGTCGTCCACCGCGCTACATAGTTGGCTCCCGCCGTAACCGCCAATCTCGCAGCGTCGAGGGGATGCTCAAAGCTTCCATAAGGCGTCGTGGTTGTCTTCGCTCCAAAAGGTGTTGTGGGCGCCACTTGCCCCCCAGTCATCCCGTAAACCATGTTGTTAACCATTATGACTAAAATATCAAGATTTCTTCTCGCCGCATGCACAAAGTGGCTTAAGCCTATGCCAACTATGTCGCCGTCTCCGCCGAAAACAACAACATTAAGATCTGGACGCATAAGCTTAACGCCCGTCGCAGTTGGTATGCTTCTTCCATGAAGGGTGTGGATGGAATCCGCCATAAAATACGGTGATGGAATCCAAGAAGAACAGCCAATCCCACTGCAAAAAACAAACTTACTAAGGTCCTTATAGCCCAGCTCGTAAACAGCCCTCAAAAAAGCATCCATAACAGTGAATGCCCCACAGCCGGGGCAAAACGGCAATTTTAAGTCTCTAAGATACTTTTTAACGGAAAAAGTTTCAGCCACTTTTTCCAGCCTCCTCTAAAATCTTGCTTAACAGTTCCTCTGGAGTGATTAGTTCACCACCTCCAATCTTGTTTATTGGAATCACTTTCGCTCTCCCCTCCGCAGCCCTTTGAACCTCGTAGAATATTTGGCGAAGGTTCATTTCTGGAACCAATATTTTGCCAGCGGCTTCCGCAAGCTTTTTTATGGCTTTTTCTGGAAAAGGCCATAAAGTTCTCAGCCTCACATAGCCTACCGTAACGCCTTTGGCTTTAGCCTCCTCAACCACATCGTATAAAGCCCTCGATGTACAGCCATAAGCCACTATGCCTATATCGCAGTCTTCAACATTGTAGCTTTCCAAGTCAGCAATTTCATCAACATGATTTTGAATTTTCCCATTAAGCCTTTCCACAAGCCTTCTATGCACCAGCGGATCAGCCGTGAAACGTATCCCATACTCATCGTGGGTTGAACCAGTAACCGCCACGTTAAAGCCGTCGCCGACGGACGGCATGGGCGGAACCTCCTCAAGGCCGAAAAAGGCTTTATCGCCGGGTTTAGGCTTCCTTCTGTTAATTATCTCCAACTCCTCCAATGGCGGCACAACAACCTTCTCACGCATATGAGCCACAATCTCATCTGATAGGAGGATCACTGGAGTGCGGTATTTCTCAGCAAGATTGAAGGCCCTTATAGTTAGAGTGAACATTTCCTCCACAGAATTCGGAGAAAGCACAATAGCCGAATAATCGCCATGAGTCCCCCAACGACACTGCATAACATCGCCTTGACCACATTTCGTTGCCTGCCCAGTGCTCGGCCCAACCCTCTGCACTTCAACAACCACACATGGCGTTTCAGTCATAAACGCGTATCCAATACCCTCCTGCATAAGACTAAAACCAGGCCCAGACGTCGCCGTCATCGCCTTTGCACCAGCCCAACTAGCACCCACAACAGCCCCAATAGAAGCCAATTCATCTTCCATCTGAAAGGCTACACCGCCCACCAGCGGAAGACGCCTCGCCAAGTGCTCCGCAATCTCAGTGGCAGGCGTTATAGGATAACCAGCAAAAAATCGACATCCCGCCAAAATAGCAGCCTCAGCACACGCCTCGCTTCCCTGCCAGAAGTATACACCAGGCTTAACAAACTCCATTTTACTCCCCTTTGCAACACACGATGATTTAGGAGAGTAATGGATAAAAGTTTAAGCTGCTATTTTCATTTTGC
>Ga0185307_1002042_pt1 | contig 10724 bp, 10 predicted proteins | sample LHCtaG_FD_128010 | JGI IMG/M metagenome (GOLD analysis project Ga0185307, IMG submission 128010) | Hot spring microbial communities from Little Hot Creek, USA to study Microbial Dark Matter (Phase II) - LHC4sed_matched (SPADES... | ecosystem: Environmental > Aquatic > Thermal springs > Hot... | reverse complement strand
AGAAGTGTAGAGTTATCTACTACTATAGTGTCCTGTGCACTCACACTATTAACAGGATCCTTCACGTAGTCTAGTTCAATTAGAGCACCTCCCTCTAGCCTGTACAGCTTACTATTAATGTTAAATACTGGTAAGCCCCCACTAACCCCGATAAACACGGGCTCTATGTCTAATGCTACTAAGGGCTTGTAGTCTCCTGTTATCTTTACAAGCCACTTGCCTGAAAGCCCATAAATAGCTTCACTAATGTGTGCTACTGCTACTACTGGAACACCGATCTCGACTAGAGAGCCCCCACGTATAACCACAGATCTCTTGTCCTCAAATACTACGCTGTAAGAGTTAAAGCCTATATGAGCACTAAGAGGCCTCTTCCTACTATACGCGTCTTTAAAAATAAAGACTCCCGTGTAGTTAGCTGTAACTACATGAGTACCTGGTTCCTCATAACACGCAACTATAAAAGCACCTGGTGTCGAGGCGTAGACTACTCTCTCACATTCAAGGATTTCACTTGAAGTAAAGACCTTGTAGCCTTTAGGAGTCCTAGTTACAGCTACTCCGTGAGCTAGGTGCGAGAAGCCGGCCTCAGCTCTGCAAATTAACTTATCTCTACTAACGTATACTCCACTCTCACACTCAGGACTCTTGAGAAAAACAGCTTCACTAATAATCCCAGCAGGTGTGATCTCAGGTTGAAGTGCGTAGTCTAATAGTACTATGTGCTCATAGTCAAAAGGCGATAGAGTAGGAGTAGAGGGGTGCGGCAGCTCAACGTGAGATTTAACAGTGTACTTTAACGCTATTTTCAACGAGATCTCCTCTCCCCCTTCTCTCTCTTGACTTCTTTTACTTTCTTCTCAGCGTGCTCTCTACTCACACCCATAGTAGATATAGATAAGACTATGAGTGCTAGTAACTTAGCCTCAAAGCTCATAGAGCCCTTAGAGAAGAGGCCTGAGAGAACTGCTAGTAGAGCTAAAACAACACCCATAACTAGTAACTGCACACTGCCAACACTGTAGCCACGCCACAGGAAGATAACAGCAAGGAACAAGTAAAGCATGTGCTTAACACGCAGAAAACCCCAAACACGCTCACTCAAAACACTCACATTACTAATATACACAAACCTATGATACCGAGACTCGAAAGACATGAGTAGCCCCTAGTATAAGATGGGTTTATTTAAGTCTGTGTCTTCAAGGGGTTTCAATGGGACTTGTGAATATTGGATTGTATGGGGAATTCCAAGCCGTATTGCTTTTCCTAGTTGTTAGGAGAGAGATCTAGGCGAATAAGAAAACATGTTAAGTTAGTGTAGCAGTCGTGGTCTTCATCTCTGTTATACTTTGTGAAGCCGTGGTAGTATATGTTTCTCTAATAGTCTTCGTCTCTGTAACAGTCATACTTGTAAGTGAAGAAGTTGTCTCACTCACAGTAATCGTGGTAGTGGCTGTTACAACTGAAAGCCTCGCCCTTTAGGGCGGGGAGGAGGTCAGTCCGTCTACTCTTAAGCCATCAATTCCTGTCCTTCCTGATTTACTATGATTAAATGGTAAGTATGCGTACCCGCATTGTACCTTTTTGAGAACGTAAATGTCCCAGTACCCTGCCATTTCTTCTCTAAGAATCCGTCCACGTATAGATTTACTTCTTTAACTACGCTATCGTTCTCGCAGTTGATCAGTAACGTAAATTTGACTTCCTCATCGATAGTAGGTATACCAGATCCTGTGGTCACCACTACAACACATCTATTCACTTCAAATGATTCTATCTTTTTTAACATAGTGCTCAGGTCGCTTGATAACTACACCATGTTCAACATAGTGTCTAGGACTAAATTCTACCCAGAATCCCAACCCGTGGTTCCCTTAAGCTTTACATATCACGTGAAAACGGCTACAATAGAACCGTTTTTTTAACCTCGGCACTAGTTGAGTGTGCCTCAGGATCCCCCTGCTTCTGCCATTCCTTAAGACGTTGCCAAGCAGTCTTGTGAGAATCATACTCCTTGGGCATCATTCAGCAACACCCTGTGATGAGGACTTAGAGGATGCCGTTAAGAGTTTTCCTGTCCTCAGCTCGGGGTCTACCGGTGTTGGCTTTAGAGGAAAGTTAAGCTGGATAAGTTCCCATCGATCATTACTTAGCTCTTGAAACTTCACTCCTGCACTTCCTGTGTTGACCTGGGTTATTATTAATAATAATGAGTTTACCACATAGGAAGGGTTTTTGAGATGAGTTCCATTAATAATTACTCCTTCTTCTTTCTCAATAATCTCTTCAAAAATTTATAAAGTTCGTTTAAGTTTACTCCAATCCCCATGAAATTTGGACGGAGTTCGATTATTCTACTTAATTTATCTATGGTATCCTTATCCATTTCTTTTAGAATGCTCACCAATTCATTTAAGGATTTAGACATCTTCACAATAATGTCTTGTTTCTCCTTTTCACGTAATATTAACTCAAACTCTGCCAAGCCTAGGTAGAAGGAAGTATCATTTCCTTTTCCTTTTCCATATTCATCCTCAACCCAATCCTTAACCTTTTTAGAAACTAAAATAAGAATGGTATCTTTCTCCGGAAGTTTTTGCACGTCCTCATCCAAATCAAGCCAACGATTAGAATGAAAGGCGAGAACATCAAATTCCGAATCATTTATTTTGATATTATGTCTTTGAACCCCCTCTATTACTAATTCCACTAATCTCCGTGCGGAGAGAGCACTCGCTACAATAAAGTGCTCAACTCCTGTAATATGTATAGGAGCGTCATCCCCAAAGTCAAATATTACGACACGGAAAGTTCTTATCATTTTATCACCTCTATCTTTTTAGCTTAACTCTAAATTTAAATTTTACTTATTTACAGAAAGCTGTTTTATGAGAAGAGATTAGCTCATTATAAAAGCTTTTGGACTCGCGCTCAATTAAGCGTAGATACCCCAACACTCATAGCTATCAACCTACTTTACATTCGACTCTTTGAGCATGTCTTTTAGTGCTACCGCCCCTAGCCTCTTGTATACTCCCTCGTTTATTCCTAGGATCTTTTCGAGAAGTTTCTGCCCCACGACATCGTACCCGAGCTCAGCACCAATGAGGCTCCACCTCAAAGCTTACAACGCGACGAGGAAAGGCGGACCAGCTGGAACATGCCTTGAGACTACCTCCGTGACTGTGTAGGCATCGTCGGGGCAAAGGCCGGATGTAGGTCGGAGCCTGCAGATGTCAAGTCTATCCTTGATGCTTCTAGACAAATCTTCTCCCCATAACCCCACTTGAGGGCTACGGCTAGCCCAAGACTGTGGCATCTAGTAGTGCCCGATTAGTTGGAGCCAGACCGGACACTGTCTAACGCTACCTAGTTGGTAGGCAGTAGCAGGGCCTACTCCGTTAGCTAGCGCTACACCTAGCGCAACCCAAGGTAGCACCATCTAAGGCCGCAATCTAAGGACTGCTCAATCTCAAGCGGTTACCGGCGGTGTTAGTTTGTGTACAATCTAACGCATGTAGCACTTGTGCCACAGCGCCCGGCCTGCTACCTACTTCTCCTTCTAAGCTAGCTAGTTAGCTGGTTTAGCTAGGAGAGCGCAGTCTCGAGGCAATCTAGTGCTTTCCTTCACTGGCCCCCTTATGCCTACCCCAACGTTAACTGGCGCCTACTTACCAACTAGGCGGAGTAGTCAGCTTTAGATAGCGGTGCCTACTAACAGGGCATTCGGAGATGACTCCTAGAGCTCCGTTAGATGGTAATGCGACTACTCCCAGAACAATCTAACTCGAGTAGGTTGCAGAGTAGATGGTACTGACTAACGAATGCGGGCCGTATCCCTTAGATGGCCAGCACAAACTAACGTGTTAGGAGGTGGCACCACCGTCTAACGCAGGTTAGTAGGTAAGAGCTGGCCTTCTAGCGCAGGTTAGTTGACAAGCACTCACTAACGCAATGTAGGAGACGCAACCCAGAACCAGCCTAAATTGTACAGCCCGTGCTGGCACCGACTAGCGCCGCCTACTAACGCCGCTAGACGGTGGTACCTACTAACGGCTCCGCCCTCTAGAAAGAATATCAAGCTCGCAGAAGCACTCTCTTTCTTAAGCTATACTCCTCCACAGCCGACCCATGAGAAAAGCCCTTACTACGAGTATTTCAAGGAAGGAGCGTCGATAGTTCCGAGAACTTTCTGCTTCATAGAGTTTGTTATTCAACCTTTGGGATGAATACGGTGAAAGGAAAACGGAAGACATAGGTTGGGGCAACATCATAAAGCACCTTATTGCCTATTTTATATACGTTTTGTCCATTAGGATTAGGTTCACCCGTAGGGTCTGCCAGATTTATATACGTTTTAAATCCCCTTTTTCCTAAGGTGTCTGAGCACCTTTTCCTTAAGCTCCTCTTGTGTTAGCCCAGATTTCTGAGGTGTTCTTACTATTTTCACTTTTCCATCGAGATCTACGCTAAGTATGCCTATCTTCTTGGAGTACACATGGTATGTGTACCGCATTATGATCTGCGGGGGCTCTTTGGGGAGACCCGGGTTCCCCTGCATACGCGTAGAGTGCTCTAAGCCATACGTTCATAGCTCCAATCGCATCTCTGTCTCTTGTGAATCCACACCTTCGGCAGATGCCTAATCTGTTGATGTATACCAGCTTTTCTCCGCATCTAGGACACGTAGTTGAAGTGTTCCTCGGGTCTACAACTATGACTGGTACACTGTGTTCAAGTGATTTCGAGATTACTGCGTCTTGAAGTCTCCTATACGCGAACATCGCGAGCTTCCACACTACCTTGTCGCTCTTGCTGTTCATGGATTCCCTCAAACCCTCTAGATCCTCCAGTGCGATAGCATAATGCTTCCTCTTAGCGTAGAGGACCGCTTGCTTCGCTAGCTTCCAGCAGAAATTAGTCGTGATGTTCCTCGCTCTCCTATGCAGGGAGATGATTCTGCTTAGTATTCTCTTGTTGTACCTCCACCTCTTAGAGTGCTTCTTCTGCAACTCCTCAGCACGCTTCCTCTTACCCAGAGCATTAACAAACCTCGCCTCAAGCCTCTTAACCCCGTAGCCATCATAGACAACAACGCTCCTCAGGTTAACATCTAGAGCGATAACACCTCTAGGCGTATAAGGCTCATACCTATACTCGAAGACTATGCTCACGTAGAGTTTTCCACTCTCGTACTTAACATGGACCTCCTTCCACCTGAGACCCTTGAACTTCTCAATATACTTCTCTCTGTGTTTAAGCCTCAGCGTGTACCACTTATCCCTGAGAACAATCTTCACAATGTGGTTATCTACATCTACTCTTGCATCCTGATAGTCTAGTCTAGCACTCAATCTCTTTACGATGGGCTTTGAGCTCTTGCTCTGCTTAGCTGATTTAACTAGTGCTAGTGCGGTTGAGTATATGTTCCTGACCACGTGTGCTCTAAACCCATAGCTCTTCAGTAATGGGTAGAGTAGCTGATGAACCTGGCTCTTCTTCGGGATTTTATCCAAGTCCCACAGAGCACCTACAGCTCTCTGAAGAGCATATCTATAGAGGTTCAAATCCCAGAGCAAGTCGCTGAGCTCTCCCTCTACTACCTCTGCTTCAGCTTTGAGTGCTCTACGGTGCACTCCCTCGGGCATCACCCGAGCTAGGCGGGTGATACACGCCTTCATTGGGCTCTTACCGAGTGTACTGTTTTGATTGCAGGCTTAACAATCTTTTACAGCAGATTGTATTGTGGTGAGAGTATGAGCATAGTCTACGTCTTCGAAGGCAAGATAGTCAAGTACGCTGGAGACAGGTACGTCATATACCCCCCGAAAGAATACCAGAAAAACTCAAGAAACATCACGGGAGAAAAGTAAAGGTCTTGGTAGTAATAGAGAGTGAGTAGTGCATTCATAACGAACCACAAGTATTTACAATTAATTACAAATACCTTCAATTACAATACATCGTGCTACGGCTGTTATCGTTATTAATTGAATACAAGCAGCATACGTGTTGCCCGCTAAATCCACGGCTTTAACACAGACTAAGTGTATTTGCGGTGCTATGTCTTTGAACACATAGCTAAATTAGTTCTAGTTTAGGTTTCATCTAGAGTTGTCAAGGAATCTCGTTGAAGCAGCTTCTCCGTTTAATACTAGTTGAAGCCCCCGTGAGTGCGCTCGATAGCTACTACACACCATGTAGAATGCTCCTAAGAAGTAATATTAAACTATGAGCACGCTAAATGACAAAGCGAACAGGGTTCTTATAGATTCAACCTAGGAAAATTTTAGAAGAATTTAAAAAATAAAAGTTATAAATAAATCAAAGACAAAAAACAAATATAGGGAGTGTCTAATGCCAATGTATGTATTGAAGAGGTATCTACCGTTTGTTCTAATAGCGCTAGTTGTTGCTTCAGCGTCTATACTTGGGAGCCACCTCCTCGCAATGAATAATGGGAATGGGAGATCACCAGAGTCCTCGGTAACTCCACAGAGTGAAATATCTAGCCCTCCAGGTTTCGTGATCCCTGAGATAACTAGGATAAAGATCTGCCCGTTTGATCAAGGCTTGTCTGTTGTTAGATCCTCACATAAGTACGTGTTCTCCGGGCCGCAGAGGATCGAGGTGTATGCAAAGAGGGGTGATAGAGTTGAAATCACGCTAAAGGTTGAGCTCAACCCTGACCTAGTAAGATGCATAAGAGACACACTCAATATTAGTAGCGAGCTAAACGTAGAGTATGGGCTGAGCCTTGAACCCCAAGCAGGCACTGTAATTGTTATTATACCAGGTGCTTCGAGACTAAGCACTTCCAGCATAGAGCTCATCAGAGAGGGAGATCTATACAAGCTACTAGTAACGATAGACAAGAATATAGAGAAGGGCATGCACTATATAACGCTCAACGCCTGGCTCAAAATAACAGGTGAAAACGCCGATATAAGCGGAGTGACAGAATACACAGTATATTTAGTCGTTGACTGAGAGTCTATGGGTGAGAGCTTGAAAGTAGGAAACACTATTTGCACAACCATGCTAATTATACTATTCACGTCATTAACAATTAGTGTTCAAGTAGCTAAACAATAATAACGTATTAGAAGCCACTTTCATTTGGCTAAGTTCAGGATCCATGTGGAGTAATGGAAGCCCAACTGGTTATTTCATTCAAGCAGTCCTAAGGATGAGATCACAGGGCTGGAGAGTAGAATTTTGGATCCTCGGTCCCAATAATTACGTTAGAAACTGGATAACTGATTTACATTTAAATCCCTCAACAAATTCGTGGGCCTTGTATTCAATAGAAATATACCCGGATATCGGCTCAGTTTACATGTTAATCCTTAGTAGTAATAGTGGCGGAAGAGGCGTTATTTTTACAGAGAGAAACTATGGCAATTACCTAGACTCGCCTGGAACTATGATGGAATCATATGACTTCAACATGTTAGATTTCCCAATAGGTTATACTGTCAGATTTTACAACTACTGGGTAGACACAACATCTGGTACCAAGAAACCAACTCTTAACCGATACACCTATGGAATAATGCATGAAGCCATACCTAATAATGATGAAACGATAGTTACTAGAGGATTCCCTACAGCATGATTTGGCTTAATAGAAGACTCCTCAATGATTCCCTATACCTCTAACGTTTTTTCTTTTGGTTTCGCCTCCTCGTTATAAGCTTTGAACACTAGGTATAGTTCTTGCTTCTTCTTGATTTCGATAAAGCAATTACTTATCTCCGTTGCCTTATTCACAACTAAAAATCTTGCCCTTTAAGTGGGCTGTTTCATAGTTGATGCTTATGGGTTAGGTTTATAAGCTTTAATTCTTTTATATTGTTGTTGGTGCCTGCGGGGTGATGGGAGCGCTGCTCCAAGCCCCGCAGGTCTACCCGTAGATGGGAGCCCCGTGCCGTTGGGCTCGACCGCCACCCATGACCCCACGCTGATAGCTCGTGAGGCGTGGGCGAGGCGGAAGCCCCTAGATGCAACAAATAAAAATAAACTAATGAGAATGAGCATCTAGGGACAAACGGCTCTCAACTAATACTAGATCTTAGTTTGAGCTACTCCTCTTAGTTTTCAGGACTAAACTAAACTAGTTTAGTTTATGGATACTCTCCCAGTGTTCACTCTGTGGAAAAGGCTTCTGCGGGGGTTTATGGTGGCTGCTACTTTTCCATAGGGAGATCCTTCTATGAGTGGTTTAGTTTACTAGCTAAGCATTACTATCGAGAGTTATTTCATGAGAACGCTGAGAGTGCTTAATCGCTTAACACCTTGATAACGCCGTAACGTTTTAAGTACCTATAAATAGTGGATTTGTGTGTTTTAAGTTTTCTCGCTATTTCCGATATTGGTGTTCCGCCTGTGTATAGTTTAACTGCTTCGAGGACTTCTTCTGGTCTTAGTTTTAGAGGTCTTCCTACATGTTTGCCTAAGGCTTTAACTCTCTGTAGTCCTGCTTTTGTCCTCTCACTAATAATCTTCCTCTCTAGCTCGTAGAGAACAGAAATCATTGAGACAATTATCGGCCTAGTCATCTCGTTTTCTAATGCCTCGCTTAGCCAGCTCTCTCTTATACTCACTACGTGAACACCGCTCTCTACACAGTCGTAGAGGAAGTTAACTAGTGTTCTCATTCTCCTAGATAACCTCGATAACTCCGCCACTACTACTGTTCCAACCCTTCTCTCTTTTACTCTCAACCAGAGCTCTTGGAAAACAGGTCTTTTATCTTCAGCACCACTAGTAGGCTCTTTCTCTACAAGTCTCTCATCTATACTAACACTATTTTTTCTAGCCCACTCCTGAATAACCACCCACTGAGACTCCACATCTTGCATCTCAGTACTAACACGCAGATAAGCAACTACAGGGTGCGGATACTCGTGCACCACAAAGATCCCTCCAACTAATTGCAAAATTCAACACTTAAAACCCCTTAGGCTACCGAGGTGTAAAACTGCCCCCTTCTACAACACACCACGGCAATTGCGCGCGCAGAGCTCCTGGATCAGAGAGAAACCCCAATATGCAACTTGAAAGGTCCTGCGAGTTGGGGGTTCAGTAGAGGTGTTAGGTAAAGAAGCCCAACTACTTTACCTAACACTTTGACCTAAGAAAAACCAGGAAATCAACTCAAAACTTAAAGAGGCATAGTGCTACTTCTTCAATTATTCCTATCGCGCTTGCCACTCCACTCTTCTTTATGACTGACCTCCTCCCCGCCCTAAAGGGGCGAGGGTTCCCTTTGGGCGGGTCACTGGTTCCCCGCATCTATTCGGGGCTACATCTGTCATCTGCGGGACAGTCGGGGTGGTCAGAGATCCCCCCATCTCGAGCAGGGCTCTCCTCTCAATGTTTAGCACCGCTACCCTGTCTCTATCGGCTTCGAAACCGCATCTAGGGCATTTCAAGACTCTATAACCATTCTCTTTTAATCTACTGCCACATCTAGGGCATGTTGTTGATGTCCCCTTAGGCTTCACAACTAATATTGGTACCCCATGCTTCTCAGCTTGCCAATCAATCCAAAAACTTAGCTTTCTGTAGCTTAGCATCAATAATGCTACTTTATGGTCTCTAGGAAGCTTCCTCAAGCTCTCTACAAGCCCCGTTAAGTCCTCTCTGGCAATAGCAAGCTGGCTCTGCTTGGCGAGCATTGTGATTTTATGCGAGGTCTTCTTAGCCCAGTCTTCAATGATGTTCCTAGCCTTCTTGTGGAAGTATCTTATCCTCTCCCTAACACCCCTCCTCCTAAGCCAGGCATTATACCTTGTAGTGGAGTACTTCTTCTGCAACCGCTCAGCTAGGCGCTTATAGTGGAGAGCTCTCTCCACGGCTGTCTCAAACCTCTGCTCAACCCTGTTGTTACCCACGACGACGTGCTTCTCATTGATGTCCACTGCTAAGACGCCTCTGGGAGCGTACTTAGATAGTTTAGGAGCCTTCTTAGAGATCCATAGGATCATCTTACCATCTTTATAGACTAGTCTCGCCTCTCTATTCTCATAGTGGTCATATCTCTTATCCCAACCAATGATCCTGAGTTTTATTCCCCCTATGACTTCTACATAGCCATCCCTAATCCTATACCCAGAACCATGGTGTAGTAGCATTGACAAACTCTTAATCCTCGATCTCTTACCCCTATTAGGATTATTTCTCCAAGCCTTCGCATTCGCTAGGGCATCTCTATAGCAGTCGACAGCTACTCTGGATGGAAGCCCAAACCACTCTATCAGCTCTCTATAGAGCTCTCTATGAGCATTCTTAATACTCCTTATATTAAGTCTCAGGATCTTATTCACAGCATAGTTAAGAGCCAATCTATATCTCTCGAGGAGCCCTATAGCTTCTGGCTCAGGACTAACCCTCACACCTACTGAGAGGGTTAGCACTCCCTCACCGCCAGAAGCCATAGAGCCCCTCCAAAATAACTGAAGCCTAAAAACTTAAAACCGTCATCCCCGTCCTGAAGGACGAGGCTTTCAGTTGTAATCTCTCTGCACTTTGTGGACAAGAAGCTTAAATGTTGATTCCTTAAACACTAGTACCTTCAAGAACACCACGTCTCAACAGCTATTGAGAATAGAGAGCAGTATTTATGATCGAGTAGAGCTCGGGATCTCTCTCCCGCAGTTTCTCCAGCGATGCCGGCTTAAGCCCTTTAGACTTAACCCGCCTAAGATCTCCGAGTA
>Ga0185307_1002040_pt1 | contig 10728 bp, 9 predicted proteins | sample LHCtaG_FD_128010 | JGI IMG/M metagenome (GOLD analysis project Ga0185307, IMG submission 128010) | Hot spring microbial communities from Little Hot Creek, USA to study Microbial Dark Matter (Phase II) - LHC4sed_matched (SPADES... | ecosystem: Environmental > Aquatic > Thermal springs > Hot... | reverse complement strand
AGAAAGTCCGTTAATTGGCACCGGGTTAGTAGTGCGTGTCTTCATAGGCATGTTCGATTGATACACAAGAACCCCTGTTTTTTGTAAAATGCTTTGGATTTCTCTCTTTTGATCGCTATTTAGTGGTAAAAATGGTAAGCGACAGTAAGGTTTACATAATTCAAGTATATTAAGTGCTGCTTTCAAAGAGGGAAGCCAGGATGAAACATTGTAGAGCCTGCCTACTTCCGTTAGTTGCTCTTGCAACAGCAACGCGGTTTCCCAGTCTCGTGCTTTGGCGGCTTCGTATAAACGTTTACACACATCGGGGACGACATTCGCTAGACCAAGTACGACACCGTCTGCACCGCACATAAGGCTCAATGCAGCGAGTTTCTCAGCGCCTTGAAGCACATAGAGATTTGCATGACCATGATCTCGGATAAATAAATACTCTTGAAAACGCTCCATATCTCCATCGCTGTCTTTGATAGCAATGACGTTTTTGGCGGCCAACGTAATTTTGCGAAGAGTTTCAGGAGCAATAGTGTTCTTAGTAAACCGTGTTATGTTATATAATACCAAAGGAGCTTTTAATTTATCCGCCAACACTAAAAAATGGGTGTATATTTCATCTTGACTATAGTAGTAATAAAACGGCGGTGTTGTTACTAAGTAGTCGGCTCCTATATCCAAAAAACGAGCTCCAAGCTGATAGGCTTGCTCTGTGCTAGGTTCTATGATTCCTGCAAGAACTGGTACGGATCCCTTGATTCGTTGGCAGACTGCGCGAAGCATCTGTTGTTTTTCTTTCGGACTTAATACCGGTCCTTCACCACATGAACCGAATAGAAAAACGCCTGAGACCCCTCCAGTTACCACATGATCAAGCAATCTGAAAAGGGATACCTTATCAAGGCTTCCATCCTCCGACATCGGTGTTATTAACGGAACAATAACGCCCTTTAAACTCATATTGTTTACCTCCTCAGCATTTAAAATATAAGATTGCGAATTTCGGCACCTGCTGGACCGATTGCATTGCGTCTTACTTTATGCCCCATATTCCTTGCCCAAGTTCTGCATCCTGTGCCAGTAAAGTCTGTTGTATTGCGCGGACATCCAGCTCATGGGGGCAAATGCCTAAGCTAGCCGCTAAACTTGCAGCTACCCCTGCTGCATGTCCTATTGCCATACAAATCGGGATGACGCGCGTTGAAGCTTGCGCCTCATGCGTTGCAGAGATGCACCTTCCCGCCACCAAAAGGCCGTCTACGTCTACAGGAAGCAAGGAGCGATAAGGAATGCTATAGGTAGGAGGTTGGCAAAAAGGGGCTAACCCCCGGGCATCTGGTGGATGAATATCCACATGATAGGCACCCAATGCTATACGATCAGCAAACTGTTTCCCATTTATGAGATCTTCTAAGGTTAATAAGTAATAACCTATTATATGTCGTGTTTCCCTAATCCCTATTTGATGAGATGTTTCCAGAAGACGAGCATTTTCACCTCCTGGCAGGTAGTTACGGATGAACGTCATGATTTCCCTGACCTGAAGTTGTCCTTCCATCTCGGCTTTTGCATACCTCCATGGATCAGAGGGATCGACGTCTTCTACCCGGCTCGCGACAATGAAAGCCTCTCCTGCTGATGGGAACCAAACACCGACAACAATATCGCGTGGGAACTTCACTCCATCCCTTACCGCCATAGCAACGAGTTCCCTCATCCCACCCGTTATAAACGGCATGCCAAGCCGCATGCGATTAATCAATTCTGCTAATGTCTGTTGTGGAAGGGGAAAAGGTCTTATTTGATCTGGATGCTGCTCAAGGTAAGCAATTAACTTTGTAAAGTCTAAATTTCCCACACGAATACAAAATGACGCGACCTGTGTTCGGCCGTCAGGGAGCCGGCCTTTGATGTACCGAGCACCTGCTTGGACAGCTACATCAGCAGCATCTGTAGCGTCAACGAAGGCCTTGCCCTCTACGCGGACCACCCCCCCTCTTGTTACAACATTAATTGCTGTTATCCGTTTTCCATCCTTATAAGTACCTACTGCAAGGCTCCTCAGATAAAGTGACACTCCGCTTTTAGCCATCAGTTCCATCAGCATGACCTTCAGCCAATGTCCGTTAATAACTACAAATGAGGAAACAATAGGGTCGAAATAGAACTCTGATGCCGCGCCTATCTTTTGGAGGTGTCGCACTATTTCTAGTCCGATACCACGGACAACAAACTGCTTGTCCTTGTTGTGAAAACCAATCCAAGGCATTCCACCAGCGCTAACGGAAGTCCCGCCCAAAAAGGCATTTTGCTCAATCAAGGCTGTTCGGGATCCTGTTCTCGCAGCTGCAATTGCTGCTACGGCTCCACTGACTCCTCCACCGATTACAACAACGTCAAAACGATCTTCTTTTATTATCGGCATCCGTGCCTCAGCTTCGTATGTCATATCTCCACCTCCCTATTTATTTAGACAACACCTAAGACCTCTTTGGCATTGTCTTGTACAAGCTGAAGTTTTGGCGTCCAATTTATTACCTGTATTTCGGGTTTGTTCCGAAAGATGACCAGCGTTGCTGAGCAGGGATCGACCATAATACGCCTGTAGTTCGCTAAGGGGGCACCAAGCAGGGTTAATACTACTGCTCGTATTACTGCAGCATGTGTCACCATGACAATCAAACCAGCATGCGATGTCACCAGATCATCGAAAGCTTGCATTGCGCGCTTCCTAACATCAGACAGGGTCTCAGCCCCCTGGAGCGCGAATTGATGTGGATTAATCTGGAACTGGCTATATTCCAATGGGTAATATCGTTTGATTTCTGCTGCTGTCTTGCCTTCCCATTGGGGGATATCCCATTCATTGAGTCGATCGTCGATGCTGATCTCACGAACCTCCCAGCCTGCCCTGCGTATCAATATCTCAGCTGTCTCACTTGCTCTCTGAAGAGGGCTAGAATAAACGGCACTAGGATTCCAGTGTGTCAAAAAGTTAGCAAGAAAGTTAGCAAGTATGGTAGCCTCGGCAACACCGGTTGGGCTTAGTGAGACACCAACTGCCCTTCCTTGATGTATGCCCAATTCATTCCAGCGACTAGTGCCGTGCCGGATCATACATATCGTCCGTACAGTTATCTTTCCTGCAGTCATGTTTGCTTTTCGCTGTTTCGTAACTGTTCTAAGATGTCTTCCAGGTACTTCTTCCCTAAAAGCTGTACGGTTTCATCCCCTTCGAATTCAAGGCTTAATACGCCTGAATAGTCAATCGCCTTCAGTGTTCGGAGTATTGCTGCGAAATCTACATTTCCTGTTCCAAGAGGGAGGTGACTTTCCATACCGTTACAGTCGTGGACGTGCACGTGTACAATCTTGTCCCGGAACGTCCAGATAAAATTTTCTATGGTCCCAAAAGCAGCATATGCAGGTTTAGAAAAAAGATGTACTGGCATACCTACCGGACACGTGCGGTGGGCATGCCCAATGTCTAATGTTAGCCCTACGTTTGGGGCGTTAATCCGGGTGAGAAGACCGCAGTATTCGAGAGGGAGTAAATACTCAACTGTTTCTAAAGCTATAAACACATTGTACTTAACGGCCACTTCGTTAAGTTGCTGAACCCCTTCCAGGAACGATCGCTCTCTTTGTTCTTCCGTTTTTCCGTGTACTAGCCAACCGGAATGACATGTCACTACGCGTGCACCAATTTGGGCCGCAATTTCGCAAGCCCAACGGACTTCATCGAGATAAATGGCCTGACATAAAGGATGTGGTGATACGTATACCTCGTCATATGTAAAGAAGAAGCTCGCATGGAGGTTTATGTTTTTAAATGGGGTCAGAAAGCTCCGATACTCTCGTACTATGACGTCCACGGGATCCCACCGTTTGTGCCACAATCCCTCGATCTGGTGCTGCCAGGACCGGCAAGAGAGCTCAATGGACGCGAACCCATGGTTTGCCGCCCACAGTAGTTGCTTCTTTAAATTTGGTTCCCAACGGATCATTGCACTGACAATGCCAACTATCATATGCCTACCTCCCGCCTAACGGGGCAGGTTTTAGAGCCATTTTGTAGTATGAGGATCTAGAGCGTCACGGAGAGCGTCGCCCACGGCATTTATGGACAAAACGCTCAGCACTATTGCTACACCTGGCGGGACCCATCGCCAAGGAAACGACTCCAGCACCTGTATTGACTGTGCGGCCTGTAACATATTGCCCCAACTTGGTGTAGGTGGAGGGAGACCGATCCCAAGGAATGAAAGAGATCCCTCCAAAATAATCGCTTGCGCCATATTCAGCGTTGCGGCCACAATGACCGGAGAGAATGCTTGGGGAAGAAGATGTCTAAAAATGATGCGAGGTGTTGATACTCCAATTGCTTTTGCAGCGATTACAAAATCTCTTTCTTTCAAGGAAAGCAGTTGTCCTCGTACCAGCCGAGCTATGGGCGGCCAAGAGGGAAAACTTATCGCTATTATGATCGTTGTGAAACGCGGTCCCAAAAGTGTCAAAAGGACCATTGACATGATTAACGACGGTAGGCACATGACGACGTCAGTTAATCGCATAAGCACCATATCAACCTTCCCGCCAGCGAACCCCGAGATCGCGCCGACTAGCACCCCCAAAACCCCTGCAAGAGCGACGGAAGCTCCTGCAATGCTAAGAGAAACGCGACCACCGTAAACTATGCGTGCCCACATATCCCGGCCGAGTTCGTCGGTGCCAAGCCAATGCAAAGTAGATGGAGGCATGTTGCGGTGGCGTAAACTAATAGAAATAGGATCGTAACGCGTTACCCAGGGTGCAAGAACGCTAAGCAAAACCAACGTAGCAAAGACGAAAAGTCCTAAAACTCCAAGCCGATGACGCCGAAATCGTCCCCATGCGCGACGCCATGGACTCTCGAGTCCAGGTGGACGTCGACGTTGTGCAACCATTTGTCTTCCGATTGTCAGGATATTATTCATACCTAACTCTAGGATCAATCAAGGCATAGCCTATATCCACTATTAAATTGCTAAGCAACACCGCGACGGCTGTTAGCAATGAGAGAGCCATAACCACAGGGTAGTCTCGATGTCGTACGGAAACCACGTATAGCATTCCAAGTCCAGGCCATTGGAATATCGTTTCTGTGACCACTGCACCCGTAAATAGGATTGGAATGTTAACGCCTAATATAGTTATGATCGGAATTAGCCCATTTCTTAGCGCATGTTTCCAAATAATTGTTCTTTCCGGAAGCCCCTTCGCCCGTGCGGTCCGGATATAGTCACAATGGAGCTCTTCAAGAAGACTAGCCCGCGTATACCGCATGAAGACCACGACTCGAAGGAGAGTCAGCGTCATCATTGGGAGTATCAGGTGTTGCACGTGGTCAGAAAATGACCAAATCCCTGGGGTTTGCATACCACTTACCGGGAGAACCTTAAATCGTAGTGCGAATATGTATATTAATACAAGCGCCAGGAAAAAATCTGGAAGAGACCTTCCCGCAAATCCAAAGACAGTTAAGATATTATCCAAAAATGAGTACGGGCGTACCGCGGCTAATGTCCCTAACAGTAATCCAAGAATGAAGGATGCAGCTAGTGAAAGCCCCATTAATTCCAAGGTAGGGCCGAGATAAATCTTCAGCAGCTGGTTGACCGGTTTTAGCTCAAAGTAGGAATAGCCTAAATTGCCTTGTGTTAAACGAAGTAGCCATTCTCCATACCTCACAGGCCAGGGTCGGTCCAATCCCAGGCGCTCCCGCATTGCCTTCAGGGCTGCTTGAGAAGTTGGTGCTTCAGGAGCCATCATTGCTGCCACCACATCTCCGGGTAAGCAATCTATAAGGATGAATATAAATAAAGTGACCCCGATGAGAACGGGAACACAGATAAACAATCTTCGCGCGATGTAGCCAGACATTTTTAGCCGCAGGGAGTCCCCTGCTTGGAGACCCCCTGCGGCTGCATGTAGATGTTCTTTATTTTTTTATGTACCACTTTTCTATTTCGTTGTAGACAGGCATATTGAAGTAGATTCGTCCTTGCTCTTTCCAGTGCTCATATGGTCCCCAAACCCGTCGATTGAAAGCAAGTGGTCGAGGTGCGTACCAGAGCCAGACACAGGGAAGCTCTTCGTTTGCAATGCGTGCGATCTCCTGATAGTACGGTGCCCGCTCTGCGTTGGTGGCAAAAGACGCTGCTTTCTTGAACAGCTCTAGCGCTCTTTCGTTGTGATAACCTCCTGACTGATAAAGGTCTCCTTGAAAAGCCGCGGACAATAGGGCTGGATCGTGGGCGCCAAAGCCAAAATAGCCAGCGTCAAACTCGCCCTTCGCCCAAAGAGAGATGGAAACCCCGGGATCCACTCGACGCGGGGCGATCTTAATGCCAACGTCGGCCAAATAGCTCTGTATAGCTTGAAGGACACTTAGCGTGAAGCTATCCCTATATTCATATATGAAGTCAACCTCCCGATTTGGATCCCATCCCGCTTCAGTGAGAAGTTGTCGCGCCTTTTCAGGATTATATTCATATGTTATCAAGTCATCAGGAATGCACCATTTGTCCCAGAAAATCGTGTAAGCCGGTTCAGCATAGCCATGGGCGAGAGTTTCCAGAATTTCTTCAACATTGATAGCATATCGGATTGCCTGCCGAACTCGAACATCAGCCCACTCCGGGCGGCTGTGATTAAACCGGATGAAGTTTGCCATACCTGTAGTAATCGGAAGAACGTCGATATTGGGTAGGGCGTCAAGGCGCTCAACTTCGTCCAAAGGAATTATTGCTGTCTCATATGGCAGGGCGTCAATCTCCCCTTTCTCAAGAGCGGCGATGAAAGAAGCTGCGTCACTGTAAAAGCGAAGTACAAGGTACTCTAATTGCGGGGCTCCTAAAAAGTAATCTTCGTTACGTTCCAAAAGGATATACTGACCCTCTACGTACTCAACCCACTTGAAAGGCCCTGTCCCGATCCGATGGCTCCAAAATTCGTGTCCAATGAGTTGCTCACGTGGTACATTTCCGAGGATGTGCTCAGGGAACATAATAATGTAAACTAAGTACAAGCGGATCCAAAGCGGCATGGGCTCTTTAAGTTCAACTCGCACTGTGAAATCGTCTAGTGCTGTTACTCCTATCAGCCTTGATGCTGTTCCAGCACGGAATTCATCATAGCCGACAACGTGCTCCAACCAGTAATGTCTACGAGAGCCAACTTTGGGATCGACGTAAACATCGAAACTAAACAAGACATCTTTTGCAGTAAAGAGTGCGCCATCATGCCATTTAACTCCCTGCCGCAAATGAAGCAGCCATACTCTTCCTCCCTCCAACATTTCCCAGCTCTCTGCTAAAAGCGGCTGGAGTTCACCTTTCCAGTTTATTGCCACAAGAGGGTGCAAAACATAATAGTCCAAACGATGTGCTGTACCCGTAAAAAGTGACGACTCGGTCTTTGCGCCAGCTAGCCACCCTTCATAATACGTATTCTCCGGAGTAGGCCCTTTCTTCGGGCTTTCGCTTATGCCTACGACACTGATCGCCAAAACGAACACCAAGCCAACCATCATCAACTTGTTAGTCATTCTGCCCTCCTTTCTTGTTTACTAGCCACCATTTCTACGCGCCTTTTTCTGCACACCAAGATAAAATGTAGCTCCTCAAAAAATCGCCTCGGCTATCACCTCCCTTCTCTATCCACCGTCGCTCTTTTGCTAAAAAACTCGGGTAGCATTTCCCGAGCGATCGGCCGCAGTCGTTCAGCCTCATTTTGAGGAATAGACCGATAGGGCCACCTCATTCTAGTGCTTAAGGGCATCCATCCGCCGACTGCTACAAGCAGTTTGTCAATAGCGTGAGCCGCGTACCCCTGCGTGCGCAAAGGTTCTATATTTTTCTGCCAAAATTGTTGGATACGCTGTTCCAACTCGGTCGCGTGATCTATATCAACTAACATCTGGTCATACCACGCTTTTGCAGCCCATGGGTTCAGCGTGGCCACTACTGAATATGAGCCTCGAGCGCCTAGTCTTAACCCCGTTGCGAGCATCAACCCAGACACAAAAATTGCCAGCCCTGGAGCTTGCTGTGCGGCTGCTTGTAACCATCCAGGGTCAACACGTCCGACTTTTATGCCAATAAGAGACGGTACCTCTTGGCACAACCGTGCTAGGTCCTCCGGCGAAAACAACGGAGTTTTTGCCCAGGGAGGTAGATACAAAACTAGACCAATGGGATCAGCCTCCTCGGCCATTCGCTTGAGAAACACGATTATTTCGTCGCGAGTTAAAGGGACCCAGTCAGGCAAGACTACTTGGATCGCTCCAGGGGACACGTATTTCGCTCTCCGAAGCCTTCGCAGGGAAACAATCGGATGGAGTGCACTTGCACCAATCTGAAAAGGCACACCGGCTCTCTCGCATCGCTCTGCCACGATTTCCGTAATGAGATCAAACTCCTCTTCGGTTTGGTTGTAAAATTCCCCGGCAGTCCCGTTCGTATATATGCCATTTATGCCTGTTTCAATTAAAATATCTACCTCTTCCCGCAACAATGAAAAATCAATAGACTCATCTTTTTGAATCGGTAACAAAACCGATACCCACACACCTCTTAGCTCGCTTGGATTAAGGGGCTTCATTGTTCTTCTCCCAATGGTTAAGCTCCCTTCTAATTCTTTCGCTGATATGAGAATTGCTTTGTGCTATTGCGTTTTGCGCTCGTCTTACATCGCGGGCTCGGACAGCAGACAGTATTTCCTGATGTTCTTCTAATATCTGTCGCGGGCTCGGATCGTTTTTTATTTCTTCCCGCTCGGTTTTATCAAGCACATCCCAAAATGCGGTGATAAGTGTAAGGAGAGTGTGGTTATTCAACGGTGCATACAAAAGTTTGTGAAACTTACGATCATATTCGCTTGGGTCTTGCCCCTGAGCGAGCGCCTGATCCCAACGATGTAGACACTCTTCTAATTGAGCGAGTTGGTGCTCTTCAATTTTGTTAATAACTTCTTCGATCGCTTTTTCCTCAAGCCATGTTCTGATTTGAAGAAGCTCAAACAAAACACGGAGATTGCACCGGCTTTCAAAATGAAGTACTTCTTTCAAGGCATCTAAATTCATAGCACGGAGGTAAATCCCCTTGCCTTGTACAGCTTGCACAATCCCTAAGGCCTCAAGCGCTTTTATGGACTCGCGCACAGAAGCTCTACTAACACCAAGACGTTTCGCAATCTGGCCTTCTGGGGGCAACATATCTCCAGGTGAGAGATTATTACGTTGGATGAAATCTAAAATGTAATTAACCAGCGAAGCAAAAACCCGCGCCCGGTTACGGGGCAAGACGGTGTGGGAATCGCCATGTATGATATCAGTCATCTAACAAATTCTAGCGCATCCATACTGCCCTGTCAAGACCGCGAGGGCTTGTCTAAGAAAAGGCGAGGATGACCCTTCTTGTCGACCTTGAAGAGCGAAGACTTAAAAGCCAACGGAATAAGGCCAGAAATACCCGCAGCACATAAAACACCACAAGGAGAAGGGCTTCCTTTTGGGGGCAGGAAAGCCTGCGATTCCGGAGCCTCCCGTTGAGCCTCGTTTCCAGGACCCCGAAGATCCCCTCCCCCACCGCTCGCAGCCGATAAATCTCCAAACGAAAAGACCTCAATGTCTCCCTTCTCCTTGGATCCCGCACCTTCCCTCCGCCCTTAAGCTGAATCATCTGGATGTATTTTCCCTCAGGTTCTTCGTAGACCTTCCCCGAGTCGAAGCCCGCATCGGCAAGGAGGCGGCCCCCGGGATTGGTTGCGCTTAGGGCCTTGGCCCCAAGGAGAGAATCAGGCGCATAACCCTCGCCCACACTCATTCCCACAGGGAGAAGAAGCTTCTCCCCTTGGAAACGCTGGGCCAGACAGAGCCTGGCATGTCCCTGGACCACCCTGAGAAATCTCCCCCTCATCCATTTGAGCTCTTGAGTTTTGCCTCGTTGAGGAATCTCCGTGCTATCCAGGATGAGGAGGAGACTTTTCTCAAGAAAAGGGCGAAGCCTCTCCTTTAAGCGTTTCAGGAGTTTATGAAGCTCCTCTTCCCCAAGCTTTTTGCGCATGGGCTCGTAGCGGGCTTGGAAGCTTGGGCAGGGCTCGTCCGGGAAGAGGTCGCGGAAGAGAGCCCGGTAAGGGGAGTTTAGTAAGAGCGGAAAATGAGGAGGGCAAGATAACGGCAATCCGGATAAGTTGAAGGCCTTCCCCGCTTCCTTTCCCTCTTTTTCTCCACCCTTTGGACTAGCCTTAGAGCCAAGGCGAACACCCGCTTCGGTCTATACACCTGCTTCCCTCTCACCATGGCTCAAAGAACTACCTCAATCCCGATTGTTAGACAAGCCCAGTTACCGAGTTGCCCCGGTGAATGTTACCGAAGGGGTCATCGATTCCTCATAAACTGGGTTACCGAAAGAAGGAGGAACCGATGACCCAAGCGAGTATAGCCGAGCTTGTGAAATCCTGGCGACCCCGGTACCTTAAGGCTAGCCGCGAGGAGAAAACTTCGATTCTGAACGAACTCGTGGCCCTCACCGGTTACCGCCGCAAGTCCGCCATCCGACTCCTTCGAAACGGAAGAAAGCCGAAGCACCTCGACTGCCGGGGAAAACCGCGGATCCACACCCCGGAGGTGAAGGCTGCCCTTCTTAAGGTCTGGGAAACCTGTGATTGCTTCCATTCCAACCGCTTGACTCC
>Ga0185307_1002036_pt1 | contig 10738 bp, 11 predicted proteins | sample LHCtaG_FD_128010 | JGI IMG/M metagenome (GOLD analysis project Ga0185307, IMG submission 128010) | Hot spring microbial communities from Little Hot Creek, USA to study Microbial Dark Matter (Phase II) - LHC4sed_matched (SPADES... | ecosystem: Environmental > Aquatic > Thermal springs > Hot... | reverse complement strand
GTGTTGACCTAAGCCCGGATGTAGGCACAGAATACGAGGGTTGGAACAGAACAGACAATCATTGGCATGGGACCCACGTGGCAGGAATAATCGCAAGCACTGGTGGAATAATAGTAAATGAAACGGACTTGCTTGTTCAGAGCATTGAATTGTACACGGGGCAGGAATTGCCCTCTGCTGAACCCTATGGTTATCCAGGCTTTAAGGTAATTTGGTTGTTGGGTATGGCGCCATTTGCCGATCTATTCTCAATCAAAGTATTTCCGCATACCGGAGAGGGTGTTCCAGAATCCTACATTCTCGCAGGAATGGAGTACGCATTAAACATGAAACTTGAACAAGAATATGATATAGACGTTATAAGCATGAGCCTCGGCGGCCCAACGCTGTTTGACGGCAGAGACATAGAAGACCGACTGGTAGACAACATAACCTCTCACGGCATAACGGTTGTTGCAGCAGCAGGAAATGAAGGGCCAGCGCCCATGACCGTGAGCAGCCCGGGCTCTGCAAACACAGCAATAACAGTTGCAGCAGCCGCAACACCTGTACAAACACGAGTTTTTTGGGACTATCTTTACGGGACACTTGGAATAGGATATTATCTATTCACCAGCGAAACACCACAAATCATTTACTTCAGTAGTCGCGGTCCGACATCTGATGGCCGCTTAAAGCCAACTTTAGCTGCCACAGGAGTATTTGTCCTATCGGCTTACCATGAGGCAGAAGAGCCACAAGCCATCGCGTGGGCCTCTGGAACTTCTATGGCTACGCCAGCAGTTTCAGGAGCCGTGGCGCTGCTGAACACCTACGCGGAGACAAACATTCCAGGAGCCACCCCCGAAGATTATAAGCAAGCACTTCAAAAGGGCGCAGTTTGGCTTGAAGGCTACAATGAATATGACCAAGGAGCAGGCTTCCTAAACGTTTCGAATGCGCTTGTCGCCCTAAAGGAGGATACTTCAATCGGCGATATGGCGGAGCCTCTACCTCCATGCGACTGGCTTGAAGATATAAGTAACATACCAGTCTTTAGCGCTGGAACCTATGAAACAGACATCATTGACCTTCTGCCGGGCCGCAAGAAAGACTTCATATTCAGAGTGACCCACCTAACTGGCTCCATAGAGCTTGAGATAACAAAACTGAAGAAGGGTACTGATCTGGGTCTAAACAGCCTTGAAGTTTACATCCAAAGCGCGAAAAGAACAACATACGCGTATTTCATAGAAAGCGCAAACGTATGGGGAAACGCCCGCTTCATCATCACTGACTACGAAACCACATGGTCCGGTAAGGTAACAGGTGTATACATGGATGACCTAACTAGGCTAGCACCTATAGAACCAGGCTATGTCAAAATAGTCATAGAAAACGACTGGACAAGCTATGACAAAATATCATGCCACATAAAAATCACAGTTAAACATGAAAAACCACAGAGCGGCCGATACAGCTATACAATATTGACTGGGAGAATTTCTGAAGAAGAAAGCACAGGATGGATAAAGATTGATGTGCCAAAATGGGCAACTTCAGCTGAAATTACGCTATATTGGCAAAGGGACTGGAGTGTCTACCCAACATCAGACCTTGATCTCCTAGTGTACTGGGATCAGGGACTTAGTTACAACGGGGCAACATTAAACTCGCCAGAGAGAGTGCTAATTGGTAAGACGAAAACACTTTACGTTAGAATAAATGGCTATGCGGTTTATGCCCCCACAGAACCATACCTGCTAATTGTGAAGTTTACACCACAACCGCATAAGGACAGAGCTTGTAGTTACTTGGTCGACATCTGTTAAAAATGCAAAATAACAATTCCCCTTCTTTTTATATCAAATTGACGAAGCAAAACGACCAAAATAAAAGATGGCAGGTATATGCTATTGTTCCGCTAATGCCCCCAACGATACGGAGAGCCCTTCTAAAGGGTTAGTGCTTGAAAAAACCACTTGCCCATTAATCTTAAGTTCTTCGTATTGAAGCAAAGCCCGCCACAATTTCGCCTCATTCACGGACTTCTGCAGTCTCTGCTTAATCTGCTCTATAACTCTCAGCCTTTCTGCATCAGACAACTCAAGAATGTCTATTTTCTTTGATGTTTTCTTGTCTTTTGTTGCCATGTTGTTTCCCCAGTTATGCATGTTTATCGCGTGTCTTAATAAATTGGTTCCTTCAGAGAGCGAAATGTTTCGATGGGCGATATATTCCGCAATCTACATGTAGCTGGGAAAAGATTAAAGAGCCCACCGTTGATAACAATCTTATAACCAAAAGCGTGGTTGGTTATGCAAACGGACACCTTAGGAAACGCCTTGTTTACTGTAACTATTAACCCGCTGTTAAGGGGGCTTATCAGCCGTTTCGACGTTGAATGCCCCCGTGATGGAAGTTTGCTCCTAAACTCTTTGAAAGATTTTTTAGGTGAACCCGTCAACCTCTGCCCCACTTGTAGAAGCATAAGCCGCAACATAGCCAAGCCCTTCTATGAAGTTGGAAGCCGCCTTTTGAAAGCGGACAAGGACTTCATGAGAAAACAGTTCATCAAAGACAAGTATGGTGGAGCGTGGTTTAAGGGCTTTGGCTTAATGATGAAAGGAATAGAAAAATATGGAATCCGCATACCCTTTGTGCCAGCTGGCCCCTTCGAAATCGTCTGGAACTTCACATACAAATGTAATTTGAAATGCAAACATTGTTATGAAGACGCGGGAAGCGCCTCACTTCCAGAACTATCCACGGACGAAGCAAAAGAAGTCATCGACAACCTTTCAAAGATTGCGGGCATAGGCCTACCAGCCCTCTCCTTCAGTGGCGGGGAGCCTCTGGCAAGGAAAGAATTTTTTGAAGTAGCAGCCTACGCCAAAAAACGCATACCATACATCAGCATAGCCTCAAACGGGACACTAATCACCAAAGACGTGGCCAAAAAAATCAAGGACGCCGGAGTGGATTATGTGGAGATAAGCATTGACGGAGCATCGCCAAACGTGCATGACGAGTTTAGAGGGATACCCGGTGCCTTCGAAAAGGCCTTACAAGGTGTAAAAAACTGCGTAGAGGAAGGCATAGACACGTGTATTGCAACGGTTCTGCACAAAAACAACCTTGCAGAAACTGAGAAAATCCTACAGTTAGCAAAGGAAATGGACGTCAGATTCATGCATTTCAATTATATTCCAACTGGACGGGCAAAAACTCTTGTTGAACTAGACCTAACACCAGAAGAGAGACTTCAAGTCTTACAAACCATAGGCAAAGAAATAATCAGCTTATACCTACAAGCAAAGGAAGAAGAGTTGAAAACTGGTAGGTCAAACGTAAAGGTGGACAGATTTTTCAGCACGTGCCCGCAATACGCAAGCGTTACAAAGGAGTTGTCTCAACAAGTTGGCCAAAAATTCATGGTTGAAGCCCATTACGCAGCGAAAAAAGGCGTCGAAAACGTTGCCAATTTCTTGGGCGGATGTGGAGCTGGACGCTTGTATTGCGCCATTGAGCCAAACGGTGACATAAAACCATGCGTTTTCTTCCCAACAAACAAAGAAACAGTTCTCGGCAACATATTGAAGGATCCGTTTGAAGAAATCTGGGACAGAGATCCGCTGCTGTGGCAGCTGCGAGTTAGGGAAAACCTTGAAACCTACATTGTAAACGGCAGAGAAGTTGGTTGCGGAAACTGTCCAGACAAATATATTTGCGGAGGGTGCCGGGCGAGGGCTTACAGCTATTTCAACGGAAACGTCAAAGCACCAGACATTGGATGCATTCACAACAAACCTTTATGGGAAGAAATGATGAAAAGGGTTCTCAGCAAACCCTAAGCTTTGCCCTTTTCCTCCTTACCAAAATACGCTGTCCACTTAAGTTTGCGGGAATCTCTCCTAAGCTTTAAAGAGCTTTTCCTACATTTGCTTGAACAAAACCAGAAAATAGACCCGTCATTTTTAACATACATCATACCAGTGCCCGGCGGAAACTCGTTCCCACAAAACGAGCACTTCCTAGGTTTTGGCACCCATAAAACCTCCAGCTTCCCTGCATATTCGCAACTTACCTTGTTATTTTCTTCGCTTCCCTTTCGGTTTCTCTTAGCATAAGGATATCCTGCAAGCGAACAGGGCCTTTCACATTGCGGGTTATGATGCGCCCCTTGTCTCTTCCTTCTAGAATCCGCACTCTAACTTGCGTGATTTCCCCTGTTACACCAGTTCTTCCAATAATCTGAATGACTTCCGCAGGGGTTAATTCTTCCTCTGCTGCTGTTGTTTCTTTCTCCTTGCTCATTACTTAGCTCCTTTCCTTATCTGCTCAACTCTTTTAATTATCTCTTTAATAAGTCCCGAGGCGTCGCCTTCATTGATTACGCACGCAGAAGCCGCTGAAACTTCTATGCCAACAGCCTCGCCTAGCTTCGCCTTGCTTGGAACATAAACGTATGGAATCTTTCTTTCCTCACAGAGCAATGGCAAATGTGCAACAACTTCTGGAGGGTCAACATCCTCTGCGATAACCACGAGTTTTGCTTGTCCCCTTTCAACAGCTTTAGTTGTTTCGTTTGTGCCCTTTTTCACAGCTCCCGTTTTGGCGGCTAATTGTAGGGCTTCATAGGCCGCATCTGCAACTTCTTTTGGAACCTCAAATTTCACGTAGAACGGTTTGGACATAAGCCTCACCCTCAAATGCACTGTCTTAATCAACAACACCTATTTATCAATGTTTCGACCAGAAAACCGCGAAAAGTCTTTCTTTACGCAAAGCAACATAGAAAGGTTTAAATAATATGTCCCGTTTTGAAACTTTTTGTTTTTCGAGGGGAATTTAAAAGTTTGATTAGACTAGGTCGTGTGCTCCACGTAAGCCAAAACAGAAACATCATTGTTAAAGTGGAAAACTTACCAAAGTTAGGGGAAACGGTTGTAGATGAAAACTTAAACCTCATAGGAGAAGTTTTCGACATTTTCGGTCCAGCATCCTCGCCCTATGCGGCTGTCAAACCCAAAATTTCTAAACTAGACTTTTTGGCTGGCATGGTGTTGTACATACTCCCCTCGAAAAAGAGAAGGGAGAAACATGAGTGATGTGAAAGTTGAGGATGAAAGTCTTACGTCACAGACTCAATATGCCAAAGTGCAAGCTTGTCCAGAATGCGGCAGCACAAGACTCATGCGCGATTACGAATGCGCAGAGCTTGTCTGCATGAATTGTGGATATGTTATCGCCGCCAAATTGGCGGATAGGGGGCCAGAATGGAGGGCCTTTGACGACGAGCAAAGAGCGAAAAGAACCCGCGTAGGAGCACCATTAACATACACAATACATGATAAAGGCTTATCCACAATGATTGACTGGCATGACAGAGACATCTACGGAAAGGGTTTATCTCCGGGACAGAAAGCTCAGGTTTACAGGCTTAGAAAATGGCAGCGCCGCATTAGAGTTTCAGACGCAACTGAACGTAACCTAGCCTTCGCGTTATCTGAAATAACAAAAATTGCAAACACCCTAAACCTACCGAAAAACATACTAGAAACAGCCTCCCTCATCTACAGGAAAGCTGTTAAGGAGAAGCTCATACGCGGAAGATCAATTCAAGGAGTGACATCCGCCGCTATATATTTAGCGTGCAGACAATGCGGTCTGCCCCGAACTTTGGAGGAGATTGCCCAAGCGTCAAACGTAAGCAAGAAAGAGGTTGGCCGCAGCTACCGCTTCCTAATAAAAGAGTTGGACTATTTCATTCCACCTTTGAAGCCAAGTCAGTATGTAACAAAGTTCTCGAACCAGCTTACAATGCAAGGCAAAGTTGAGGAAATAGCCCACAAAATCCTAGCAGCAGCCAAAGATTTAAAACTCACTTCCGGAAGGGGCCCAACGGGTATAGCTGCAGCTGCAAGTTATATAGCGTCCGTATTAACCGGAGAGAGGAAAACACAGAGAGAAATAGCTGAAATAGCGCAAGTAACAGAGGTCACAATTCGAAATCGTTACAAGGAGCTTGTCGAACGCTTGATGTTCAATATAACCCTCTAAACTTACAACTCCCTCTTTTCACATCCAGTGAGACACCGCAGTGTTTTCTTTGGCTTTCGTTTACGACAAAACACATTTTAGTCTCTGGAGACATCTTGTATATTGGGTTGTTGGTTTGGTAAAATGTCCAAAATGTGGAAGTGAAGTATCCACAGCTATTAAGACTTGGAATGTTTCTTCGCGTGGTCCCCAAGAGGGTGCACCCAAGTTAATGGGACTTTTTGAATGTCCAAGTTGCAAGGCAAGGTTTAGGACAATGGTGGAAGAGAAAGGTAAGAAGGAGGAGACAGTAAGCATTAAAAACATGGTTGAAAGAATAAAAGTGATAAAAGGTGAGCTGATGCAAACTCTGAAAAACCTGCGCGAAAAAATAAAGACCCTTGAAGCTGAACGGGCAAATTTAATGCTTGAAATTGAAAAGCTAAAGAAAGCCGCGGAGTCCAGAGTCAGCGCATTAGAAAGCGAAGTAAACATGCTGCGAGAAGAAGTCAAATCTCTAAGAGAACTGCTTGGTTATACGGAAGAAGAGGAGAAATAGAAACTAACACTGCTCATCGCGTCGCCTCTACATTTTAGGACTTGAAGAACTTTTCGTAGTATTCCCGAGCCTTTGCAACAGCCTTTTCGGGATTCTTTAAAATTAGGTAGCGACCTGAAAGTTTTTCATATCTACTAAAGCATTTAACGACTTTTCCATATTGCCCTTGTGAAAAGCCAGACCCCCCGGCAATACAGTACCAAACCTTCGCCCTCACCAAGTTTTTTCAGCCGCATTCTTCATGGAAACCGATTTCTAGGATCTAGAAACATTATGTTAAACAAGGCTTCATAGGTTTCTTTATCATCACCGCAGAGTTGTTCGAGTTTGGTTAATTGTTTCTGGGGTTCTGCCCCTAACTTTGCCACTTTTCATCCCTTTTTCTTCGTTTAAGGAAGTCAAGTAAACCCATTTGTTTAGTCGCCTTCCGCACCTTTTTAGGTCAGGTATTATCAGTCTCAGCCTTGTGGACGGTTAAAATTTAAAGGTTTGTTTTTCTATTTTTAGGTTTATGCCATACAAGTTTACATTCGATCTTTCAAAAATTCCGAGATTCTTTTTCATAGAAGTCACCAGAATAAGCTATGAGAAAAAGATGCATAAAAGAATTGGCAGTGCTTTACAAGACCTTATTAAAAAGTTTAGGATTGAAGAGCTGACGGGGTTAAACTTATCGGATGCTGTTCGCCTTCTAGAGGATTTAGTTGACATGGAGGCTAGGAATTCTTTGGAAAGGGAAAAATTTAGAAAAACAAAGAGGAGAGCGCTTTTTCTTCCACATTGCTCGAGAAAGTTTATGGATAACCGTTGTAAGGCAAGGTTTGAGCAAGACATCCCCACATATGTTTGCGCCCACTGTTCTCCAGACTGCCTCATTAATAAGGCGGTTTCTATCGCTGAAACGAAAGGTTATGACGTGTATATCTTGCCAGGAGGATCTTGCGTTTCAAGGATTTTGAAGATGAACCATTATGAAGGCGTGATTGGAGTTGCTTGCGGCGAGGAGTTGAGGCTCGCCGGAGAAGTTTTAAGTCAAATGAATATTGCGGGTCAAGCTGTACCTCTCTTGAGGAATGGATGTGCAAACACGTTTTTTAACATGGAGACATTGCTAAGGGTTTTATAGAAAAACGATGGGAAGTTGAAAGCCGCGCGTGAATTTTTACTTCGTTTCAGCTTTCTTTTTCTTGGTGGTTTTCTTGGTGGCTTTCTTGCATGACACTACATTTACACCTCAAAACCAGTAAATGACTGTTGTTAACTTCGCGTTAATATATTTTTTAGAACTTTTCTTGTAAAATAATAGTGAGATCTTTTTATAAATTTAAAGAAAAATGTCTAGCTACTTGATTATTTCTCTCTTCTTCCAGCGAAGATTTTTGCTGCGGCACTTCCGACATTTAACCGCCGTGGTAGCGTTTTTGGCGCCGCATTCTCTGCAGATTTTAACGTAAAGTCTGCGTTGTTGCGCCAGAGTTTTTTTGAAAGGGTCCGTTATTGGCATTGTTTAAACCTCTGCGGTACAACAAACATAAATGCCGCCCAAATATATTTTTTGGCTTGACGCTTCAGTTTTGAAGCACCCACCGCTTATAGCGGCTACGTTGCTTGGTTTATCTTCTAGAACTTTTTAACCGCAACATATTTATTTATCGGGAAAAAAGGTTATGAAGCCATAGAAAAAGTGAAAACAAGGAGTGAGGCGGTACAATGTCTGAAAGCAACTCAGTGTTGATCGGGAAAAAGCCAGTAATGAACTATGTACTGGCTTGCATAACCCTCTTCCACGGCGGAGCAAAAGAGGTAAATATTAAAGCCAGAGGGAGAGCTATAAGCCGAGCTGTCGACGTCGTTGAAGTCGTAAGGCGCCGATTCCTACCGGATGTTAAGATAAAGAAAGTGGGCATTGGAACCGAAACAGTGCCACCTAGGGAAGAGGGAGGCACGCCCACAAACGTCAGCACCATCGAAATAACACTGGAACGCTAAAAACGCCAACAAACAGTAGACACGCCTTTAATTCCAAGGCTCCGCCGCCCCTCCTTTATTTGTGGAGGGCGCTTTCCTAGGTGAAAACTGTACTATGCAGTTTCTGTTTAAAAAGCGGGATACTGTGCCAAAAATGTTCGGAGAAAATTAAGTCCGGCGAAGTGTCGGAGCTAGATTTGAAAGTTGCCCGGCTACTTTTGTCTTTAGAGGAAACCTATCCCTCGCTTCAAAATGTTACTTTTTATAAAGCGGTGGAGGCTGGAAAAACCTTAGCCGTGCTTGTGGGTAGGGGAGATGTTCCCCGCCTTCTCGGTTATGGCGGGAAGATAGTTAAAGCTTTGAGTGAGAAGACTGAGAAGTCCATTCGTGTGCTTGAAAACGGTGTTGATGATAGGAAGTTTTTGGAGGATTTATTCGCTCCGTTAAGCATAGTTACCATAAACACTATTTGGCTGCCTGATGGAACAACCGAAACTAGGGTAATTTTGAGGAGAAAAGGTGGCAGACAGCCTCCCTTCGATGTTAAGGCTTTAAAGGAGATTGCCCGTAAAGTTCGAAACATGACGTTGCGTGTAGAGTTTGCCGACTAACTAGAGGCTGCTTGTATATGAAGTTGGACGCCCTTGGAGACTGGCGGAGAACCCATTACTCTGTTGATGTAAAACCCGAACTGGACGGGCAAGAGGTAATTCTATTTGGGTGGGTTCAGGAAATCAGAGATTTGGGTGGTATACGCTTCATAATATTGCAGGACCGCGAGGGCACCGTGCAAATTACGATTCCACGAAAAGTGGTTAGCGCCGAAGTTTTGTCGAAGTCGGAAATGTTGCAGAAAAGATACAGCATCGGCGTCAAAGGAGTTGTAAAGAAAACTGAAATGACGCCTAGGGGTGTCGAAGTTATACCGAAGGAGATAAGGATTTTTGGCACAGCCTCGCCGCAGCTGCCCATCGACATAGCTGGAAAGGTGCCAGCCTCGCTGGAGGTGCGCTTGGACGTACGTGCACTGGACCTTTGCCGCGAGGAGAACGTGGCAATTTTTAAGATTCAACATACAGCTGTTGACGCAATACGCAATTTTCTATTTGAAAAAGGCTTCATAGAAGTTCACACACCCCGTATAATTGCCTCAGCCACTGAGGGCGGTGCCGCGCTTTTCCCAGTGGACTATTTTGAGAGGAAAGCCTTCCTCGCGCAGAGTCCTCAGCTTTACAAGGAACAGCTTGTCATGAGTTTGGAGAAGGTTTTTGAGATAGGGCCGTTTTTCAGGGCTGAAGAATCCCACACGCGGAGGCATTTAAGCGAGTTTGTCTCCATAGACATTGAGCAGGCTTTTGCCACGGCTGAGGATGTCATGCAGTTGCTGGAGCAACTCATACAGCACACATGCAAGGTGGTTAACGAAAAATGCCGCAAAGAATTGGCCGTGCTGAATTATCGGGTTGAAGTGCCTGAAATTCCTTTCAAACGCCTAACATACGACAAAGTTCTGGAAGACTTGAAAAAAGAGGGTGTAGAAATCCCGTGGGGCGAAGACATACCGACACCAGCCTTCAGAACTTTAGGCAAAATTCACCCATACTTCTACTTTATAACGGACTGGCCGATGCGTTCCAAGGCTTTTTACATAAAACCACGAGACGACAACCCAGAACTCTGCGAAGGCTTCGACTTGATGTGGCGCTGGATTGAGTTGGCGTCCGGCGGAACAAGAATATCCTCGAAAGAATTGCTCATACAACGCCTCAAAGAAAAGGGGTTAAACCCAGAATCCTTCAAATACCACTTGCAAGCCTTCGATTATGGCATGCCGCCCCACGCCGGCTGGGCCATAGGCCTAGAAAGGCTGACGATGATGTTGACGGGTAAAAGAAACATTAGAGAAGTCACCTTGTATCCTAGGGACAAGTTTAGGCTTACACCATAATTTTGCTGCGTTGCCCCTTATTCTCTCCCGTCCACTAAATTTTCCTCTCTCAGCAAGGGTCATAGTTGCGGCTTCTTCGATTCTACAAATACACTACCCCTCTATGGTTTTCTGGACTTTTCATGTTTTTGATTTGAATTTGTTCTAAAAGTTGATAAGTGACCGCGTTTTTATCCACGGGACATGGGAGAACATCCAAAAATAGCGTGCGGCGTCTTTGGCGCAATAAGCCTCAGCAAACA
>Ga0185307_1002035_pt1 | contig 10741 bp, 10 predicted proteins | sample LHCtaG_FD_128010 | JGI IMG/M metagenome (GOLD analysis project Ga0185307, IMG submission 128010) | Hot spring microbial communities from Little Hot Creek, USA to study Microbial Dark Matter (Phase II) - LHC4sed_matched (SPADES... | ecosystem: Environmental > Aquatic > Thermal springs > Hot... | reverse complement strand
CCTGAAAAAATAGATCTTAAAAAACAAATATTTAAAATATTGGATGAAAAATCTCCTAAGCATGCTATTTTAGCAACAAATACTTCTAGCTTAAGCATAACAGAAATTTCTGAAGCAACTAAAAGGCCTGAAAAAGTAATTGGTATGCATTTCTTTAATCCACCTCAATTAATGAAGTTAGTTGAAGTTATTAAAGGGAAATATACAAATGAAGAAACAATTAAAAAAACTATTGATATATGTGAAAAAATAGGAAAAAAGCCAATTTTAGTTAAAAAAGATGTTAGAGGATTTATAGTAAATAGAATTCTTCATCAATTTCTTAATGAAGCATTTTGGACAGTATATAGAAAAGAGGCAACAATTGAGGAAATTGATTCAATAATAAAATATGTAGCAAAATTTCCAATGGGAGCATTTGAACTTGCAGATTATATTGGATTGGATATTGTACTTGATGTTTCAGAAATATTAGAAAAAGCTTATGGTTTAAGAGCAAAAGTTTGTCCAATTATAAAAAATTATGTTGAAAAAGGAAAATTGGGAAGAAAAGCAGGAACTGGTTTCTATGATTGGAGTAAAGGAAGACCAGAAATAAGACTTATAACTAATAGCAAATATGATGTAATAAGAGCATATGCAATAATAGTAAATGAAGCCGCTTATTTAATATATGAAGATGTATCAAATCCAGGAGATATAGATAGTGCAATGAAACTTGGAGCTGGATGGCCTGAAGGACCATGTGAAATAGCTGATAGAATTGGTATAGATATAATACATAATAAATTGCAAGAAATGTATGAAAAATATAAAGAAGAAATATATAATCCATGCAAATTACTTAAAGAATATATAGATAATGGAAGATTAGGAAAAAAGAGTAGTAAGGGATTTTATGAATATGAATAAAGAAATAATTAATTAATAAAAATATTTAAAAAAGCCAAAGTATTTAATTTCATAAAAAAATGAAGAAAATAGAAGAAATAAAAGATACATTAAAAAAACATAAAGAGGAACTAAGGAAAAATTTTAAAGTAAAAGAGATAGGAGTTTTTGGTTCTTATGTTAGAGGAGAACAGAAGAAAAGAGGTAGTGATATTGATATTCTAGTAGATTTTGAAGAACCAATAGGATTTTTTAAATTTATGGACTTAGAAGAATATTTATCAAATTTGCTAGGAACGAAGGTCGACCTTATTTCAAAAAAAGCTCTTAAACCAAGAATTGGTAAATATATCTTAAAAGAAGTAATCTATATATGAAGAAACGTAATTACCAAGATTATCTAAAAGATATTCTTGATTCAATTAATGATATTGAAGATTTCATTAGAAATATGAGTTTTGAAGAATTTCAAGAAAGATAAGAAGACAATAAATGCGGTTGTTAGGAGTATTGAAGTTATGGGAGAAGCAACAAAGAATATTCCAAAAGCATTAAGAAATAAACACAAAGAGATACCTTGGAAAAAAATAGTAGGAATGAGAGATAAATTAATTCATGAATATTTTGGTATTGATGTAGAAATTTTATGGAAAACAGTAACAGAAGATATACCGCCTCTTAAAAAATTTATTCAAAATCTTCTTGAAAGTTTAAGAGAAGACCTTTAAGAAAAATTTTCTCTAAATATCCATAATTTTTTGAATTCATTATTTTTGTCTCCTTAAGTTAATTAAGTTGTATTCATTCCTCAAAGTATTTTTTGCTAAATTTTTAAATAATCCTTAATTTTAATAAATTACAAGAAACGTATAAGAAATATAAATATAGGAAAAAAGAGTGGTAAGGGATTCTATGAATATAAATAAAAAAGAAATAATTTTTGAGAGAAAAGATAATATTGCATGGATAAAATTAAATCGCCCTGAAAAACTTAATGCTCTTACAATTGAAATGCTTGAAGAAATCTCATCAATACTCGATGAAATTGAAAAAGATATAGAAATTAGATGTGTTATAATAACTGGCTTAGGAGAAAAATCTTTTTGTTCAGGAGCAGATATTTCTATTTTCTCATCATTAAATCCAATAAAAGCAGAAGAATTTGCTAGAAAAGGGCAAAAAATTTTTTCTAAAATAGAAAATTCTTCTAAAATATTCATAGCTGCTATAAATGGATATTGTTTAGGGGGAGGATTAGAACTTGCAATTGCATGCGATTTTAGAATTGCTAGTGAAAATGCAGAATTTGGAAGTCCAGAAATAAATTTAGGTTTTATTCCAGGATGGTGTGGAACACAAAGACTTACGAGAATAGTTGGTATAAATAATGCAAAGAAAATGATTATGCTTGGAGAAAGGATTAAAGCTGAAGAAGCTTTAAGAATAGGTTTAGTAGATAAAGTTGTTCCTATTGAAAAACTTCATGAAGAAGCAATATTACTTAGTAAAAAATTAATTGAAAAACCAATAAATTCATTAAAATATGCAAAAAGATTAATAAATATAAGTACTCAAATTCCAATAAATATAGGAGAATTGATTGAAGCTGAAGCTTTTGGCATACTTAAATCTACAGAAGATACAAATGAAAGAATTTCAGCTTTTCTTTCCAAAAAGAAAGTTGAATCTAAAAAAGAATAAATTTATCTTTATAAATAAAAATTAAATGTGATACCAAGAGAAAGAGTTCATATAACATTAGAGCATGAGGAACCAGATAGAGTTCCTTTAGATTTAGGTGGAATAGTAACTGGAATTCATAAAATTGCATACGAGAAACTTAAAAATTATTTTGGATTAAAAACTGAAACATTAATTTTTCATAAATCTCAACAACTTGCAAAAATTGAAGAAAATATTTTAGAAAAATTCAATATAGATACTAGATATGTTTATTTTACTATAGACCCATATTCAAAAATTTTAAATGAAAAATATTCTATTGATATGTGGGGAGTAAAAAGAGTAAAAACTCAATACTATTATGATATTTCAAGTGATGGAATACCTTTAAAGAATATTAATTCATTAGGAGATTTAGAAAAATATAATTGGCCTGATCCAGAAAAAATAATAGAAGCAAATATTGATATTATAGAAAAAAATTCTAAATATTTTCATAATAAAACAAATTATGCGATTGTTTATCATTCTGGAGCAAGTATTTTTGAAAGATCGTGGATGCTAAGAGGTTTTAATGAATTTATAATAGATTTAATTAAAAATCCTAAATTTGCATGTAAAATAATGGACATAATAATGGATTTTTATGAAAAAATTTTAAATGAAACATTAATTATTATAGGAAAATATATAGATATAGTAACAATAACTGATGATCTTTCATTTCAACAAGGACCAATTATTCCAATAGATATTTATAGAAAATATATAAAACCTAAACATAAAAAATTGATTGAAACAATAAAAAGTAAAGCTAATGTAAAAATATTTATTCATTGCTGTGGAAGCGCATCTTATTTTTATGAAGATTTTATTGATATTGGTATTGATATTGTTAATCCTGTTCAAGTTTCTGCAAAAAATATGGATACAAAAATATTAAAAGAAAAATATGGTAATAAACTTTGTTTTTGGGGAGCTATAGATACTCAAAAAGTTTTACCATTCGGTTCTATAAAAGATGTTGAAAAAGAAGTAAAGAAAAGAATTAGCGATTTAGCTCCTGAAGGAGGATATATTTTAGCTCCAGTACATAATATTCAAGCAGATGTACCACCTGAGAATATTATAAAAATGTATGAAATAGCTAAAAAATATGGAAAATATCCAATAAAAACAATTTTTTAAAAATAAGATTAAGATTATAATCATAAAAAACAATATATATATTTCCAAAAATTTATTATTTTATTAATAATAAGGGTGAGAGAAATGGTAAAAATAGGTTTTTTAAAACTTGGTAATATTGCTTCAGCTCCACTTATTGAATTCTTATTAGATGAAAGAGCAGAAAGAGAAGATATAGATGTAAGAATTATTGGAACAGGTGCAAAATTAGGTAGTGAACAAAGTATTGAAGCAGCTAAAAAGCTTTTAGATTTTTCTCCAGAAGCAATAATAATTACAAGCCCAAATGCTTCTCTTCCAGGACCAACAAAAGCTAGAGAAATATTCTTAGAAGCAAAAATTCCAACAATTGTTGTTTCAGATTTACCTGCAAAAAAAATTGTTAAAGAACTTGAAGAAAAAGGATTTGGTTATATAATTGTTGAAGCAGATTCAATGCTTGGTGCAAGAAGAGAATTTTTAGATCCAATAGAAATGGCAATATTTAATGCAGATTTAATAAAAGTATTAGCTATAACAGGAGCATTCAATTTAATTTATGAAGCAATAGATTGCTTAATAGATTCTTTAAAAAAGAAAGAAGCACCTAGATTACCTAAAATAATTATAGATAGAGATACTGCTATTAATGCTGCAAAATTTTCAAATCCGTACGCAGCATCAAAAGCAGTTGCTGCATGGGAAATAGCTAAAAAAGTTTCTGATATTACAGTTGAAGCTTGCTTTAAGATAAAAGAATGGGAAAAATATACTTTCCTATGTTCTTCAGCTCATGAAATGATAAGGGAAGCTTCTAGATTAGCTGATGAAGCTAGGGAAATAGAAAAATACTCAGATTCTGTTATTAGAAAACCACATGCTAATGATGGAAAGATTCTTGAAAAAAGAAAATTAATCGAAAAACCTAAATGATGAAAAATGATAAAAGTAATATTAATAACTGGAAGAAATCTTGAACAAGGTACTTCAAAATCTATTGGAAAATTTTCAAAAGAATATATGGAAAAACTTGCTGTATGCGAATTAGATCCAGAAGATCTAAAAAGCTTAGGAATAGAAGCTGGTCAAAATATTAAAATAAAAACAAATTATGGTGAAGTAATAGTTAAAGCAATAGAATCAAAACAAGCACCTCATAAAGGGATTGCTTTTATGCCTTATAGCTTATGGTCGAATCTTTTATTAGGATCTTCAACAAATAGTAGTGGAATGCCAACTTTTAAAGGAATCGAAGCAACAATCGAAAGTGCGAAAGGAGAAAAAATAATGGATTTAAATGAAATATTAGAAGAAAAATTTTGAGATGATATAGAATGAAAACAATAAATAATGTTGTATGTTCTTTTTGTGGATGTTTATGTGATGATATAGAAGTTAGTATAGAAAATAATAAGATAGTAAAAGTTAAAAATGCATGCAGTTTAGGTATATCGAAATTCCTCAATTATGATAAACATAGGATTCTTAAACCTAGAATAAGAAAAAGTAATGAATTTACAAATGTTTCACTTGAAGAAGCAATAGATGAATGTATTAAAATTCTTTCAAATGCAAGCTATCCAATAATATATGGCTGGAGCAATACTTCTAATGAAGCTTTAAAAATTGGTGTAGAAATAGCTGAATTAATAGGTGGAGTAATAGATAATACTACTTCTGTATGTCATGGTCCAACTATTATAGGAGTTCAAGATATTGGAGAATCTACTTCAACTCTTGGGCAAGTTAAAAATAGAGCAGATTTAATTATTTATTGGGGTTCAAATCCTTTACATGCACATCCAAGACATTTATCAAGATATACTGCTCTATCTAAAGGAAGATTTGTAAAAACACGTAAAGAAAGGAAAGTAATTGTAGTAGATGTTAGAAAAACTGCTACAGCAAGCATTGCAGATATTTTTATTCAAATAAAGCCTAATTCAGATTATGAATTGCTTTCAGCTTTAAGATATGCTGTAAATAATGGAGAAATTGAGCAGGATGAAGTTGCAGGAGTTCCTATTGAAAAAATAGAAGAATTAGCTGAAATGATGATAAGCTGTAAATTTGGTGCTTTAATGTTTGGATTAGGATTAACTATGTCTCCTGGAAAGCATAGAAATATTGAAGCTGCAATAGCTTTAGTAACAGATTTAAACAAATATACAAAGTTCGTTATTCTTCCAATGCGTGGACATTATAATGTAACTGGAGCTAACAATGTAACATGTTGGATTACCGGTTATCCATTTGCAGTAGATTTTAGTAAAGGATACCCATATTATAATCCAGGAGAAACTACGATTGCTGATATAATTGCTCGTGGAGAATGTGATGCAGCTTTAATTGTTGCTTCAGATCCAATATCTCATTTACCAATAGAATCTGCAAAAAAATTGTCTAAAATACCAATAGTAACAATAGATCCTCATGAAACACCTACAACAAAAGTTTCAAAAGTAGTTATTCCATCAAGCTATGTAGGAATAGAATGTGAAGGAACAGCTTATAGAATGGATGGAGTGCCTTTAAGATTGAAGAAAATTGTTGATCCACCTGATGGAATAGTTTCTGATGAAGAAATACTTAAAATGATTTTATCAAAATTAAGAGGTGATTAAAAATGAAAATTTTAATTAAGAATGGATATGTTTATGATCCATTGAATAAAATAGATGGAGAAATAATGGATATAGCTATAGAAAATGGAAAAATAGTAGAATCTGTTAGTGGACAAGTAATAGAAATAGATGCTAAAAATATGATTGTTATGCCAGGTGGAGTAGATCTACACGCACATATTGCAGGCTCTAAAGTTAATGCTGGAAGACTCCTTAGACCAGAAGATCATTATAAAGATATAGAAAAGAAAACAAATGTAAAGAGATCTGGTGTTGGACATACTGTTCCTTCAACATTTACAACAGGATATAGATATTCTGAAATGGGTTATACAACTGTTATGGAAGCAGCTACTCCTCCATTAAAAACAAGACATACTCATGAAGAATTAAACGATATGCCTATGATAGATAAAGCATGTTTAACTGTTTTAGATAATAATTGGATAGTTCTAGATTATTTAAGCAAAAATGAATTAGAAAAATGTGCTGCATTCATAGGATGGATATTAAATGCAATAAAAGGGTATGGAATAAAAATAGTTAATCCTGGTGGAGTAGAATTATGGGGATGGGGAAAGAATGTAAAAACAATAGATGATCAAGTGCCACCATTTAATATAACTCCAAGAGAAATAATCAGAGGACTTTGTAAAGTTAATAAAATGCTAAATCTTCCTCATACAATTCATCTTCATACAAATAATCTTGGAACTCCTGGAAATTATAGAACATTAATAGAATCTATGAAATGTGTTAGTGATCTTAGTGATGGGTCAATAATTTTGCATGTTACGCATGTTCAATTCTGTGGATATAAAGGGTACTCATGGATAACTCTTTCATCAGGAGCAGATGAAATAGCAAAATTTGTTAATGAAAATAAATACGTTACAATAGACCTTGGACAAATTGTTTTTGGAGATGCTACAACAATGACTGCTGATGGACCATTTCAATACATACTATACTCCTTAAGTAAAAATAAATGGATTAATGCAGATGTAGAAGCTGAAACAAGTGCTGGAATAGTTCCTTATAGATTTAAAAAGAAAAATTATGTAAATGCTATTCAATGGAGTATTGGCCTTGAACTTGCATTATTAATAAAAGATCCTTGGAGAGTTTTTCTTACAACAGATCATCCAAATGCAGGATTATTTACTTCATATCCAAAATTAATAGCTTGGTTAATGAGTAATAAAGCTCGTGAAAAAATACTTAAAAAAGTAAATAAAAGAGCTAAAAGTAAAATGATTTTACCATCTTTAGAAAGAGAATATACATTTTATGAAATAGCAATAGTTACAAGAGCTGGAACTGCAAAAGCTTTAGGTCTTAAGAATAAAGGACATTTAGGAATAGGTGCAGATGCAGATATTGCAATTTATGATTTAAATCCAAAAGAAATAGATCCATCAAAAGAATATAAAAAAGTTAGAAGAGCATTTAGAAAAGCAGCATATACAATAAAAGATGGTAAAATAGTATGCAAAAATGGAGAAGTAGCTGAGAACATTTTTGGAAAAACTTATTGGGTAAATGTAGATATTCCTAAAGATTTGCTTATATCAACAATTTCTGAAGTTAAAGAAAAATTTGAAGAATATTATACTGTTAAAATGGAAAATTATGCAATTCATGAAAATGAATTACTAAAAAGTGCTCCTTTAAAAATAAATTCAAATTTATGAGGGGAAAACATGAGTAGCGAAGTTTTTATAAAACCAAAATATGATTTTAAAGTTCCAATAGATGCAAGTGCTATTTCACCAAATGAATTTTCTGGAAAAAATTTAGAAGAAATAAAAGCTATTAAAATTTGGGAAGGAAATAAAGAAAAGACAATAGGGGAATTATTTATTATAGAAGGTAGCATAAGCTCAGAGATAAAAAATATTAAAATAATACTTGAGGGAGATTTCACAAAAGTAAGAAGAATAGGATCAAATATGAGTGATGGAGAAATAATTGTTAAAGGTTCTGTGGGATTTTACTTAGGAGAGAAAATGAGTGGTGGCAAAATAATAGTAGAAGGAAATGCAGATTCATGGTTAGGTTCAAAAATGAAAGGAGGAACAATTGAAGTATATGGTAATGCAGGAGATTTTATAGGAGCTCCATATAGAGGAGAAACAAAAGGAATGAAAGGAGGAACAATAATAATACATGGAAATGCTGGAAATGAAATAGGTTGTTGGATGATAGGAGGTTTAATAAAAGTTAAAGGAAATTGTGGATCATTTCCTGGAATACATATGAAAAATGGAACAATAGTAGTTTATGGAAGTACTGAAGGAAGATGTGGAGCACTAATGAAAGGGGGGAAAATAATTATTTTAGGGAAAGTTCCAACAGTACTTCCTAGTTTTACATTCGAAGAAGTAAGAAGTAGTGTAAAAGCTAATGGAGAAAAAATCGATGGACCATTCTATGTTTTTACAGGAGATTTAAATGAAGAAGGTTCAGGAAAAATATTCATTTCAACTTTAAATAATACGCATTTAAAATTCTATGAGAAATATATAGAATAAAATGGTGGGAATATGATAAGCATAAATAAAGAAACTTTAAAAATTGTAAAAGACCTTTTAGATAATGCTGAACTATATGGTATAAAAGTAGAGAAACTTGCTTCAGGAACTACTATAATTGATACAGGATTAGAAGCGCAAGGTGGATATCTTGCTGGATTAAAAATAACAGAAATAGCTATGGGTGGCCTTGGTAAAACTTCAATTTCTTTTATAAATTATGATGATTTGAAATTACCAATAGTTGTTGTAACAACAGACCATCCTGCAATATCTTTATTAGGAAGTCAACTTGCAGGTTGGACTATAAAAGTTGGGAACTTCTTTGCTATGGGTTCAGGTCCTGCTAGAGCTCTCGCTTTAAAGCCGAAAAAAGTTTTTGAAAAAATAAAATATCATGATGAATATGATTCAGCAATTCTTTTATTAGAAACTAAAGAAAAACCATCAGATGATGTAGCTAAAGAAATAAGTAAAGCTTGTAATGTAAACCCTGAAAATCTTTATTTAATTTTAACTTCAACAACTTCTATAGCAGGATCTGTTCAAGTTTCTGGAAGAGTTGTTGAAACAGGCCTTTATAGACTTGATTATCTTGGTTTTGATCCGCTTAAGGTTCTTCATGGAACAGGTTATGCTCCAATAATGCCAGTTCATCCTGATTCTGGAGTAGCTGTAGCAAAACAAGAAGATGCTTTAGTTTATGGTGGTGTAACACATTATATTGTAGATGAAGATGATGAAAAAATAAAGGAAATTATTGAAAAAGCTCCTGCGACAGTTTCAAAAGATTATGGTAAACCATCTTATGAAATTCTTAAAGCTGTTGGATTTGATTGGTCAAAGCTTGATCCGGCTTTCTTTGCTACTGGATGTGTTACTATTACAAATAGAAAAAGTGGAAAAACATATAGTGCTGGTAGAGTAAATCCAGAAGTCTTAAAACTTTCAATAATGATGTAAAAATTTTACTTTGAATTATGAAAAGAATTTTTAAAACCATTATCTTTTTTTATTTCTTTTTTAATATTTAATATTTAAAATATGATTTCATATGCAAAGGAGTTTTAGAGATAAAGATTTCATAGAAGATTTTAATGGAATGTTCTTTTGTGTTATTGGAAATGTTCATCCACCAAATAGAGTAATCTCATATTTAAAATATATACCTAAAATAGAGAAAGAGGCAATTAGAATTAAATGGAGTAAAGAAGGAAAAACTTATAGTAGAATACTCCCATATTATAGCGCGTTGGGTACTTTTTTCACAAAAGATTATTTAAAGAAAAATTTTCCAGAATATGTTTATTTTGATGAATATTTGAATATTGAATATTCAAGCGTTCCTATAAAAATGATAAAAAATCATTTTAAACCAGAAGAAAGATTAAGAGAATTATTAATAGAAAAAAATAAAGATAAACTTGAAGAAATTGCTATAGAATTAGTTAAAATAATATCAAATGAAAGTAATGTTTCATATAATTCGATTGGTATTTCAGGCTCAATTTTATTAAAAATTCATAATGTTGAATTTTCAGATATTGATTTAATAATTTATGGATATAAAAACTCAATTAAAGTTAAAGAAACTATTAAAAGGATTCTTTCTGAAGAAAAATATGGAATACACCCTCCTAAAGGAAAAATTCTTGAATCGTGGGCAAAAGATATAATTAAAATTCATCCATTAAGTTTTAAAGAAGCTTATAAATTATACAGTGAAAAATGGAATAGAATACTTTTTGGAGAAAAACAATTTTCTATTCATCCAGTAAAAATTGAAGAAGAAGTAAATGAAGTTTATGGAAAAATAAGATATATTCCAAAAGGATTCGTGAA
>Ga0185307_1002034_pt1 | contig 10742 bp, 8 predicted proteins | sample LHCtaG_FD_128010 | JGI IMG/M metagenome (GOLD analysis project Ga0185307, IMG submission 128010) | Hot spring microbial communities from Little Hot Creek, USA to study Microbial Dark Matter (Phase II) - LHC4sed_matched (SPADES... | ecosystem: Environmental > Aquatic > Thermal springs > Hot... | reverse complement strand
ATTTCCAAAGACAGAGGAACTCTCGCCGTAACCAGAGGTTATAGAAATAAAGTCTTTAGCAGAAGTTTTAGTAAAACCTCCACGAATCCACAATGAGCAAGACAAGACCCTCCTTAGAGAATATGGATGGAGAGAGTGGTAGATATCAACGATAGAACGAGAGTTCTGGCCAGCATAATCCTAAAGCAGCTAAGAAGAAAGCGTTATCAGAACCTAGAATAGGTAATAAGCGGGCTCCGAGCAAGATTCGAGAAAAAGGGGTAAACCTCTAGCTAAAACTAAAATCATAAATAATAGAACGTGAAGTTTTACAAATAAAGAGAAGTGTTAATGGTATACTACGCACACCCGAAGTTCATGTATGGAACCGAATATGAAAAGAGAGACTTAGAAGTAATTAGAAAGTATTTTCCTAACGCAAAGATAACGAATCCGGCGGAAATTAGGTATAAACATGGGCGCTTTATGCCGGTATACGAGCACCTTGCCTCGCTTCATGACGTAATAGTATATAGGCCCGTTGCTGGAAAGTTCGTTACAGCTGGGGTATACGAGGAAGTTGAAGCTGGACTTTGGAAGGGTATAAGGATTTTGAGGCTGTCTGAAGACGACGGCAAGGTGATGCTTGAGGATGTTAATAAATTACAAGAGTATCCTCTGTCCCCAAAGTTTTCAGAAATAATAGGCAGGATCTGGAAATGTATTGGCGAATCTCGGTTGAGAGTTAAGATTGCTGAGTTAACGAGTAAATATCAAATAACCCCCGCTTGCGCGCTGATTCTGTTATGTACCAAGTTTATGGCAGAGGAGAAAGGCGTAGAATGGATGAGACTGCTTAAAAGAATAAAAGTTAAGGGGGTAAAATTAAACATTAGTCATTTGATAAGGATAGCCAGGAATATTGAGAAAGATGAGAGGGAGAACATTATCAAACTGGCATTAGCGGAAGTTTTAGAAGGCTCTACCATAAATTTTGCCGCAAAGAAATATGGAGTTAGTTACAATACTCTGCATAATAAAATACGTAGAATCTTTCCGGATCTTCGAAAGCGTCCTTCAGCAAAATCGCCTACTGAAATTCAAAAGCAGATAATTCTTGGCTGCCTTTTAGGAGATGGAAAATTTAACATTCTTAGTCATTATGGCAAGCGCTATAAAGGAGCAACAGTAGTTATTAGTCACACGCCTGCAGATAGGGGTTACGTCTGGTGGAAATATAAAGCGCTAAAAGAGTTAAGTACCGGTGAACCGAGATTACAGGGTAAAAAGAAAGTAAGTTTGACCTTCTACGTAAGAGCAAACGATTTTACTCGAAAAATCAGACATCTCGGCCCACATCCACTAACAAGTCAATTTCTAGAATACATCACGCACCCTATAGCATTAGCTATATGGTATTGCGACGATGGCTCATATACTAAGAGTTCTCTACAGATATCAACTGAAAGTTTCAGCAAAGAGGAAAACCTGTTACTCATAGAATGGCTTCGCGAAAAATGGGGCATAGATGCGCGTTTATCAAAACATGGGAAATATTGGAGATTAATTCTGCCTAAGGAACAGATGATAAAGTTTCTTAATCTTACAAAAGACTACATATCTGAAGCGATGCCGAGGAAGCTACCGCCTTGGCACTCTTTTTAATGCTGGGTAGAAACCTTTATAATTACAATTTACTATTAAACGGTTGAATAACGGCGGCCGTAGTCTAGCCTGGAAAGGATCGGTTCAAAGATCCACGGAGGGACGCTGGCTTGCCGAGCCAGCGGTCCCGGGTTCAAATCCCGGCGGCCGCACCATAACGTTTATTCTCCACTATCAAGTAGGGGGAAATGTAAAGTTAGAGGGCCGATCATCCATGGTCTTAGAATTTATGGAGGTGGGTGTTCCGGGGTCTGAGCTGGTTTTGAGGGGCTTTCCGAGGGGTAGCTTGATTGTTGTTAGGGGTGCTCCGGGGACGGGTAAGACGGTTTTCGCGGCGACATTTCTCCATGAGGGTGCCCTGAAGTATGGTGATCCCGGGCTCTACGTCTCCTTCGGCGAGAACAAGGAGAAGTTTTACGGCTTCATGAGAGGCTTCGGGATGGATTTCGAGAAGCTCGAGGAGATGGGGCTATTCAAGTATCTCTCCCTGCCGACTCTTCTAGAGAATGGGGTCAGCGGTCTTCTAATGGAGATTCTTGACGCGGCTGATTCGATAGGGGCTAAGAGGCTAGCGATAGATCCATTCACGACGATAAGCCGGTCATTCAAGGATGAGACAGAGGCTAGGGCATTCCTCCACACGCTCCTATCCAATATTGTTGGGAGGCTCGGGTGCGTCGCCCTCCTAGTAAAGGAGGAGCTTGGGCCCGGGACCGGATACGGCTTCGAGGATTATGTGGCGGATGCGCTCATATGCTTGAGAGCGGTGAGGCTGGAGGATAGGCTTCTCAGGGAGATGAGCTTCTTGAAGACCCGTGGAATAGAGACGAGGAGCCCGGATATTTGCGTGACATTGCATGGGGGCTTCAAGATGCTTCCACGCCAGAGGGTGCCTCGCCCGCCAAGTAGCCCGAGCTTCAACCCGCCGCAGGATCCCCCAGGAGCCTATACAACCGGGATGCCCGAGCTGGATGAGGAGCTTGGAGGCTTCCCCCACGACTCCATCATACTGTGGGAAATAGACCCACGGCTATCATTCCATGAATATAGCCTCGCGGTTGCTCCGGCGCTTGCATCCTTCCTCGCGAAGAACAGGCCATACATTGTTCTACCATCAGCAGGCGTCACTTGGAGGGATGTGCGCGACCTCTATGTCAAGTATTATGGGATATCGGAGGACAAGCTCAGCAACCTCCTGAATGTTTTAACGATGGGGCCTATTGAAGCCGAGCTACCGCCATATGTAAAGCTGCTAAGGGGGCGGAGCTGGCGAGAGGTCTTCGAGGAGTTCGCGGAGATCGTGCACTCCTTGGCGAGGGAGAGGGGGCCGCATCTGGCCCGCCTAGTCGGCGCGGATACGCTGATGGCGGTGTTCGGCGAGGATACATTCAAGTTCCTCGAGATGTGGATAGGCTGCTTCAAGGAGACCGGCGGGCTAGCCATGTGGATAGTTAAGCCTGTTCACCCCCGCCTCGTGAGGATGCTTTCACCAATGGTGGACATGCACCTCAAGGTCGTGAAGAAGCATGGATGCATACTGTTGTATGGGAAGAAGCCCGAGACACCGCTCTACGCCCTTCAGCCAGACCCGGAGAAGAATGCGCTAGTTCCAAGGATAACGCCAATACTCTAGCCCTAGCTCCTTGCAGACGATTCATGCAATAAACCATTATATCTGGGGCTATAGAGTAGTCTCTGGAGCAGAGGCCATGAGGAGGACGCAGAGGAAGGCTATATCAGTGATGTTCATGACTTTTATCGCCGTCTCCATACTAGCTGCCACATTCATCACCATGTACCTATACCTGACCCAGCATAACCTGACAGCGACCGAGGCCCAGAGAATATACGCGGAGGCCGCGCAGGAGAGGCTCGAGGTAATCCTAGATAGGAGGGCTGGAGACATACTCATAAACAATACCGGCGGGATCGGCGTGACGCTGAAGTATCTCATCGGGCTGAATTCCTCAGCGAAGACAGCGTATATCCGCGAGCTCAGCACCCCAGTCATTATACCAGCAGGATCAAGCATAACCCTACACCTCACCGACTTCCCAAGCGGAGAGCTATATGTGATGAGCGAGAGGGGAAACCTATTCAAGGCAATACCCGGAGGATTCAGCTTCGAGCTAGAAGCAAGCCCCGCAGACATAACCTTAGAAAGAGGAGGCTCCGCCGCCATCACTCTAAAGTTAAAGGCTGTTCTACTAAGGACGCCTGAAAGCGGCGTAATACTACTCATCGCGAAATCAGAGGACTGCCTCATGACTAGAACACTCACGACAACCATTACAACGACAGCGACATTAACTGTTGCAGGCGTACAAGGGCAATATGCGACGCTCACAATAGAATGGAGACCTGGAGGGGGTGGTTGGGTCACCACAAAAGTCACTGTTGTCACAAGCTTAGTTCCCGCTGGTATGGCTACAGCAACAATTACTACGACTTACACGACCACTTACACCACCACTACGTCATTTATGAAGTTTCCTCAACCCACTACTATAGCGACGTTTATGACGAGGACGGCGACCACCGTGATAGTTCCCGTGACGCTTACGGCGGAGGATTTGGAATGGTGGATTGGCGGGCCGGAATGCTTCATTGCATACAAGGCGGTTAATGCGACGAGTGGGAGCGTCATAGCCGAGGCATGGGTCAGGGTCAAAGCCCAGTAACATCTTAACATCAGTCCCCGGAAGCTACTTATCCAGCCTCATCCCCATGGCCTTGAAAGTGATGAGGCCATGTCTCAAAGGATCTGTAAAATGGAGGAGAATCTAAGGAATTGTCCATGTACTTGGGAGCCATGCTCAAGAAAGGGAATCTGCTGCGAGTGCCTGAGATACCACTGGAGCCACCGCGAGCTCCCAGCATGCTTCTTCCCACCAGAGATCGAAAGGACCTATGATCGCTCCCTGAAAAGATTCATTGAATACTGGAGCAAGAAGGTCAAGTAGCCGACATGATGAAAACATCTATTTATCTTATTTTTGGTATTGGTGGTAGCCCGCGCTTATGCTGATTCGCCCTAACCCTATCAACTATCATCCTTATCTTATCTCTGCTGATCCCGGTCATCTTGGCGACCTCGCCGAGCGGCATCCCGCGCTCAAAATGGAGGTAAAGCACCTGATCGATCTCATCATATCTCGCGCCTAGCTCATCCTCGGCAAGCTGCCCCGGCAATAGCCTCGGGCTACTCGGCTTCTCAGCGATCCTCGATGGAAGGCCGAGAACCTTTGCAAGCCTCCTAACCTGCGTCTTATAGATGTCACCGAGAGGCAGGATATCCGCCGCGCCATCACCATACTTCGTGAAGTATCCCAGCATTATCTCGCTCTTATCACTCGATCCGCAGACGAGGAGCCGCTTAAGATTCGCGTAATAGTAGAGGATCACCATCCTTATCCTCGCCCTCAGGTTCGCGTTCGCGGTGTCAGCGCCCTCGCTATAGAAGCTCATGACGCGGGAGAAGCAGTCATAGATCTCATCTATCGGGATGATGTGATACTCTATCCCGAGCATCTCGGCGAGCATCCTGGCGTCCTCAACATCCTCCATCGGGGTAACCCGGCTATCGGGCATGAGGAGGCCGTGAACCCTGCTAGGCCCAAGAGCCCTAACTGCGAGATCACATGCGACCGACGAATCGAGGCCGCCACTCAGCCCAATCACCACACCACCCATCCCAGAAACCCTAACATAGGATCTAAGAAACTCCGTAACCCTCTCAATTGCGAGCTCAACATCAAACGGTATGGACAAGGCCGCCCAAACCCCCCACAAAAAACCTAAAACCCTCCTCAAAACAATATCGAAATAGGCGGCCGTCGTCTAGCCTGGAAGGACGCTGGCCTTCCGAGCCAGCGGTCCCGGGTTCGAATCCCGGCGGCCGCATATCTTAAAAGCACCCCACCAGCACGGAATACTTGTGAAGGGGCACAGTCTTCTCTTAGAGATGTTTTCCGATATCTTTGGTTTGGGATCGGGTGTCGTGGTGGTCTCGGCTCCAGGTAGGGCGGACTTCCTGAATACTCATCAGGATTATAAGGGGCTTCCCGTGGTCCCAGTTGCTGTTCGCCTCAGATGCTATGCTGTGGGCGCGTTGAATAATTCTAGGGTGGTGAGGGTTGCGAGCTTAAACCTGAAGGAGATGGGTGAGGATTATCGAGACGAGTTTAGCCTTGATGATTTCAGGCTTGTTGGTGGGGGATGGTTTGGCGACTATGTGAGAGCTGTGATGAAATCGATCATGGATCAGGGCTATCATTTAGATGGAATGGATATCGTGATCTGGAGCGAGGTCCCGGTGGGTGCCGGCCTATCCAGTAGCGCTTCTCTCGAGATCTCGATCGCCAAGCTCGCATCCGAGCTATGCGGCCTAAACCTTGACAGGAGGAGCTTAGCTGAGATAGGGTATAGGGCTGAGCATGATATCATGGGGATACCATGCGGCAGGCTAGATCAATATGCATCGGCCTTCGGGGGCGTAATAGTGCTTGAGACGAGGCCGCCCTTCAGGGTCGAGAAGCTTGAGGCCGGAGACCTGACATTCGTGATCACGGACTCGGGCGAGCATCGCAGGATAATCTCAGTCCACCCAATAAGACAGAACGAGATAAATGAGGCTCTCAGGATATTGATCGAGGAGGTTAAGCCCCCGCACGAGATCATGCGGCACCTCGCTCACAACTATTATGAGACTAGATGGGAGCATCTCGTCGACTCGCTGGAACCCTATCTTGAAACAATTCAGAAGAGGCTCGCCGACAGGATAAGATTCACGCTAAGGATGCATAAGTCGACGCTATACGCGATAGAGCTTCTTAGGGGTGCTAGGCCGAGTAGGGAGGGCCTCATCAAAGCGGTCGGCGAGGATTTCGCGAGAGAATGTATGATAGACTTCTCGGACAGGCTCCAGGTGATCGGCGCGATAATGAACTATCAGCATATATTGCTTAGGGACTTGTATGAGGTCAGCACTCCGAGGCTGGAGGATCTTAGGGACACGCTCCTGGAGGCTGGAGCGCTTGGCGCGAAGATCTCTGGAGCAGGTATGGGCGGAGCAATAATAGCTCTAGCCAAGGATTTGGAGTCCGGCGAGGCCATAAAGAGAGCATGCGCTAAGAAGGGCTACACCACAGCCTGGGTCTCAACACCAGATGAGGGGGCTAGAAGAGAAACATCCTAGTTCACGATTCTTATAGGAGGTGGCGGGGCGGTGGTGGGTTTGAGGGTTCTCGTAACCGGGGGTGCTGGCTTTATCGGAAGTCATCTCGTAGACGCTCTCATGAAGTCGGGGTACGAGGTCAGGGTCGTTGATAATCTCAGCCAAGGAAGGATCGAGAATATCTCGAGGTGGATGGGGAGACCGGGTTTTGAGTTCATAAAGGGAGATGTGACTGATGAGGATCTAATGCGGGGGGCGGCCAAGTCCTGCGACGCCGTCTTCCATCTCGCGGCGAATCCTGAGGTTAGACTTGGGGATCCTAGAATACACTATAGGGAGAATGTTCACGCGACCTATGTCGTCCTCGAGGCGATGAGAGCGAATGATGTGAGGAAGATAGTGTTTACATCATCCTCAACAGTTTATGGTGAGGCGAGGATAATGCCGACCCCGGAAGACTACTCCCCACTCCTCCCGATATCCATGTATGGCGCTTGTAAGCTCGCGAGCGAGGCTCTCATCACAGGATACTGTATGATGTATGATATGGGAGCCGCGATACTGAGGCTCGCAAACATCGTTGGATCACGGGCGCGGCACGGCGTCATAGTAGACTTCATCAGGAAGCTTCGCTCAAATCCAAGAAGGCTCGAGGTTCTCGGGGATGGGGAGCAGACCAAGTCATATCTCCTTGTCGAGGATTGTGTGGAGGCTATTCTAAGGGCTTTTGAGGGCCTTGACAGCGGTGTTGAGATCTATAACATAGGGTCGGAGGATGCGATAAACGTGAAGACGATAGCGAGGATAGTTATCGAGGAACTTGGTCTCGAGGATGTCGAGATAGCCTATACGGGCGGGGTTGAGGGGAGAGGCTGGAAGGGCGATGTGAGGAGAATGCTCCTCGACATATCCAAGATTAAGAATTTAGGTTGGAGGCCGAGGCACAATAGCGCCGAGTCCGTGAGGCTGGCAACAAGAGCACTAAAGGAGGAGCTTTAGCAATGTCGCATGAGCTTAGATGGAACCCGCTCCTGAGATGCTGGACGATAGTTGCCGGCCGGAGGATCAAGAGACCTTGGAGATCTGGCGAGTGCCCATTCTGCCCGGGCGGAGAGGAGACGATGGGCTCATGGAAAGTTCTCGCACTCCCGAACAAATATCCAGCGCTCTCGCCAAGCGCTCCAGAGGTATCCGGGGATAGCATATTTGGCAGAGCAAGAGCCCTCGGAGAATGCGAGGTGATTATCGAGGCGCCCCAACATGAGGGCGACTTCCCCGACTTCCCCCTAAACCAAGTGTTCCTCTACATAGAATTGCTGGCTGAGAGGACAAGGATCCTGAGCGCGAAGCCCTATATCAAGTGTGTGATACCATTCAAGAATAAGGGGGCGTTGATAGGGGTCTCGCTAACTCATCCCCATAGCCAGATTTACGCGCTCCCATTCATACCTCCTAGGATAGCGAGGGAGCTGGAGTCAGCCGAGAACTATTGGAAGGAGCATGGTAGAAGCATCTTCGACGACATACTAGCGAGGGAACTCAAGGAGGGGTCTAGGACGATCTATGAGAACGGCTCGTTCATAATCTTCATGCCATTTTTCGTGATGTGGCCATATGAAATGCACATATATCCAAAGATCGCCGCCGCATCCCTCCCAGAACTCGGTCGCGCGGATCAGGAGATGCTCGCGGACGCGATAAGGGTGGCGGTCAAAATCTATGAGGAGATGTTCGGCAGGGACTGCGCATATATGATGATCTTCCATCAGGCTCCATCCGACCGCGAATACCCATATTATAGGCTCCACGTGGAATTCTATACACCCCACTTCACGAGCGATAGGATCAAGTATGCTGCGGGGATAGAATGGGGTGCTTGGGTCTTCACATATGATGGAGTGCCGGAGGAGAGGGCTGGAGAGCTTAGGGCAGCGGCGAGAAGGGCGCTTGAGAAGCTGGATCATCTAGGTAGAGTTCTAGGCTGATCGGGCGGCCAATCTCGATACGAGCTTACAATAGCTGCACATGTTTGAGAGGGATGGCATCCCACATTTCTCGCATTCCATGAGGCTGGGCTCGGGCACGGTCTTCTCGAGTCTCGGCAAAATCCTCTTCACATGGGACTTGTAGAGCATGTGCTTGAAGCCGGGTATTTCGCGCTCGATCAACCTTATTAGCCTCTTTCTCCTAAGCATCCGGGAGCCCTCGGCAAGCGGGCATGAAGCATCTAGAAGCGGGATTCCCTGGGCCATGGCATAATACATGTTCTCCCTCTCCGTCAGCTCTATGAGCGGCTTTATCTTCGTGACCATCTTCGGGTTATCGCTCCACGAGACAGGCCTAACCCTCACGAGATCCTCAACAGAGCCCCTGAGATAGAACTCGAAAAGCAGCTCCACAACATCATCGAGATTATGGCCCGTTGCCAGCCTATCCGCTCCTATCTCATAAGCCAGCTTATTCATCAGATACCGCTTAACAGTCCCGCACGCGCCGCAGATCCTCCCGCCCAGTGGCGTGGACCTGAGATCCGGAATCTTATAACCCTCCCTACTCGATAGATCATGGATAACATGCTCGACGCCTAGATCCTCACAGACATTCTCAACTATCTCTTGGCACCTCTCCGAGTAGCCCTCTATGCCGAGGTTTATGTGGATGGCTATGAGCTTGATGCCGGAGAACTTCTCGGAGACAAGCCTATTCATGGCGGCTAGCAGGGCCATGCTATCCTTCCCACCGGATACGGCGACGGCAATTCTCCCAGCTCCGCGAAGCATCCCATGCTTCATTATCGTGTTATAGACCTTCTTCTCATAATACTTGATGAAGCAGTCTCGGCAAAGCATCATCCTAGCATGTTCTATGAGGTAGGCGGCTTGACCGCCGCAAAGCCTGCATGAGGTCATTCCCGCCAAGATTATCTCTAGATCTCGTATTTATGATGCTTCTCGGGGACAATAGCATCCAAGCTCAGCTCATTCCTAGCATACTCCGCTAAATCACGGCAGGCATCAGGCTCACCATGAATCGTGAAGACCTTTGTACCTGGATTCAGGCCCCTGAGATAGGATCTAAGCTCGCTCCTGCCGGAGTGGGCGCTGAAGAGGAACTGCTTTACCCTCGCCTTAACCTCAACATCCTCCCCCTTCACGGTTATCCTGCCCTCTTCTAGGAGCCTTGCGCCCGGAGTCCCCGGCACTTGGAAGCTCACGAGGAATATCCCGGAATATGGGTCATCATATATCCTCTCAAGATAGTATGCGGCCGGCCCTCCCTTAAGCATCCCAGCCGGGCTTATGATCACCGCCTGGTTCTCAGCAGCCTTCTTGCGCTTCTTCCTATCATTCACCCTTATCACATGTTTTGAGGCCGAGTAGAGGAGTTGATACCCCTGAACATACTCCTTTGACTCTAGGAAGAGGTCAAGAACCTTGACAGCCATACCATCCAAGTAGACGGATTCCCTCACACCATAGGCCTCCAAGACACACATGATCTCCTGCGACCTAGCGACCGCGAAGGCTGGGACTAGAACCCTCCCACCGAGATCAATAATCTCGATGACATTATTTATGAAGTCTTTCTCGAGGTCAGCCCTCTTCGGATGCTCGGTTAATGCGTAGGTCGACTCGGTGACAACCGCGTCAACATCCTTCGGCATGTCCTTGGCGCCGGATAGAAGCCTTGTCTTACGCGTTGAGTAGTCTCCCGTATATAGCAGGGTTTTGTCAGCATTTACTAGGACTTGGGCGCTTCCCGGTATATGGCCCGCGTCGAGGAAGGTGATCTCAGCATCTTTCACCCTTATCGTGTCGCCATAATCCACTCTTATCCCCCTTCTTAGGAGCTCCTCGACCTCTAGAATCTCATAGGGAATATAGTATCCGCTCAGCTTCAGGAAGTCCCTGAGGAGTATATC
>Ga0185307_1002030_pt1 | contig 10751 bp, 7 predicted proteins | sample LHCtaG_FD_128010 | JGI IMG/M metagenome (GOLD analysis project Ga0185307, IMG submission 128010) | Hot spring microbial communities from Little Hot Creek, USA to study Microbial Dark Matter (Phase II) - LHC4sed_matched (SPADES... | ecosystem: Environmental > Aquatic > Thermal springs > Hot... | reverse complement strand
CCACGCCATCCGAAGGCCAAACCCACTTGAGCATCAGGGATTTGGCGTTTGCCAGCCTCTCCACGAAGCTGGAAGACCACTTCCATAACCCTGGCTAGGCCAGAAGCATCAAGCATGTGGCCCATCCCCAAATTCCCACCGGAAGGATTCACAGGGAATTCTCCTCCAAGGGAAGTATAGCCTTCTTCGGTCAGTATGCCGGCCTCCCCAGGGGCACAGAGCCCAAGGGCTTCCATGTGCTGCAGTTCTTTATAGGCAAAGGTGTCATCGATTTCGGCAAAATCAATATCGTGGCGGGGGTTACGGATGCCGGCCATCTCATAGGCCATTTTGGCCGCTTTCGTAGCGTAATCGGCCCTGGCCCAGGAACGGGATTCCAACCAGAAGGTGTCGTTAGCCCAACCTATTCCCCGTATCCAGATGGGTTTATCCGATAGAGCCCTTGCCACCTCCCCCGAGGCCAGCACCATGACTATAGCTCCATCGGCATGGCGGCTTATCTCCAAGGAGGTTAACGGCTCAGCGATTGGTTCAGAGGCAAGGATATCTTCAGGGGTGAGTTTGGCGGGATATGAAGCCAGAGGATTGAGTAAAGCGTTTTGGCGGTTCTTGGCCACTACCATAGCGCATTGCTTGTGGGTAGTCCCTGTCTCGGCCAAGTAGCGGCGCATTTCCATCCCCGCAACGGCGTAAGGATGAAAAGCTAAAGGCCTGTTGAATATGGGGTCAAGGGCGAAAGCTAAAAGGTGGGAGTGGTAGAGAATGTTGGAGGCTTTGGAGTGGGATTCTACTACCACGACATCAAACTGTCCGGTCTTTATCTGGAGGAAAGCAGCGGCTAGACCATGTATACCATCGCCGCAAACGGTGTGGACCGGCTTCAGGACTCCGCCCAATTGGTCAGGGACGTACTCGTCAAAGATGCTTGTGCCTTCGTTAAAGTCTTCGGAAACAGTCACAAAGCTTTGGACGTCTTTCCTGGGGTTTATGCCTGCTTCTTCGTAGGCTTTTGTAGCGGCTTCAAACATAAGCTCTTTGTAAGAGACTTCGGGGGTCAAAGGGCGAAACCCGGCGTAGCCTACTCCTATGATGGCTACCTCTTTGCTCATGGCTCTTCTCCTTGTTGAGGTTTTGGCTTACAAAGCCGCTTTCCTATTTTAACCAATTCCCCCAAAAAGGCAAAAACGAAAAGCCCTTGCGTCAAGAGAGCGTTACCAAGTGTGGGCTTGGGTGATGTGCCCCTAAATAAAAACAAGGGATGAGCTCCTAACTCTTACCAACCTGCCACCGAGTGGGACTCAAGACGTTGGCGGACCCTCAGCAAACAAGGGTGGGAAAATGAGGACACGCACATTTTTGGATACACTCCAGACAAAGCTTGTTTTGCTCGGCTTAGAGTTAGGTGATAAAATAATTTGGAATTTCAACAAGGGGCACCTAAGGCATGGGGCTTTATTTGCTTCTTTTAGCTTTATACTGCTTGGCCGTCATTGGCCTATTGTACCTCAAGCGTTCAGCCATAAAGGTGGGGTTTAAAACTTTAGCCTTTGCCTTGTTTTGCGCAGCAGCCAACCAATTCCCCCTACTGGCTCCTTTCCTCGCCCCTTTGATTATCCTCTTAGCAGCTATTGATGGAGCTTGGCCGGGTGCGCTTGTGGCTTTGGCCGGCGGAGTAACAGGAGCAGCGACAGGCAAGCTCCCTTGGCTCTCGGCAGCGGGGGAGGTCCTTTTCGGCTCGCTCTTGGGCTTCCTTTTGACCCTTGATTATTCCGATCCCCTCCCACGCCGTTTGCGGGAGCCGGAAGTGGCATCAGTTCTGGCTTCTTTGATAGCATGGCCTACGCCATTGTCCTTCGCCGTGGCCGCGGTGCCGGAATTGTCCCTGAAAGGCAACCTCCTCTCTTTGGGTAAATTTTTCTTGCCCTTGCCAGTAATCTTCCTTGGAGCCCTACTTTTCCGCCTTTCCCCTCTTTACAAGCCACCTCCAATCCGCTCCGGCAACCCCTCCCCTATGGCTAAAAGCACGGCCATGGCTTTCGTATCCTGGTTCCTCGCCCTTTACCTCCTCATTTTCCTCGCTTCAATAGCTATCCTTACCTTCGTAAGGACAAAAAGCGAGCTTGAAACTGCTTACGAGGGACTCAAGCAAACGCTTTCTTCCGTAAATCTTTCAATTCAAGAGGCAGGAAAGCTTGCTGATTACATTTTGTCTTTGCCTGCGGGGGAGCGTAATGAGGCTGTTGCTTCCCTTTGCCCTTCCTCCTGCTCAATAGTGCGGCCAGGAGGGCCATTAGAAGCCCTTCCCCCTGAGGAGAGGGAAGCTTTAGACCACTCTTGGCCCCTATCAAGGCCCTATTATTTCCAGGACAATTGGTTCTTCGCCGTGATCCGAACCCAAGGACCTGAGAAGCTATTAGTGCGGGTGGCGATAGATAAGCCAAACATTTGCTTTTTGGGAAAAGAGCCTAACCTATTCCTTTGCCCGGCCGGCGTATCAGAAGATTTAGGGGACAAAATTGTCCTGAAAGGAGAGAATGCTCTGGCTTTCGTCCCTGTAGGCGAAGTGGTCAGTAGAATTAACAAGTTCATAGCCCTTTTTGCTATAGTCCAACTTTTCATCTTGCTTCCCCTTATCGCTGTAGCCTCAATGCTTACCTCCAGGCTGACTCGGCCTTTGGAAGAGCTTTCACGTCGGGCTGTGCGTTTAGCCGGTGGCAACCTGGACGAGAATTTGTCCTTAGCGAGGGACGATGAAATTGGAAAGTTAGCCAGGGCTCTGGAAAAGATGCGCCAGTACCTTAGGCAGAGGGTGGATGAATCATACGCACTACTTAGGATAAGCCAGAGGGCTCTTTCGGAGCCGGAGTTGGAAAGGGGGATGGAGATACTTCTATCGGGCTTGCGGGATTTGACCAAGGCGGCAGGGGCTGCTTTTGTGATTTTAGACAAAAACGGGCTTGTGTCTGGTTATATAGCCTTAGGCAGGATATGGCAAGAGACGAAAGGTAAACCTCCAAGTGCATGCTCCAGGCTCTTAGCCATCCAAGGTGAACCGGTAGTCATCCCATTCGCCCGCGAAGCCCCAATCATCCTCAGGGAGGCCCTGCAGGAAATTGGAGCAAGATCGGCTATAGGCATACCACTACAAAACGGCCTCCTATGGTTCACCTTCCCCCACCCCTTGCAAGTCTCCTCATCGGAACTTAGCCTCATAAATGCTATAGCCGGCCAGCTTGACGTCATGGCCGAAAACTTGAAGCTCCTTAGGGGTTTGGAGAAGCAGAAAGCTTATTTGGAGACTATCCTCAGAAGCACCCTTGACCCGATTTTGGTTGTGGACGAGTTAGGCAGGCTTGTAACCCTGAACCCAGCTGCTGAAGAAGCTTTGGGGCTAAAAGGTGCAAGCTCACTGGGACTGCCCCTGATTGAAAAATTGAGGGAGCAACCTTGGAAAGAGTTCATGGAGCAACTCAAAGGGGCCAAGGTACCATTCCAAGCTGAAATTCCTTCCTCTCAAGGGGTTACTTTTCATGCCAAAGCTTATCCCTTGCTGGTGGATGGAAACTTCCGAGGTTGGGTTATTGCCCTTAGGGACATAACCCCGCTTAAAGAGGCTGAGCGTTCCCGAACGGAAGCTTTAGAAATCGCCTTCCACGACCTTTATACTCCGCTCACCTTAATTCGGGACTACGCCAAAACTTTGGGAGAGCTTGGAGGTCTGAATGAGAAGCAGAAGGAGGTGGTTGAAAAGCTGGTGAGGAACGCAGAACACTCAAGCCGGCTGGTAAGGAATTTCTTGGACATAAGCCGCATGGAAGCGGGGAGGATGAGGTTTGCTCCTTGTTGGCTTGGCCCCTTGGTAGAGGAAGCCTTAGCTGAAGTAGCCGAGAGAGCTGAGGAAAAAGGTTTATCTTTGGAAGTGCACTTAGAAGAAGCCTATCCCTTTGTAGGAGACCGAGAATTTGTCAAGCGCGCTATAGTAAACCTTTTGGACAATGCCATAAAATATACGCCGGCGCCGGGGAAAGTCACAGTTTCAGTGGACGACGCTGGCCGTTTTTGGGTCCTCCGGGTCCAAGACACAGGAATCGGAATCCCTTACTCGGAGCAACCGCGGATATTTGAGAAGTTTTACCGCGGGAAAGAGGCACAATCTTTAGGGATAAGGGGTAGCGGACTTGGTTTAGCTTTGGTAAAAACTGTAGCTGAGAAACATAGAGGGAAGGTTTGGGTTGAAAGCGTACCCGGTAAAGGCAGCGCCTTCTTCTTAGCCATTCCTAAAGCTCAAAGGATGGAACCTTTGGAGGGAAGATGAGCTTAGAGATTGGTATAGTAGGCCTCCCAAATGCAGGCAAGTCCACGCTCTTTAATGCCCTTACCAAAGCCAACGCAGCTGTAGCTAAATATCCTTTCACCACGATTGAACCTAACGTTGGGGTGGCCGCCGTCCCCGACGATAGGCTCTTGGCTGTGGCTGGGGTTGTGAAGCCGGAGATAATTACTCCTGCGACGATAAAGTTTGTGGACATAGCCGGTTTAGTGAAAGGGGCGCATAAGGGGGAGGGGCTTGGCAACCGCTTCCTGGGCCACATTCGTAATGTAGACGCCATCGCTATGGTAGTCCGATGCTTCCAAGCCCCCGATGTTCCTCACCCCTTTCCGGAGATTAACCCCATCGTAGACATAGAAGTTCTGGATACAGAGATGGCCCTCGCTGATTTAGAGACCGTTGAGAACCGCTTGGCGAAGGTCAAAAGCGCAGCCAAGGCTCACCCGAAGGAGTTTAAGGAAACCCTTGAGCTTTTAGAGAGCTTACATGAGCACTTAGCCCAGGGCAAAAGGGCAGTGAACTGGGATGGAGAAGAAGGGCAAGCTTTGGTAAGGGAGCTGAACCTGTTAACGGGCAAAGCTCGGATATTTGTGGCCAACGTTTCGGAAGAAGACTTGCCAGAAGGTGGAGAGCTGGCTCGCAGGGTACAAAAGAAAGCGTTGGAAGAAGGGACAGAAGCCGTGATTCTCTGCGCTCCCTTGGAAGAGGAATTAGCTCGCTGGCCAGAAGAGGAAGCTAAAGCTTACCTTAAGGAACTCGGGCTTGAGGAGCCAGGCTTAGTGAGGTTAATCAGAGCTGGATACAAGCTCCTTGGGCTTATAACTTTCTTCACTGCCACAGGACAGAGGGAAGTGAGGGCTTGGCCGGTTCGCTACGGAACCACTGCCTGGGAAGCGGCAGGCAAAATCCACTCAGACATGCAAAGGGGGTTCATCCGAGCAGAGGTAATAAACTGGAAGGAATTTGTGGAAGCCGGCTCTTGGGCCGAGGCTCGCAACCGAGGCCTCGTTCGCATTGAAGGCCGGGACTACGTCATCCAAGACGGAGATGTAATCCACATACGATTCTCACCATAAATCCTAAGGCCGCTCCTGAGCATAGCTTTTACTTCAACAGCCTGTGCAGGGGAGTTGCTGGGGTTTCCCACTTTCGTTGGCTAAAGGTTTGCCAACGTTATGGCCAGCGAGCGGAGCGAAGCAATCTCCAACTGCTGCAGGAATATTGTTTCGGGCAGGTTGCTATGCCATCCGTCTTAATTTTCTTAAATCCATCAAGAGTGGTAAGCGGCTTGCCCCTAATTTTGGTTTTGTGGGGAACACCTCCAAACCCCCGCCAGGGCGGCGAAAACCTCCTGGCCCCTCTAAGTTTCTCCACATCGTTAGCTGAGAGCCACACGCTGGCGTTCCGGGTCGCGCTCGTGGCGAGATTGCCCCCTTAACTGAGCTCTTCCACTACTATCTTGCCTTCTTGGACAAAAGCTACTTCTGGCTTTAAAGGGCCCCCCCTCGCCCCCTCTGGGGGACGAGCAATGTAAGGGCCAATTTTTATCAGGGAAGGTTCCATGCGAAGGGCATAAATCCGGCGGGAATGGTCATCAGGAGCACCGGCAAAAACAATCCCTTTAAGGCTACCCCATACCATTATGTCCCCGCCAGCTATCACTTCCCCACCCGGATTTACATCCCCAATGATTACGATCGACCCTTCATAGCTTACCTTCTGGCCTGAGCGAATGGGCCCTCGCTTCACTAAGGCGAAATCGGGTTTTACCCCATAGCTCCTCTCTGACTTCAACCCTAAGGCGTAAGCGGCTTTCCGTACACTTTCCGCATCGCTTACGATTTTCTCAACTGAAAGGCCGTGGCTTTTGAGTATTTCCAACACTTTACCCAGCTCATCAACCCCCAGCGCTGGCATTTTCATTTCCAGGATTATTTTGTTCCCTTCCAATAGGGGAACCGAGGAGTTGAGGATTGCTTCCAGCTCTTGCAAAGCGATATCAGCCCTTTCGCCCCTAAGGATTATGGCAATTCCCTCCGGTGTCCCCTTTATCGCTACAGCCCCCATGGCTATCTTTCCCAATCTATGCGGTCAAAATAATAGCGGATTATCTTAGCTGCTACGGGCACAGCTGCTTCAGAACCTTCCCCCCCACCCTGTATAAATACTACCAGAGCTATTTTCGGGTTATCGTATGGGGCAAAGGCTGCGAACCAGGCATGGGTTGGGAGGTTGCCTTTAACATCCCTTGGCCCATAAAATTCGGCGGTTCCGGTTTTCCCGGCTACCGGGATGTCCGGCCAATTGGTGCGCCAAGCCGTCCCCCTGGTAACGGCCTCCCTCAAGCCTTTTCTCACTAAAGCAATGTTTTTCTCCGAAGCAGGAATAGTGCGAATTATCTCTGGCTTAAATTCTTTGACTACATTGCCTTTGTAATCCACCATTTTGTAAACCAGCTGAGGCCTATAAAGGGTGCCGCCGTTAGCAATGGCCGCAGTAGCGTTCAAAAGTTGAAGAGGGGTTGCCAGAAAGAAACCCTGACCAATCGCCAAGTTGTAAGTATCGCCTAAAACCCAGGTTTCCCCATAGTTCAAACGTTTCCAATCGGCTGAAGGGACCAACCCCTTGCTCTCGCTTGGGAGGTCAATCCCAGTTTTTTCCCCGAAACCGAAGAGCCTTGCCCAGTAAGTGAGTTTATCCAATCCAAGCCCTCGGAATTCCTTGTACCCCCCAGCCACTTTGTAGAAGAAGATATCGCACGAATAAGCAAGGGCATCTATCACGTTTATAGGTCCGTGTCCCTTCTCATACTTGTGTATCCAGCAGTAAAAAGGTTGGGCTAAGTTTGGGTCATCGGGGAAGTACTGATGGGGAACCCAAAGGATGCCCTCGCAATTAAGGTAGGTTCTCTCGCTTATAATGCCTTCCTCTAAAGCTGCTATTGCCGGGACAATTTTGAACGTTGAGCCAACAGGGTAAGTGCCCATTATGGCATGATTTACTAAGGGGTGATTGGGGTCCTCCTCAAGTCGGCGGTAATCCTCATAGCTTATCCCGCGGGCAAAGAGGTTGTTGTCATAAGAAGGTAAACTTACCATAGCTAAAATTTGGCCATTCCTTGGGTCCATGACAATGGCTACCCCTACCGGCGAGTGGGCTCTCTTCATGCCTTCTGCCAAAGCCTCTTCAACGGCTGCCTGAAGGTCAAAATCTATGGTGAGGTAAAGGCTATAGCCAGGGGTTGGAGGTATTTCTTGGCCTACTGTGCGGATTTCTCGGCCTGATGCATCCACCTCTACCAGCTTCTGCCCTTTCCTCCCTTTTAGATAATCTTCGTAAACGAATTCAACACCTGTTATGCCAATTTTATCGCGGCTTGGATCGTACCCCTTAGCCTTGTATTCCTGCTCCCACTCCTTCGGAATCGGGGCTGTATACCCCACGATGTGGGAAAATAGGGTGCTGCTTATGTATTCCCTAATCGGCTCAATTTTCACCTGGACTCCGGGGAAGCTTAAGTGCTCCTGCTGTAGGAAGAAAGCTGTTTCTCTATCCACGTTCCTTTTTACCACAATTGGCTTATAAGGGTTCTTCATACCTTCTTTGACTAAAGATTCAAGGTCAGGTGAGGAGCTGGCGGGGGAAGCAAGGCTGGCACTTTTCCCTAAAGGGAAGAGGAGTTCGGAAAGTTTAGATAATACTTGGCGCCGCTCTCTTTCTTCTTCCGGAAGGTCTGCTGGGACCACTAACACGGTATAGCTCGGGGTATTTTTCACCAAAGGCCGTCCCCAGCGATCGTAAATTATCCCACGCAAGGCATCGGTTTGGACCAAGCGGAGGCGGTTTTTCTCGGCCAGGAGCTTGTAGTAATCGCCCCGGAGAATCTGCAAGTGCCAAAGGCGAAGCCCAAGCACAAGGAAAATCAGGATAGCAATTATTTGCAAGGCTAAAATACGACCTTTGCCCTCGTTCATACCTCTCCTTGCTTATACAGCCTGCTTAGGAGCAAGCAAGCTGGGACTGCAACCACCGCATTCAAAAGTGCTGACGGTAAAGTTATTAAAGCGATGCTTTCGGCTTTGATGAAATTATATCCGATGAAGCTCAAGATTGCCACTTTGAGCAAGTCATATAAGATAAAGAGCAAAAGAGCTATTGGGAAGGAAATGAAAGGGTTGGAAGGGGAAACATGCTCGTATATAAAGGATGCGATGAAAGCTACCGCTGGCAGGGAAATAGTAAAAGGCCCCAGAGGTCCACCGGAAACTAAATCCATAAAAAGGCCAGCGCTAAAGGCCCAAGCTAGTGCGGCATTCCCCCCCTTGTTAAAGCTCCAAAAAAGTATCAGGATGAAGACAAAATCCAACCTGGCGAGGCCAAATCTTAGCTTGGACAGGGCGGCCTCCTGGGCAAGAACAAAAGCTAAAAGAAGGGCAAGGTCTGAGTAGAAATTAATGGCTAACCTCCTTAAGTACTAAGACCAACTCCAGCCGGTCAAAGTCAACGGAGGGCTTTAGGCGAACTTCCTGGAAAGGCTCGTAATCCTTCTTTTCAATTTCAATTACCTGGCCTATTACTAAGCCCTTGGGCAAAGTCCCACCTAAGCCCGAAGTGAGAGCTACTTCTCCAACCGAGACCTGTGCTTCTAAGGGTATGTAGCGCATTACGATAGACCCATCTGGTGTTCCCTCCACCAGCCCAGTAGCTTGACTCCCCTGCAGGTAAGCGCTTACAGAACTGGAGGGGTCAGTTATAAGCAAGACCTTTGAAGTGTTCTTGTAGACCTTAACTACCCTTCCCACAAGCCCTCTTTCTGTGACAACCGCCATTCCGGGAGCAATTCCATCCTTTTGTCCAGCGTTTATCAAGATAAACCGCGTGAAACCGGAGGGGTCAAATCCAATAACCCTGGCTGTAACCCTGGCCGTTGTGTAATCAAAGATGGGGTTTTCCTGGGTGAAATGGAGCAGTTCTCTCAAGGCCCTGTTTTCGGCTTCCAACTCCCTTAACTGGATATTTTCAATGATAAGGCGCTCCAGCTCCTTTCGCAACCGCTCATTTTCCTCTCGGAGGTTCCTAAATTCGGCCAAAGAACCTAAAACTTGACGGAAAGAGGAGGTGGCAAAAGAAAGGCAATATTGAATTGGGGAAACAATGGTTAGGATGAAGTTTTGGGCAGTGTTCAAAAGCCCCGCTTTATAGAGCATTGAGAGGAGGAAGCCTAAGGTTATGAGGAGCAAAAAGAAGCGCCAACTGGCTTTTTTAGCCCCTCCTGACCCCGGAAAGGATTTTATAGTAGACATCAAGGTACTCCAAGATTTTAGCGGCTCCTCTAACCACGCACGTTATAGGGTCATCAGCCACGTAGACTTTTATCTTGAGTTCTTCGCTCAGTCTTCGGTCAATGCCTTTCAAGAGAGCTCCTCCACCCACCAAGGCGATCCCCTTTTCCATAAGGTCAGCCACGAGCTCAGGGGGTGTATCGTCCAGGACGTCCTTGGCTGCATTAACTATGGCCGAAATGGAATTGGAGATTGCTTCCCTTATCTCTACGCTGGAGACTTCCACTTCATCCGGTAGGCCTGTGATGAGGTTACGCCCTCTAAGGACAAAGGTCTCTTCTTTGGTTAGTGGGTAAGCAGAGCCTATGGCTATTTTGGCTTGCTCGGCCATCCTTTCTCCTATGAGGAGGTTGTATTTCTGTTTGGCGTAGCGGATTATATCTTCATCCATCTCATCCCCGGCGATTCGGATAGAAGTGCTTTGGACTACTCCACCCAAGGAAAGGACGGCTATCTCCGTAGTTCCTCCGCCGATGTCAATGACCATGCTGCCTACGGAGTCGTTTATCGGGAGGTTAGCCCCTATGGCAGCAGCTATTGGTTCTTCTACCAGGTAGACTTCCCTAGCTCCTGCGCTCATAACAGCATCGTATACTGCTTTCTTCTCTACTTCAGTTACCCCGCTTGGTATACCTACGATGACTCTAGGCCTTGGGATGCGGAAGAGGAGTTTTTCGTGGACTTTGCGGATGAAGTGGTGAATCATGGCTTCGGTGACGTCAAAGTCTGATATTACCCCATCCCTTATCGGCCTTATGGCTGCTATGGTTCCGGGGGTTCGGCCCAGCATTTCTTTGGCTTCAGCGCCTATGGCTAAGATTTTGCCGGTTTCTTTCTCAAGGGCTACGATGGAGGGTTCGTTGATGAGGATACCTTTGCCTTTGACGGCTACAAGGGTTGTAGCTGTTCCAAGGTCAATGGCCATGTCAAAAGAGAAAAGGCCAAGGAACGCATTTATAGGGTTGAACACTTTCCCCGCTCCTTTCCCAAGTTTGGGGTTATTATACCATGAGGAAATGGTTGCTCAAAAATTCCCCTTTGCAAGGGGTGTGTCCAAAATTTTCCCACCCTCGTTTGCT